>Ga0302316_10001921_pt1 | contig 15676 bp, 10 predicted proteins | sample III_Palsa_N3_2_FD_200456 | JGI IMG/M metagenome (GOLD analysis project Ga0302316, IMG submission 200456) | Peat permafrost microbial communities from Stordalen Mire near Abisko, Sweden - III_Palsa_N3_2 | ecosystem: Environmental > Terrestrial > Soil > Palsa > Peat permafrost | place: Sweden...
CACACGTTTTTGAAGGGCCACCGGATGATGGTGGAGGTGCAGTCGAGCTGGTTTCCGCTGTACGACCGCAACCCGCAGACCTTTGTGCCGAACATCATGAGTGCACCGGCCTCGGCGTACCAGGCGGAGACGGTGACGATCTATGGGTCGGCGAAGTACCCGTCGCATTTGGACCTGCCGTTGGCGGACGGGGCTGTGATTCCGTAGATGTGGGGATTCTGTAGAAGCAGGATGGCGCAGATTGCATTTTTTCGAGGCAATCTTTGTTTTGGAGGTCTAAACTGGTGAAACCTTTAGCGTGCTGGCTCGTATCTCAATCATGAAATACAGACATTGGGTCGGGATGTGCGTTGCAGCGCTGGCGGGAGTTCTTTCGGCCGGGGCACAGGCGCCCGCGTCTTCGCCCGTTCCGCACGCCGCCGGCACGGTGAAGGCCGTGACTGGGCCCGATCTAACCGTTACGACCGCTACGGGGGACTATACAGTTTCGGTGCCGGCAGCGGCGAAGATCCTGGACGTGGCTCCGGGCAGCAAGGATTTGAAGTCGGCCACACCCGGCCAGTTGAGCGACATTGCGGTCGGGGACAAGGTGTTGGTGACCGGGACTGTGGGCGATGCGGGAACATCGCTGACGGCGCAGCGGATCATCTTGATGAAGTCGGCTGCGATTGCGGATGCCCATGCCGCAGAGGCGGCCGCTTGGGCGCAGGGCGGCGGCGGGATTGTGAAGTCGGTCAACGCCGGCACTGGGACCATCGTGATTTCAAGTGCCTTGAAGACGGTGACGATTCAGACTGCCGCGACTACGATCGTGCGCCGCTACTCGGGCGACTCGGTACGCTTTGACGATGCGGTAGTCAGCACGCTGGGCGCGATCCAGCCGGGAGACCAGCTGCGGGTCCGCGGGACCAAGTCGGCGGACGGCAGCAGCGTGCAGGCCGACGAGATCGTGACAGGGTCATTCCGTAACTTTTCCGGCACGATTGCGAGCATCAACGGCACCGCAGGGACGCTCACGCTGAAGGACCTTGCGACGAAGAAGACAGTGACGGTAGCGGTTACGCCGAACAGCGATGTGCGGCGGATTCCAGCGGATGCCGCCGCGAGGGTGGCAATGCGGGTAAAGGGCGGAGCCGCTGGAGCACCGGCGGGCGCCGGTGGAGGCCCGGGGGGTGGCGGAGATTCCGCCGATGCCGGGCAACGCCGTGCCGGCCGCGCTGGAATGGATCTCTCGCAGATGCTGTCGCGGTTGCCCACGGAGACGCTGGGCGGTCTGAAGATGGGTGAGGCGGTGATGATCGTTGCGACCTCACCGGCGGGGCAGTCCAATGCAGCGACGGCGATTACGCTGCTAGCCGGGGTCGAACCGATTCTGGCAGCATCGCCGGCGGGCGAAACGATGACGCTGTCACCGTGGAGCATGGGCGGCGGTGCTCCTGACGGCGGCGGTGGTGCTCCGCAATAGAGCAAGATGCTTTTGGCAACGAGAATGTCCTGCATGGAATCGTGGAGTCAACGCAAGGCGGAGTGCACTACGAAATCGAAAAAATAACGGCCAGGGAGTGAGGCCGAGGGTAAGCTTAAGACACCGAGGTTAAGGATGTTTTTGCGCACGACGCTGATATTGGTTTGCGGGGTTTCTCTACTGGCCCTGCCTGGGGTCGCACAGACAGGGAGCGGCCCTGCGAGCGCAGTTGCGAAGGCGCCTCAGGCTGCCGCCACCAGCGGGACGAGAGTGCATGGCACCATCACCGATCCGGATGGCGAGTTGATTCCGGGCGCGACGGTGACGTTTACGCCGGCGAAGGGCAACGGGACTAAGGTGATCTCGGGCAGTGATGGGACGTATAGCGTGAACGTGGCTCCGGGCACGTATACGCTGCTGGTGACGATGCCGGGGTTTGCGGCGTATTCGGCGTTGAATCTGAAGATTCCCGCGGTGCCCAGCACGACGGTGGACGCAAGCTTGAAGATTGGCGAGCAGACCCAGGTAGTGAATGTGGATGCGACGACCGTGCAGGTGAGCGTGGACCCGGATTCGAACGCGAGCTCGCTGGTGATTACGGGCAAGGACCTGGAGGCGCTGTCGGACGATCCCGATGAGCTTCAAGCGGAGCTTACTGCCCTGGCGGGGCCTTCGGCCGGGCCGAACGGCGGACAGATTTATGTGGATGGATTCACCGGCGGGCAGTTGCCTCCGAAGTCGTCCATACGCGAGGTTCGGATCAACCAGAACCCGTTCTCGGCGGAGTACGACAAGCTGGGCTATGGGCGCGTTGAAGTGTTCACCAAGCCGGGTACGGACAAGCTGCATGGGTCGTTTCAGATGAACGGCAATCCTTCGCAGTTCAATACGGGCAGCCCGCTGGAGGCGGGGACGTACCAGCCGCCGTATCACACGATCTTTATGTTCGGTAGCCTTACAGGGCCGCTGAGCAAGAAGGCGTCGTACTCGATCGGCGGGTCGCACCGGGACATTGAGGAAGACCAGTACACCAATGCTACGGTGCTGGCGCCGGGCGTGACGCCCACGACAAACTGCACGATCGTGGCCTGTACGCAGGCGTTTACGGCTTCGACGTACTTTCCGCAGGTGCGTACCGACATCAATCCCAGAATTGATCTGGCGCTGGGCGATAAGAACACGCTGACGATGCGTTACCAGTTCGTGCAGAACAATGCGACGGACGACGGGCCGGGCGGATTCAACCTGCCGTCGTACGAGTACAACTCGAGCAGCCAGAGCAATATTGTGCAGATCAGCGATACGCAGAACTTCAACTCGAAGGTGATCAACGAGACGCGTTTTGAGTATGAGCGCGAGCATACAGCACAGACGGCGGCGAACAACTCGCCGACCATCAGTGTTGCCGGCGCGTTTACCAGCGGCGGCTATGCCGGGCAGAACCAGACCGACCATCAGGACCACATCGAGATACAGAACTATACGTCGGTGCAGTTGAAGAAGAATTTTCTGCGTATGGGGGGCCGTTTGCGGACCAACCGCGAGGCGCAGGATTCGCGGGCGAATACCAACGGCACATTTACCTATACGGGCCTGACCAACACGACGACGAATACGACCAACACCTACCAGAGCGGCACGCCCAGCCAGTTCACGTATACCGCGATCAACGTGCCCAACGTGGAGTACCTGCTGTCCGACCTTGGCCTGTATGCGGAGACAGACTGGAAGGCGCGGCAGAACCTGACCATCAGCTATGGCATCCGTTTCGAGACGCAGAACCACCTGAACGATCATCACGATATAGCACCGCGTGCCTCGTTTGCTTATGGTCTTGGAAAGTCCAAGTCCACGCCGAAGACGGTGATCCGCGGCGGCTTTGGAATGTTCTATGACCGCTTCGGGCAGGGCCAGGTGTTGACGCTGGCGCGGGAGGGAGTGAGTACCAACGTCGTGAGCGCGTACACGCTGGATACCGTTCCGACGGGCTGCACGCCGAGCGCTCTGGCTACCTGCGTTGCGGACGCGATGGCCAGCGGAGCTACGACATCGACGACCTACCAGGCCGCTTCAAACCTGCGTACGCCGTATGTCTCGCAGTTTGCCATCGGCACCGATCAGCAACTGGGCCGCTTTGGAACGCTGTCAGTGAACTACCTGCATACGCAGGGTGTGCATCAACTGGCAACGCAGAACATCGGCTATCCGAGCCCGAACACAGCCCAGCCTATCATCATTACGCCGACCACGACGTTCCCGTCGACTTATCAGTACTTCTCGGAAGGGGCTTTCAAGCAGAACCAGCTGATCATGAATGCGCGGGTGCAGACCACTCGCTGGCTGTCGTTGTTCGGGTACTACGTGATCAACTCGGCGAAGGGCGATAGCTCAGGCGCAGGCTCGTTTATCTCGACGCCCTATGACATCCAGGCGGACTATGGGCGGACCGGGTACGACGTTCGCAGCCGTCTGTTCCTGGCCGGCTCCATAACGCTGCCGCACTACATCCAGATAAGCCCCTTCCTGCAGGCGCAGAGCGGCAATCCGTACAACATCACGGAAGGCCAGGACATCAACAAGGACAGCATCTACAACGACCGTCCGTACCTGGTTCCGGCGGGGACCGCGGGGGCGGTGTCGATCAGCGGTTGTGGCACGTTCCTGTCCCGCGCACCGGGATCGCCGGCGCCCCCGGCGGGTTCCACGATCACGCCCATCAACTACTGCACAGCAGCAGCGCTGTACACGCTCAACTTCAGGCTGACGAAGACCTTTGGGTTCGGGCCATCGACTGTCAAACCAGTTAGCCCTGGCCAGGGTGGTCAAGGTCAGGGTGGTCCTGGACAGGGTGGGCCTGGGCAACGCCAGCGCGGCGGTGGCGGTGGCGGTGGCGGCGGTGGGCGTGGCGGCGGTGGCGGCGGTGGGCCGTTCGGCGGAGGGTCGAGCACGGGCAAGCGTTACAATCTGGCGTTTGGATTGCAGGCGCAGAACGTGTTCAACAACGAGGACCTCTCCAATCCGGTAGGGACGATCACCTCGCAGGATTTCGGGAAGTCGACACAGTTGGCGGGCGGCCAATTTACGACCAGCAATGCGCTGCGGCGTATATCGCTGACGGCTTCGTTCAACTTCTAAGGGCAGGGCGTAGGGAAATATTGAGGGGACGCGGCTGCATGCCACGTCCCCTCTTGCGTTGGAGCTAGGGTTTGACGGCGAAGGTGTTGTTGCTGCGGTCGGCGTCAGGAACCTTGTGATCCGGGTCGACCGTTACCGAAGTTGCCGCTGACGTCGTGGCGATGTTGAAGGTGTGGCTGGATTGCTGCATCCAGGTCTCGGCGGGGATGGCGATGTCGACGTGAGTTCCGCCGGTCAACTCCACGCGCAGGGTCACGGGCAGGACCAGTTGACCGCGATTGGCGACCGTTACGCTGACGCCTTTGGCCGGATCGCCGTCGAGGAGCTTGGCGTCGGTGATGGCGAGGTCCAGTTGCCAGTTGTTGAAGTACCAGCCGCGCCAGAAGTAAGAGAGGTCTTCGCCGCCTTCAGACTGCATGGCGCGGAAGAAGTCCGAAGGGCTGGGATGCTTGTAGGCCCAGTCGGCGATGAACTTGCGGAAGGCGTGGTCGAAGCGTTCGGGACCGAGGATGTCTTCGCGCAGCAGCGTGAGGCCGAAGGCGGACTTGAAGTAGGTTACGGGATGGCGATACTTTTCCTGGATAGCGTCGGCGCGGGTGAGGATGACGGGGGCTGAAGGGTCTGCGATGACCTTGACGATCTGGTCGGCAGGCGGGACCTTGGGGTCAGGGGCGTACTCGGCGTCGCGCTTGGGCCCGTAGACGCCGCCTTCGAAGTCGTCGGATTCGAAGGTGTCGATGAAGGTGTTGAAGCCTTCGTCGATCCAGGCGTCGCGGCGCTCGTTGGAGCCGACGACCATGGGAAACCAGGTGTGGCCGATCTCGTGGGCGGTGATCCAGAAGAGCACCTGGCCGGCGTCGTCGATGCCGTCGAAGAGGATGCCGGGATATTCCATACCAGTTGAGCCGCCGGCGACGTTGATGGCGTTGGGCCAGGGGTAGGGATACCAGCGTTGGGAGTAGTGTTCGACCGAATCTTTGAGGTACTCGGTGGAACGTCCCCAGGCGGCTTCGCCGGCGGATTCGACGGGATAGACGGATTGCGCCAGGGCTGCATGCGCGGGATGGCCGGCGCCGGCGGGAATGTTCATGCGGGCGGCGTCCCAGAGGAAGGTGGCCGAGGCGGAGAAGCTGACGTCGCGGGTGTTGTCCATGGCGAAGTGCCAGGTTTTGGTGGTGGAAGGTTTCGCGGCGACGGCGGCTGCGGCTTCCTCCGCGGTGCGCAGCATGATGGTCTTGTCGCTCTTGCGAGCTTCAGCCAGGCGAGCTAGTTCAGCTTTGGAGAGGACTTCGGCGGGGTTTACGAGTTGCCCGGAGCCGGCGACGAGCATGTTCGAGGGCACGGTGACGAAGTAATCGAAGTGGCCGTATTCGAGGTAGAACTCGTTGCCGAGATAGGGTTGCGTGTCCCAGCCGCGGAGGTCGTCGTAGACGCACATGCGGGGATACCACTGGGCGATGTCGTAGATCTCGCCGAACTTGGAGTTGGCCCAGGAGGTGCGACCGCCGAAGAGGCCGGGAATGGTGTAGTGATAGCGGATGCGGATGCGGATTTTGGCGGCGTGAGCGAGGCGGTTCGATTCCGGGAGCTGGATTTGGAGGCGGGTGTCGGAGACGACGGTGACGGCCTTGACTGGCTTGAGCGCGCCGGTGGGCTCAAGCTCGACTGAGTCGAGGATGTAGCCGTCGGTGTTGGTGATGGTAGCGGGGTCAGGCGTGCGGCGGTGGCGGCGGCCTCCTGGAGTGAATTCAGCTGCGCGGGCATCTTTGCGATAGATGTTCTGCTCGAGGTTGATCCAGAGGGAACTGAGCGAGTCGGGCGAGTTGTTGGTGTAGGTGATGACCTCGGTTGCGGTGAGGGTTTTGGCGGAGGTATCGATGGTGGCGTGGAGTTCGTAGTCGGCGCGGTTCTGCCAGTAGAGCGGGCCTGGAGCGCCGCTGGCGGAGCGGTAGGCGTTGACCGGGTCGGGCAGGACTAGTGGGGCGAAGGCTTGGAGTGGGTTGTAAGGGGGCGCGGTTTGGGCGTGGGTGGCTGTGAGGGCGGTGACGAGGGCGAGCGGGAGAAGGATTTGGCGGGTCACAACGTTATAGTAGCGCGGGGTTCAAGCGGCGTATGCGCTACCAAATTAAAAAAGGCGCCCCCTTTTTGCGTAAAGTCTCTTGGATCAAGGAGTTAGGTACGAAGTAAGGGTGTTTTTCCGGGGTAAAGTCTTGAAAACAAAGGGGCCGGTTTTGGTGGATTGTGCAATAGGCAACCTTTATGTTGCGTGTTTCCGGGGTTTTGGGAGAGCAAACAGCTTTGAACGCGGCGGTCGCAGAGGTTACGCGGCGGTCGCGAGGCGGGTTGTTCAGTTTAATGAGTCTGTTAACAGGATAGCGGGTTGGGTGGAAACTATGTGCAAAGTATTTTTGGCGTGAATCGCTAGTGTTGACAGGGGTTTTGGAGTTTTAGGGGGTGGTTGGGGGCTTGACAGGATTTTGGGTGTGGAGTGCACCCCTAAATTGAGACAGTGTTGGAGTCCCCATTTAGCAGGAACGGAGGCTTTATGAGTGGTGTTCCGAATATCAGGCGAAGTTATCGTTTGTGGACGTGGGAGCAGAAGCGGGCGGCTGTGGCTCGGATGGAGAGCACCAAGCACGCGGTGATCGCGGCGGAGCTGGGCATCGAGAAGAGCGTTCTGTATACGTGGCGGATCCATGTTCGTCGTCTGGATCAGAAGGCCTATCGGGAGCGGAGCCGGGAGCGTGCGCTGGAGCGGGAGAACCGGGAGCTGAAGCAGGCGTTGGCGACGAAGGTTCTTGAAGCGGATTTCTTGCAAGGTGTGTTGCGCAGAATCGAGGCTCGACGCCAGCCGATCTCCGGCACCGGCGAGACTGCATCTACGAGCAGGTCGAAGTGATGCGGTCTGCAGCGCACCTGAGTATCGAGTCGATGTGCCGGTTGGGGCAGGTGAGCCGGGCGGGTTTTTACCGTCACTGGAAGGAACGTGAGCCGCGTTCGGAGGAGCTGGAGTTGCGGGGGCGGATGCAGCAGATCGTGCTGGCGCACCGGCGCAACTACGGCTACCGGCGGGTGACGCGCGAGCTGAAGAGCGATGGCTGGGCGGTGAACCATAAGCGGGTGTTGCGGCTGATGCAGCAGGATAATCTGCTGTCTCTGCGCAAACGCAGCTTCGTGGCGACTACCGACTCCGGTCATGATCTGCGCGTCTATCAGAACCTGGCTGGACGGATGGAGCTGACCGGGACGGACCAGTTGTGGGTGGCCGACATCACCTATATCCGGCTGGCTGACGAGTTCCTGTACCTGGCCGTGGTGCTGGACGCCTTCTCGCGCAAGGTCATCGGCTGGTCTCTGGACGACGGGCTGGATGCGGGGCTTCCGATCGCCGCGCTGCGCCAGGCGATCGACGACCGGCAGCCCAGGCCGGGGCTGGTCCACCACTCGGACCGCGGCGTGCAGTATGCGTCCAACGCCTACATCGAGCTGCTGCTGGAGCACGCTATCGAGCCCAGCATGAGCAGGGCCGGCAACCCGTACGACAACGCCAAATGCGAGAGCTTCATGAAAACGCTTAAACAGGAGGAAATACACACCCGGAGATACCGCGACCGCGCCGACCTGGAAGCCCACATCGGAGAGTTCCTTGAGCGGTACTACAATCGCAGACGGCTGCACTCGGCCCTGGGCTACCAAACCCCGGAGCAGTTCGAAGACAGTCTGAAACCGCAACTCCCGTTCGCGCAGGTGAAAATCAGCGAACGGCAAACAGGAACTTCTTGCGCTGTCTCAGCCTAGGGGTGCACTCCAGTGGGACGCGCAGGGCTTTGGCTCTGCGATCACCCCGATCTTCAAGTGCGAGAGATCGGGGGGCACTCGGCACTTGAGGTTTGGCGGAGGAGAGCGGTCGCTGCGCGATACCCCACCCTGCCCGACGATAAAACTGTCGGCCGAGGGTGGGGCACTCGGCCAATGTGCTCCTTGACGCGGCGGCCTCAGAACTAGATCGGCCATAGGGGTCAGGGGCGGGTGCCGAGGAGGGTATTGGCGACGGCGTAGGCGATGGGGGTGACGACGGGCACGGCCGCGCCGACCAGCTCGTACACAGTGCCAGTGTTTTGAGAGGTGAACCAGACGTTGCCGGAGCCGTCGACGGCCAGGGCGTCGGGATAGTTGGCGGAGCCGGGCAGGTAGCCGGTTGAGCCGCTGAGATTGGTTCCCGAGTTGTTCAGCTCGAAGACAGTATTGTCGTTCGACCCAGACGCGTTGTCCGTGATCCAGGCGTTGCCGGCCCCATCGATGGCGATGGCGTCAAGAAGCGCGTTCGTGGTGCCTAGCGTAAAGTTGCTGCCGGAGGTGCCCGAGCTGGCCAGCTTGCTGACGCTGTTGTTGCCCTCATTGGTGAACCAGACATTTCCGCCGGCGTCGATCGCTATGCCAAAGGGGTCAGCGATGCCACCGGTGTTGTCGTCGGCGAACGTCGCACCTGCGTTGGTGAAGGCGCTGGCGTGACCGCTGTAATTGTCGGCGACCCACACGTTGCCCGCAGTACCCGGCTCTATGGCGAGGTCTTCGGGGCCGTTGAGCCCATTTGCGCTGGCGGATGAGGTGAAGAGTACGCCGCCCGTACTACTCAGTTTGGTGATGCTGCTGAGGTTGAAATTAGGGACCCAGGCATTGCCGGAGCCGTCAATGGCGACATCGTAGGGACCGGAGATGCTCGTTGTGTAGTTGGCCGCGGTCGCGCCCGAGATGGTGAATTTGGTGATGCTGCCGCTGCTGCCGTAGTTGGCGATCCAGATGTGGGTTGAGGTGACGTCGAGCGCAACACTCTGCGGGTTGTTGAGACCGATACTGCCGTATGGGGCGCTGGGGACGCCCAGGGGGGTGAACTCGCTCAGGACGCTGCCTTTGGCGCTGGCGATCCAGACGTTGCCGGAGGCGTCGATGGCCAGGCCGTGGGGCTGGTTATTCGTGGCCGTGAGGCCGGCACCGGCGAAGCTGAGGACGATGGTGAAGCTGGCGGGTTGGGCGGTGAGGGTGGGAGTGAAAGGAGTGGTGGGGGTGGGGTTGCCATAGAGGTTGGTCATCTGCGTGGCACCGGGGTAGGGGGTGAGGGCCAGGTAGATGGCGGCCGTCGCGGTGTCCGTGGCGCCGGAGGTGCCGAGGTTGCCAAAGAGGGTGGTGCAGCCGGTGGAGGCGGGACCGGAGGAGTTGACGCAGGCGGCCAGGATGTCGGCGATGGTGTTGACGGTCTTATAGGGCGCGGAGCCCAGGGTACCGGGCGGAGTTTGGAGGGCGGCACCGGTGGCGAGGTCGGCGAGGTTGGTCGCGTTGGCGAAGGCGTTGGCTATGCCGGTCTTGGCCAGCGCGGTGCCGGAGCTGGAGACGTGGACGGCGTCGGTGGCGAAGCCGGAGAAGGCGTAGGCGGCGGCGACGGTGGAGACCTCGTTGACTCTAACGTAGAGGGAGGAGGAGAAGGTGGTCCCGGGGCAGTTGCCGAGGATGGCGAGGAGGCCGGAGGCAGAGTTGGTTCCGGAGCCGAGGCCGGGATTGCCGCCGAGAGCGTAGAGGTAGACCTGCTGGCCGGCGGCGCAGGTGTAGTCGCCGGTGATGGAGAAGTTGCCGTTGGCGTCGGTGGTGACGTAGTAGTCGCCGTAGGTGGCGTCGGCGACGGTGTTGTCGAGGGTGACATTGCTGCCGGTGGATTTGAGCAGCGAGAGGGAGGCGTTGCCATAGCCGTTGGTGTTGGGCGTGAAGACGCCGGCGTTGGCGGCGAAGAGGTAGACCTGCGCGCCGGAGATGGCTTGCTGGCCTCCGTGGACCTGGCCGGTGATGGCAGGGCCGGTGTCAGGCGCGGGCGCGGCGGTCGGGGTCAGCGAACAGCCGGTGAGGATGAAAGGGAGGCAGAAAGTGGCAGCGACGGCAATGCGCATAGGGACCTCATCAGTTGAGCGGTTGCTGGGACACTTGCTGCAACCACCATAACATTAGGGATTTAGTGAGAGTGGAAAGGGCCGGTTCCGGGTATTCTGGGCGTCGAGGTGGAGCGATGAGGTTGATGGGCAGGCAGCTTTTGTGGGTGGTTGGTGGAAGTACATGTGCAAAGTATTTTTGGGAGAAATCGCCATTGTTTATAGGGGTTTGGGAGGTTTGAGGGGTGGTGGGGGGCTTGATAAGATTTGGGGCTGCCCGCGCTGTGGGTTGTTGCCTCTGCGAACACCCCGATCTCCAAGTGCGAGAGATCGGGGGCACCCGAATTTGAGGCGCTGGATGTAGACTGCGGCCATGCGGACTGTTTTGGGTTGGGTGCTGGTGGCGGGGTTAACGGCGGCGGCGGCGGCGCAGAAGTCTGCGGCTCCGGTGGTGCATGTGGCGTTTCCGACGGGCGCGGAGTCGGCTCTGGGGGCGCAGATCAGCGCTTTGCTGGCCGATCCGGCGGTGGCGCGGGCGCACTGGGGGATTGCGGTGACGGAGCTGGACGGGACGCCAATTTATGGGTTTCGCGAGGGCGAGTTGTACCGGCCGGCTTCGAATACGAAGCTGTTTACGACGGCGGCAGCGATGGCGTTGCTGGGGCCGGAGAGTACGGTGCAGACCAGCGTGGAGCTGATTCGGTCGAAGGGAGGGAAGGTCGCGAACCAGGTGGTGCTGCGGGGAATGGGCGATCCGGGGCTTTCGGGGCAGGATTTTCCGTACCGGACCCCGGCGGAGTTGAAGGCTGCGGGGTTGCCGGTCCCGGTGGCCGGGTCTGTGGACGGGTTGCGAATTCTGGATGGGTTTGCCGATGAAACCGTAAAAAGAGGGGTGAAGCGGGTGGAAGGCGATGTCGTGGGCGTTGACCGGATTTGGGTTTGGGAGCCTTATCCGATTGCGTGGGACATCGGCGACATGCTGACGGGGGACGGGGCACCCGTTTCGGCGTTGACGATCAACGACAACCTGCTGAATCTGACGGTGACGCCGGGGACGAAGGTGGGGGATGCTGCGACGGCGAGCGTGGTTCCGGATATTGGGTATTACCAGTTCGATGTGAAGGTGAAGACAGTGGCGGCCGGGGCGCAGGCGAGCTTGCAGGTGGAGCGGGCGCCGGGAGCGAAGGTGGTGAGAATTTACGGGACGATTGCGATGGATAAACCGTACAAGACGGAGATTGCGATCATGGACCCGGCGGAGTTTGCGGCGATGGCGCTGAAGAAGAAGCTGGAGGAGCATGGAATCAAGGTGACGGGGGTGGCGCGGGCGGAGCATTTTCTGCCGATCGATGGGGAGGGATTTTATCGGGAGTCGCATGAGCCGGTCGATTTTGCGATAAGGGCATCGAATGTCGTGGCGTCGACGACTCCAAGCGGAGCCATCACACCCACGGGGCCGTGCATTGATTGCGGAACGCCTGGAGGGCTCACGCATACTTCGCCGACGCTGGCGGAGGATGTGAAGGAGACGCTGAAGATTTCGCAGAACCTTCATGCGGAGTTGATGATGCGGCGGCTGGGGGGGAAGTTTGGCGATCCGATGAAGAACACGACGGCGCAGGGCGCGCGTGTGGTGCGGCAGTTTTTGGTGAGTGCCGGCCTAGATGGGGACGATTTTCTTTTTTACGATGGCTCGGGGATGAGCTCGCATGACCTGGTGGCTCCGCGGGCGACGGTGAAGCTGCTGGCGTATGCGGCGACGCAGCCTTGGTTTGCGGCGTGGAAGGCGGCGCTGCCGGTGGGCGGAGTGGATGGCTCGCTGACGTCGCGGTTTACGGATGCGCCGCTGAAGGGGCATGTGTTTGCCAAAACGGGGACGCTGGGAGAGTCGCGGGCGCTGGCGGGGTATCTGGATTGCGCGAGCGGGAAGCAGGTGGTGTTTTCAATTATGGTGGACGATCACACGCCGGGGAGCCCGGCGGACCGGGTGGCGATGGATAAGATCGTAGCGGCGATTGCCGGGGAGTTGTAGAACACCCTTACCTGGGCGTGTGTTTTTTGATGTAGTCGCGCAGCTCGATGTTGATGTCGAGGGCTTTGGAGACTCCGGAGTCCAACATGCGGAGCCAGTCGGTGGCGGGCTCCTTGAGCTCGGCCATGCTGAGCAGGTAGCTGGTCTGGACGATGATCTCGAGGGAGTTGGAGAGATCGTGGGCCATGCGGCGGATCTCCAGCGCGAGCTCTTCCGGGATTTGGGGAGTCTGTGGGAGCGGCGTAGGTTTCATCGGGCCTCCTGCTTGAAGCGGCATCTGGGCTCCTATTATTGAGGATGAATTGGTTTCGTTCCTGCTTGGACGAGGGGCGTGGAGACAGCGATTCGCCAAGTGTAACGCGTGGCGGGGGAATTGACAGCTTCCTGAATGCGGTTTGACAGTCCTTGTGGGGGATGGGAGACTAGAAGTTCACGCAGAATGCGCCTTGGCGCGGCTGAAGTGAGCCGAAATGGCGGAATTGGCAGACGCGCATGGTTCAGGTCCATGTACTCGCAAGGGTGTGGAGGTTCGAGTCCTCTTTTCGGCACCAAAATTCAGGGGTTAGGTTTTAGCTTCCAGGGATTAGGAAGTGCACACGCAGGGCGGGGTGATTCCCGCCCTTTGTTGCGTCTGGAGATAGCCGCGTCTGGAGATAGCCGCGTCTGGAGATAGCCGCGTTTGGAGATAGCGTGTCTGGGCTCCGCTGACTTTGCCGCTAATACCTTCGCCGTTAAACCACAAATTGGGCATTACCCTGCTGGCGGGCAGGGCATTACCCTGTGGGCCGTTCGTCCGGGTAACGTGACGATTGAGGGATGTTTTGAAGGGCCACGGTGCGAGAGGCTATCTCAAGTTCAAACAGAGCGGTAAAAGCTGATCTGAAAGATTTGTTATGCATCAAGCGCTTGCCGCTTCTTCCTTTGTCATTATCGTGTTTTCGCCATGCCTTGTGGTCATCCGCACCTATACGCGGGACAGGACAGGTGAATCGGCACGGTACCTGTAGCAACCTGTAAGCCATACATCTGTATGGCCCAAACGGGGGACAAGGCGATGCTGCCTAAGTCCGGGAAATAAAGACCATTGCGGGATGTTGGAAGTGGACGCGATGCGAGATTCTAACTAGGCAAAGAAACAGGGCCACAGTAACTAGATCGACCCAATCGACAGGAGAACAACAATGCACAGCGCACTGGTAGCCGGAACTTTTTTGATCATGATTCTTTCGCCATGCCTCGTGGCCATGCGCTCGGGTGCAGGGGACGATAAGGAACTCGACTAGTCCTTTTTGTCGGGAGAATTGACATACGTTTTATGGGGGTGAAGCCGGTTCGAATCCGGCGCGAGAGAGCGGCCTGTTGGCCGCCTTTTTGTTTAAGGACAGGCTTGAGCATTTTTCCTGTTGTTGGGTATCTCGAAGCGGGCTAGCAGTGGCGTTTTCATTGGGGGAAACGCCTATCAGGGTGAAATCCCCTCACTACACCCACAGGGAAAATGCTTTAGGCGTAGATGGCGGCTTCGAAGCGCTTGATGGCCTCTTCGTCCCAGGCGTGGTCGTTGCGACGCCATGCCTGGCCTCCCTCTTCGAGGAAGTTGGGGAAGTTGGCGCGGCAGAAGCTGGTTTTGGTGGCGAAGTCGGCGAGGGCCTGGGCGTTGCCGTCGAGGTAGAGGACGGCTTGCTGGCCGTCGCGGGACCACTGGACGCTGGCCAGGCGCTCGCGGGTGCGGTCGTCCAGCGCGGCGCCGTTGTAGATCAGCATGGCATCGAGGATGCTGTCTTCGTGGGTCTCGCGGGAGCGGTCGCAGGCGTAGAAGTAGCCCGCCGGGCCTTCGTCTTCGAAGACCACCGTCCAGGGAACGCTGGGGGAGTTCGAGGAGAGAAAGGCGCGGCCGGGAGTGAAGGTGAGGGAGTCCATTGATAGAGAGTAGATCAGGAGAGCAGTAGATCAGTAGAAAAGACTGCGGCAGCGGTTTGGCCTGTCTACTGTTCTACTGATTTGCCGATCTACTGCTCTACACTCTGTACTGATGCGATTGAAGGGTTTTTATATTGGGCGGGCGCAGCGGGTCGCCGCGCTGCTGTTGCTGGTGCTGTTCGGGGAGTGTCTGTGGTCGATTGCGCATAGGCCGCTGGATGCGAACGACTATCGCTATGCGCGGTGCGGGCGGGAGATGTGGGAGCGGCCGTCGCCGCTGGCGGGGTACTTTACGACCTGCGGGAACCTGAACGGCGATGGCACGCTGGCCTATCGCGTGGCGGGGTTTCCGCTGACCGTGCAGCGGCTGGTGCTGCTGGGCGTCGACCACTTTCGCAAGCCGGAGAACAGGGAGTTCGAGGGCGGAATTCTGAACGGCACGACGTGGGAGGCTCGGCATGAACTGGCCTGGGTGAAATACCTGTTGCGGCTGCCGTTCTGCCTGTTTGCCGTTTGGCTGGGTGGCGGGCTTTGGTGGGTGTCCAAGCGGCTGTTTGGGAATGAGGGCGGCGCGATTGCGCTTTCGCTGTATATATTTTGCCCGGCGGTGGTGCGCTATGCGACGACGCCGAATAACGAGATCCTTGCGCTGTGGGGGCTGTATGGGATGGTCTACACCGCGATGGGCGTGGCGCACGCCTTGCAGGGGCCGCGCAGGAAGTGGAAGCCTCGGATTGTGCTGCTAACAGTGGCGCTGGGGCTGACGGCGGCGGCGCATTTGCTGGCGGCGATGGTGGGATTTGTGGCGGGTGCGGCGTTCTTCTTCTACCTGGCCGAGCGGCGGCGGGCGTACGTCGCGCAGATCATGATCTTCGCGGCGCTGGGGGCGATGGCGATCGTGTTCGCGTCGTTTGGCTTCCACCTGGCGGCGTTTACATATGTGTTTACCGGCGGCAGCGCGAGGTTGTGGTTCTCGCTGGCGGCGGCGGAGAACTTTGTGAGATCGCCGGCGAATGCGGGGATACTGGTCGCGGGCGGGGTTGCGTTGATCGTCTATGCGACGGCGCGGCGCAGCCGGTACTTTGGCAACACCGCGCCGCTGCTGATGCTGCTGGTGCTGGTGCTGGTGCCGCTGTATACGACGCAGGTGGTGAGCGCTCCGTGGCTGTGGGCGCTGCCGTTTCTGTTTACGTTTATCGGCGGCGTGTTTGC
>Ga0302316_10001922_pt1 | contig 15674 bp, 10 predicted proteins | sample III_Palsa_N3_2_FD_200456 | JGI IMG/M metagenome (GOLD analysis project Ga0302316, IMG submission 200456) | Peat permafrost microbial communities from Stordalen Mire near Abisko, Sweden - III_Palsa_N3_2 | ecosystem: Environmental > Terrestrial > Soil > Palsa > Peat permafrost | place: Sweden...
CGAGGGGCTTGGAGACGAAGGAGCCGTCGGGCTTCTGGAACGACGAGAGGCGCGGAGCGCGGACTTCGTCGGGAAGGACGTTGACGTCGCAGAGGACTGGGCCCTTCATGTCGAGGACCTTGCGGACGTCGGCGGTGAGGTTGGTCTGGTCCTTGATGATCGCGGTCGAGAGTTTGAAGGCCTGGCCTACGGCGGAGAGATCGGGGACGGTGAGGCCGGTGTTCTTGTCGGCGCCGATGGTGGCTGAGCCGAAGTAGGCGGTTTGCGAGGCGCGGATGGAGCTGTAGCCATCGTTGTTCAACACGAAGAACTTGATGGGCAGCTGGAGGCGGCTGATGGTCTCCAGCTCCTGGATGTTGAACATGAAGCCGCCGTCGCCGTCGACTGCGATGACTTCGCGGCCAGGGTTGGCGATGGAGACGGCGATGGCCATCGGGACTGCGTAGCCCATCGAGCCCAGGCCGGCCGTGTGGTACAGGCGTTGCGAGTGCAGTGTGGGGACGGCGAGGAGGTAGATCTCGATGCCGGAGCCGGAGTTGCCGACGACGAGGCGGTCTTCTTTGCTGACTTCGTTGCCGAGGACTTCGGAGAGATTGAAGATGGAGACCAGGCCCTCGGGCTTGCGGTGTTCGTCGGTGACGACGGGGTAGCGGGTCTTCCAGTCGGCGCAGCGGGCTAGCCAGGCGTCGATATTGCGGGGCTTGAGCTTGTCCTTGTGCTTGAGGAGTTCGGTGAGGAAGGCTTTGGCATCGGCGCAGACGGGCTGTTGCATGTGCGGGGCGAGTTTGCCGAGCTCGGCGGCGTCGATGTCGACGACGACCTTGTGGGCTTCGCGAGCGAGGTTGTGCGGAGCGTAGCCGGTGATCGCCATGTCGAGGCGGACACCGATGGAGAGCAGGAAGTCGCAATTCTGCAGGGCGAAGTTGGCGCCGCGAGCGGCTACAGTGCCGGGACGGCCGACGTAAGTGGGATCGTCGGAGGGGACGAGGTCGGCGGCGCACCAGGTGGCGACCGTGGGAACGCCGAGATACTTGCGGAGTTCTTCGAACTCGGCGGTGGCGCGGGCGAGGCGGATGCCGTTGCCGGCGAAGAGCAGCGGGCGCTCGCAGGCGTTGAAGGCTTCAATGGCGCGGGCGACTTCTTCGGGCACGTTCGAGGTGCCGGTGATGGCGGTGTCGTTGGCGTACTCGGCGGGGTCAAAGCTGCGGAGGGTGGTCTCGTCGATGGGCGTGGCCTGAACGTCGAGAGGGATGTCGATCCAGACAGGGCCGGGGCGGCCGTTCATCGCGAGGTAGACCGCTTTTTCCAGGTGATAGCGGATGTCGTTGGGTTCGAGGATGGTGACAGCGTACTTGGTGATGGGCGCGACGATGGAGCAGATGTCGACTTCCTGGACGCCGAGCTGGCGCATGCCGAGGGGCTTGCCGGTGAGGGCGTCGAACATGCGGTCGGGGCGCTTGACCTGTCCGGAGACGTAGAGCACGGGCGTGGAATCAAGCCACGCACCGGCGACACCAGTGACGGCGTTGGTGCCGCCGGGGCCGGTGGTGACCATGCAGAAGCCGAGGCCCTTGGAGGCTTTGGCGTAGCCTTCGGCGCAGATGGCGGAGGCCTGCTCATGCGAGTTGCAGATGGCCGTGATGCGTTTTTCGGCGCCGAGGGACTGGTTGAGGTGCATCGCGCCGCCGCCGGTGACGAGGAAACAGTTGGTGATGCCGAGGTCGGCGACAAATTTGAGGACGTAGTCGGAGAGTTTAATCATCGTTTCCTAGGATAACGGCTTGCGCCGGAATTATTCGGGAGGGCGGATCTGAAAAACGTCGCGGCCGCGGAGATTACGGGCAGCCAGGATGGCATCGGCGAAGCTGCGGACTGCGCCGTGGCCACCAGGGTGCTGCGAGACGAAGCCGTGCTCGGAGACGTAAGCGAGCACATCGGTGGCGGCGTTGGCAGGGCAAGCGCAGAGGCCGGCGATTTCCATGGCGAAGAGGTCGTTGACGTCGTCGCCGAAGAAGCAGGTGCGGTGCAGCGGGATGTGGAACTGCGCGGTGAAGTCGCGGAGAGCTGTGGCTTTGTCGCGCGTGCCTTTGGCGACGAAAGGGATGTGCATCTTTTTAGCGTAGAGATCGACGAGAGGGGAAGGTTCGCCGGAGATGAGAGCCATTTTTATACCGAGACGGCGAAGTAGTGAGACGCCCATGATGTCGGTGAAGGAGAAGGATTTGGATTCTTCGCCAGTCGGGGACCAGGTGAGGGTGCCGTCGGTGAGGACGCCGTCTACGTCGAAGGCGATGGCTTCGAGTGTGGTGAGAGATTGCGGGTCGAATGGCATAAGGGAAGGTGAATAGTGAGTTGTGAATAAAAGCGAAGGCCCGATCTTCTGATCGGGCCTTCGCTGGGTGAGGCTTGGGTTATACGGCAGCGCCGACGCGGCGCAGTTTCTTCATGACCGGGACTTCTTCTTCGTAGACGCGCTTGACGCCATCGCCCAGAGATTGCTCGACGAGACGGATGTCGCGGACGAGGCGGCTGATGCCGTTTGGTTCGAGCGATGCGGACTGATCGGAACCCCACATGGCGCGGTCCATGGTGATGTGGCGCTCGACACAGCAGGCGCCCAGGACAGCGGCAGCGACGGTGGTCGGGATGCCAGTCTCATGACCGGAGTAGCCGACTGGAACGCCGTAACGCTCGATCATCGTCGGGATGGCGCGGAGGTTGAGCTGCTCGTACTTCGCGGGGTAGGTCGAAGTCGTGTGCATGAGGATGAGGTTTTCCTTGCCGAGGACTTCGACGGCGTGGTCGATTTCCGCGTAGGTGCTCATGCCGGTAGAGGCGATGACGGGCTTGCCGGTTTTGCGAATGTGGCGAAGCAGGTTGTCATCGGTGAGCGAGGCCGAGGCGACCTTGTAGACCGGGGTGTCGTAACGCTCCATGAAATCGACGGAGATTTCGTCCCAAGGGGAGACGAACCAATCGATCTTGACCGAGCGGCAGAAATTGGCGATCTCGTCATACTCTTCTTCGCCGAACTCGAGGCCACGCTTGAGGTCACCGTTGGTGTCGCCCCAAGGGTTAGGGCGCGGGGTGGCGAGCTCTTTTTCGGTGTAGACGATTTCGACGGTGCGCTTCTGGAACTTGACGGCATCGCAGCCGGCGGCGACGGCGACAGAAATCAGGCGCTTCGCGATGTCGATATCGCCATTGTGGTTAATGCCAATTTCGGCGATGACGTAGCAGGGTTGGCCTGCACCAAGTAGTTTGTTTCCGACTTTTACGGTGCTCATTCATGCTCCAAAGATGCCCATGGTTTGGGCTATTGAGTGGCCTGCAGACCTTTTGAAAAGGATATCTCAATTGTGACAGCAACAGACGGACTCGTCTAGGTTAGGTGCTCGATAGCCGGACAAGGTTGGGTGGGCAGCAAAAGAACCGGGAGACGATTCTCGATGGGTATTAGACAGGAAGTTTTAGACGCCGGGAAGGCGGTTTGCGGTCGAGATGGGCGGCGAAAAATGTTGTAGATTACTGGGGGACTTGTTCCTAGGCAGCTTTCCCGGCTTCGAAAGTGGGATGGGGCGCTTAAAGCGCGATGGATGCCTATTGGGGCCGCATCATGCTCTTATGCTCCGGCTGATGTTCTCTTCACTTGGTCGTAACGAAAGGGTGTTGTTCATGAGTTTGATGTCATGCAGGAGGCTGAGCGCGCGTGTTGCGCCGGTGTTGTTCGGGTTTCTGGCAGCGGGTGTAGCGGCAGCGCAGGCTCCTGTGACGCCTGAACGGATGGCCGCGCTGGAGAAAGCTGTAGCCGATAACGCAACGGCGGCGGCAGCGGCGCAGAGCGCAGGTGACAATGCCTGGATGCTGACCAGCGCCGCGCTGGTACTGATGATGAGCGGACCCGGATTGGCGCTGTTCTATGGCGGCCTGGTGCGGAAGAAGAACATTCTCGGGACGATGATGCAGACGTTCGCGATGATGGCCGTGATTACGGTGCTTTGGGCACTCGTGACGTATTCGCTGGCGTTTGGGGTAGGGAATGCGTTTATCGGCGGATTGCATAATGTGTTTTTGCATGGCGTTGGCCTGGCGCCGATCGCGGCGTATGCGCCGACGATTCCCGGCCAGACGTTCATGATCTATCAGCTGATGTTCGCGATTATTACGCCGGCGTTGATTACGGGAGCGTTTGCAGAGCGCATGAAGTTCTCCGCGATGCTGGTGTTTATGGTGCTTTGGGCTTTCATCGTGTACAGCCCTATGGCGCACATGGTGTGGGGTGTCGGTGGCTTCCTGAATGCGGCCAGCGGCAGGTTTCCGTGTTTAGATTTTGCGGGTGGGACGGTCGTGCATGTGACCTCGGGAGTGAGTGCGCTGGTAACGGCGCTGTACCTGGGCAAACGGTTGGGGTATCCGCAGAAGCAGGTGATGCCGCACTCGGTGGTGCTGAGCTTTATAGGAGCCTGCCTGTTGTGGGTGGGTTGGTTCGGGTTCAATGCGGGTTCGGCCCTGGGAGCAAGCGGGTTGGCGACCTCGGCGTTTGTGGCGACTCACTTTGGCGCAGCTGCGGCGGCCATTGGATGGGCGGGGGCGGAGTGGATCCGCAACGGCAAGCCGTCAGTGTTGGGCGGGATTTCGGGTGCGGTTGCAGGATTGGTCGCGATTACGCCGGCTTCCGGCTTTGTGACCCCGATGGGCGCGCTGTGGATCGGGTTGATCGCCGGTGTGTTCTGCTTTTTCATGGTGGTGAAGGTAAAGAACCTGTTCGGCTATGACGATTCGCTGGATGCGTTTGGCGTACACGGGGCCGGCGGCACCCTGGGAGCGATTCTCACAGGATTCTTTGCTAATTCTGTGATCAATCCGATCTTTGGCGCGGGCAAAACGACAGGATTCTGGGAAGGCAATCATGGGCAGGTGTTGAACCAGCTTGTTGGCGTTGCGATTGCCTGGACACTTTCTATTATTGGAACTCTGCTAATTCTGTTTGTTGTTGATAAGCTGATGGGTCTCCGTGTGAGCGAAGCTGACGAACGCGAAGGTCTGGACATTTCACAACATGGCGAAGAAGGCTATGACTGGAATGAGGCATAAAGACAGGAACCCTGAAAAAGGGATTGAGGATAAGTAACATGCAAAAGATCGAAGCAGTGATTCAGCCTTCGAAGCTGGATGCAGTAAAGGACGCTCTGGTTGAGTTAGGCGTTCTGGGTATTACGATTTTTGAAGTGCGGGGCCATGGGCGTCAGAAAGGGCATACGGAGTTTTATCGCGGCCGGGAGTATGCGGTTGATCTGTTGCCGAAGATCAAGCTGGAACTTGTGGTTGCCGAAGAGATGGTTGAGAAAGCAATTCAGGCAATCATTACGGCAGCGCGGACTGGACGCATTGGAGATGGGAAGATTTTCGTGTCAAAGATCGATGAAGCGATTCGGATACGAAATGATGAACGTGGAGAGATTGCGCTATAGCTGTTAGTTTGAAATTAGTTTGAATCGCCGGGCGTTGTAAATCCAGACCGGGAGGCTTGGGATGAGGACGGCGGGCGGCGAGCCGACAGACCGTGAGACGATGCGGGCGGAGTATGAGCGGCGGATGGGTGCGATCCGCCGCGACTTCGATAGTGATGGCGATGGTTTGGTCGCGATCGCGGCACGTTCCGCGCTGGTGGACAATCTCGTAAGCCGGTTGTGGGCGGCTGAGGTCGAGGGCGATGCCGCGCTCGCGAAGGGGATGGTGGTTGCCGCGACCGGCGGGTACGGGCGCGCACAGTTGTTTCCTTGCTCCGATATCGATTTGCTGTTTTGTGCGAATAAAGGCGAGGCGGAGCATGCCAAGGATGCGATCCGGCGAGTGTCGCAGGCGCTTTGGGATTGCGGGATGCAGGTTTCGCCGGTAACGCGGAAAGTGTCCGAGTGTGAGCGGTTTTCGCTCGCCAATGCGGAGTTCGGGTTGGCGCTGCTGGATCGCCGCATGATTGCCGGTGATGCTGCTGTGTTTGCGCGGCTGAATGAGAAGATTCGCGAAAAGATGATGGCGCGCGATGTGAAGACGATTCGCGCGGAGATCGTGTCGCTGACGCGGGAACGGCATGCAAAGTACGGCGATACGCTGTTTCATCTGGAACCGAACATCAAGGACTGCCCCGGTGGCCTGCGCGATGCCAATGTGTATGGATGGCTACGGATGCTGGAGGGGACTTCGCCGAGCGGCGGCGAGTTTGAGGACGCAGTACGGTTTCTGGCGGCCACGCGATGTTTTCTGCACTACCGGCATGAGCGGGACGACAATACGCTGGACTGGCGGGCTCAGGATGCCGCGGCGGAATTATCGGTGGGAGTGGGACGAGTACGCCTGCCGGGCGGGGTGGATCCTGCTTACTGGATGCGAGCGTATTTTCGCCATGCCAGGGCTGTGGAGCGCAGCCTTCTGCGGGAGTTTGAGAGCAATGGGCTGGCGTTGGCCACGGTGGAAGTGCGACGCGTCAAGCTGGCGGGGGTCGAAGGATTCCGGTTGAAGGATGGGCGGCTGATCCTCGATGCCGCCGGGAATGTTGATCCTGCGACCGAGCCCGAGACGGTGCTTGCGGTGTTTGAGGCGATGGCGAAGACCGGAGCGAGGCTCGATGGGGAGAGCGAGCAGAGGATTGGAGCAGCGATTCCACAGCTTTCGGCGAACCTGGAGGAAGGGCCGGGATTGTGGCGCAGGCTTAGCGCGATCCTTACGGGAGAGCGGGCCGGTGTGGCGCTACGTGCGATGCATACACTGGGGCTGTTGGATCTGATTCTGCCGGAGTTTCATGGGATTGATGCGCTGGTGATCCGGGATGCCTATCACCGGTACACGGTGGATGAGCATACGTTCGTGGTGATCGACACGCTACATGGGCTGGAAGCCGATCCGGGGCCGAAAGCGCCGGAGTGGCGAGTGAAGCTTGGGTCGATGCTGAGGGAACTACAGAATCCAGGGTTGCTATATCTGGCGGCTTTGCTGCATGACACGGGCAAGGGCCGGGCCGGGGGTCATCATGCTGTCGAGAGCGCACAGATGGCTAAAGGTGTGCTCGCGAGACTAGAGATGGATGCGTATGACGCGGCGCTGGTGCTGCGCCTGATTGAGACGCACCTGGAGATGTCGGCTGCTTTGCGCAGGGATATTTTCGATGCGGACACGGTGCGCACCTTTGTGGGGCGGGTGCAGACGCATGAATTGCTGCGCATGCTGACGCTGTTTACGTATGCGGATATCCAGGCAGTGCATCCGGATGCGCTGACGCCGTGGAAGGCTGAGAATCTTTGGCGGCTTTCGATGAATGCATCCAATCAACTCGATCGCAATGTCGATGAAGAGCGCGTGCATGCGGGCGGCAAGGACGAGCGCATTGTGCGCGTGCTGGCGTTGCTGCCAGGCGCGCAGGCAGCGGCGGAGCGGTTTCTGGAGGGTTTCCCGGAGCGATATTTGAAGACGCGGCCACCGGAGGCGATACGGCAGCACTTTGAGATGACGAGACGGTTTGATGAAGAGCCGTTTCAGATTTCATTCCAGCATGGTGCATCGACCAGTGAGATTACGCTGGTGACACAGGACCGGCCACGACTATTTGCGGGGATGGCGGCGGCGTTGGCGGCGTGGGGAATGAATGTTGTAACGGCCGAGGCCTATGCCAACGAGGCAGGAGTGGTGGTGGATAGTTTCCGGTTTACCGACACGTTCCGGACACTGGAGCTGAATGCAAGTGAGCGGGAGCGTTTTGTGGCGAGCGTGCGCGATCTCGTGGCGGGGAAGGCTTCCGTCGAGAAGATGCTGAGTGGACGCAAGCGCGGGAAGCGGCGGGCGCCGAGAGTGTCAGTGACGACGAAGATTGATTTCGACGAGACGGCTTCCAGCCACAGTACGCTGATGCAGGTGGTGGCGCAGGACGTTCCAGGGCTGCTGCGGGCTATGAGCGTGACGCTGAGCGCGCTTGGGCATAATGTCGAAGTGGCGCTGGTCGATACCGAAGGCGAAACGGCGATCGACGTCTTCTACCTAACACACGGAGGCCACCAGTTGAACGGTGAGCAGGAGTCCGAGTTACGCGACGCGCTGATTGAGGCGATCGCAGAAAATGCACGCTAGCGCAGCAGCAATGCAAGGGGAGAGTTTCTTGGTTTGGAAGAGATGGGCGGCGATTTTTGTGGGCGTCGCCGCGATGGGTACGTTGATTTGGTCGCCGTTGCTGGAGGCGCAGGCGGGAATGAAGGCACAGCGGGCTGTAAAGCCGCCGGTGAACTGCAGCCGGGTGGTGTTCGAGGGCGATGTTCGGGCAGGTGAAAGCTTCGAAAAGGTGTTTGCGCCGGGGCTGAGGTTTTATCTTGAGCCACTACAGTCGGGATGGATTGTGCGAGTGTTGGCGGCGAATGAGCCGCGAGGGCCGCACGATTATGCGGAGCTGGCGACGCCGCCCTACCGCTCGGTGAGCCCGTTGCTGATCGGCACGGATTGGAGCTTCCGGGCACAGGATGCGGTGGCGTGGAACCCGCGGCGGTTCCGCTATGCGGCGAATGGCGAGATTTTTCGGCGTCTGGCGGGATTTTACGAAAAGGTAATGGGGAACGATCCGGCTAGCTCGGCGAAAGCGGCGGTGCTGGCGTCAGAGCAGCCCGAAGGAGTTCTGCGGATTCTGGATGCCCGGATTGTGCCGGGATTGGCGGATCAGGCGCAGATGGCCGCTACAGTGGCTTCTCATCTAGCCGAGACACCGCACACGGTGGACCAGTCGGCGAAGCCGTCGCCGTTGGGGCGTGTGGAGGAGTTGCGATTCCGGGTGGAGCTTGATTTACCGACGGGTGTTCGTGCTGTGCAGGGTGCAGATGTTGAAATTTTTTTATGTTCTGCACCAACCAGCGAGACTTCCGGTGCATCCGAACGTTTGAACAGGAAATGAATAGGATTTTCGGGCCGGATTTTTTCAGTACATGTTAGTGCTGGGATCAAGGTACGTATACTCAGTTTTATGAGCACTAATTCAAACGAAACAACGACGAATGGGCGGCCGACGGGAACGCCCCAGCACAACGACCGTTATATCTTCGGCACGCTGGACAGCTTTGGCAAGAATCGCGAAAAGGTGGCCGAAGTCAGTTGGGGAACGGAGCAGCCAGAAGGTGTTGTTCTGGCTTCGATGGATGCGGCGATCAACTGGGTTCGCAAGAATTCTGTCTGGCCGATGACTTTTGGATTGGCATGCTGTGCGATTGAAATGATGTCGATGGGCGGTTCACGGTACGACATCGCACGATTTGGAGCAGAGGTTTTCCGGCCATCGCCGCGCCAGAGCGACCTGATGATTATTGCCGGACGGGTTTCGCAGAAGATGGCTCCCGTGATTCGCCGGCTTTATGAGCAGATGCCGGAGCCGAAATGGGTGATTTCCATGGGGGCGTGTGCGACTTCCGGCGGTGTGTTCAACAACTATGCGTTGTTGCAGGGTGTGAACCAAGTGATTCCGGTGGATGTTTATGTGCCCGGATGCCCGCCCCGGCCGGAGCAGCTGCTTTACGCAATTACGTTGTTGCAGGAGAAGATTCAGGGCAGCCGGGGAACGGTGAAACAGACGCTGAATCTGGACTGAGGCAGAGATTATGTTGAGTTTTGATCGAGAATCACGGATTGCAAATACTGTTTGAAAGCGCAGTAGACGTAACTATCAGGGTTCTCGAAGAATGATTATGGTTTTTCTTTAGCCTGTCTGGCGTGAAATTGCTGGTGCAGGTTGTGTTGGAAGTGGATTGCATATATTTGGTCTACCGTGATGTTTTTTCTGTACTTGAGGGGCATCTGCGGTACACTTTTGGGGAATTCAACATTGATAACGGGCCGTAGTTAGAAGTCGAGCCCGCAGTATTTTCATAGGTTTTAGTTACATTGAGTGGAGGATTGTCGAAATGTCTCATCGCCCGTTTCGCAGTATCGGCCGGTTTTTGCTGGCTGCATGTGCGGTCAGTTTTGGAGTAGCGAGCTTAGGCGCGCAGACCGCACCCGCGGCTGGCACAACTGCCCCCAGCGGGCCCAACCCGTCGCGGGTAGACATATTCATGGGCTACTCGTACTTTGGCGCTCATGGTGAAGTTAAGCCCGCTGACATTCCATTTTCGTCGGTTGACGAAGGTGCAATCTTGAGCGGCGCATACTACTTCAACAAGTACGTCGGCGCCGAAGTTAACAGCATGTGGAACCCGAATGGCCAGAACGATGGCCTTTACGCGGGTTATGCAGGCCCGATCTTCCGTGCTCCCATGCAGAACTTCACGCTGTTCGCCCATGGATTGGTTGGCGGCGTACGCATTGGTGGACCAAACAGTGAGAATGGTGCGACGCTTGAGCACGAGCCCTACACCTGGGGCGTTGGCCTGGTTGCCGGCGGCGGTATGGACTATGATCTGCCGTGGTTCAATCACCGGTTCGGTCTACGTGTGTTCGAAGCGGATTATCGCTACACGCACGTGGACTACGGCCCAGCAGGAACTGTCCCAACGGGCGGTGTCCTTGGCGGTCGCGCGAACCTTGGCGGAGCGGAACTGAGCTCCGGCATCCTGCTGCACTTTGGGCACATCATTCCGCCTCCTCCTGTTACCTATGCCTGCGCTGTTACCGCGCCGACCGGAACGATCTACCCGGGCGATGTTGTGACAATCACGGGCACCCCCGGTATGCTCGACCCGAAGAAGACTGTGACCTACAGCTGGACTTCGGATAGCGGACCGGTTTCGGGCACCTCGAGTGTGGCCAGTGTCGATACAAAGACGCTTGCCGCCGGCACCTACACTGTGAAGGGCCATGTGTCGGAAGGCATGAAGCCTGGTCAGTTTGCGGATTGCTCGGCACAGTTCACCGTAACGGCCTTCCAGCCGCCGACCGTTGGTTGCTCGGCGAACCCCTCGACTGTCAATGTTGGCGATCCTTCCACGATCACCGCATCTGGCATGAGCCCGCAGAACCGTCCTCTGACGTACAGCTACAGCGCGACGGCTGGTTCGATCAGCGGCAATACCTCAACGGCAACCCTGTCGACGAGCGGTGTGGCGCCTGGCACGATCACGGTGACCTGCAACGTAGTTGACGACAAGGGCCAATCGGCTTCGCAGCAGACGACAGTGACGGTTTCCGCCCCTGTGGTTGCGGCGGCACCGGTTGTCACCAAGAGCCTCTGCGAGATCACTTTCGACCGCGACAAGAAGCGTCCGACGCGTGTGGACAATGAAGCCAAGGCTTGCCTTGACGACATCGCCCTCAGCGCACAGCGTGATCCTCAGGCCCAGCTGGCCATCACCGGCAACTCCGCTCCCGTCGAAGTGATGGGCAAGAAGACGCCGATGAAGGAGAAGAAGGCTGCCGAGTGGACTGCCAAGAAGGCCGCCGAGCGGGCTGTCAACACGAAGGCCTACCTGGTGACCGAGAAGGGTGTCGATGCTTCCCGCATCCAGGTGTACACGGGTACGACCGGCGCCAACACGGCCGACACGACCATCATCCCGACCGGTGCAACACTGGATACGACCGGCCTGACCCCTGTGGACGAGACCGCCGTCAAGGCGATTCCTCGCACCGCACCGGCTCACCACCACAAGAAGTAGTCATTAGCTAACCCCGATGGCCGGCTGGGTTTATCCCAGTCGGCCATTGCTTTTAAGCCGGGTCTGCCGGTGGATTTTGGTGCGCTGTCTTCGTGAACAGGTATCTTCGCTGAGGCGCGGAAGCGATGCCCAGATGCGCCTGCATGCAAACGGCATCATAAGACGGTAACCTTATATAAGGAGCGAGTGGACAAGAGAGATGATATGGCGGACAGTGCGCGGGCTAGGTGTATCGATTGTGTTGGCTGGAATGATTTCCGCGATGGCACACGCCATAACCTGGTTTCCGATGGGCCCTTTCGGCGGCGACGCACGATCGTTTGCGGCTGATCCCGCCGATCCACAACATTTGTACCTGGGAACAGAGACTGGCTGGCTCTATGAAAGCCATAACGGTGGTGATAGCTGGTCGAGGGTTTCGCAGATCGGCAAGCGTGATGATCTGGTGCTCAAGAATATCCTGATCGATCCCTCGAATCCGAAGCACCTCATCGTAGGGGTGTTCAAGTTCGATCATCCTGACGGCGGTGTCTTTATCAGTGATGATGCTGGAAAGAACTGGTACGAGCAGGCGGAAATGCGTGGGCAGTCGGTGCGTTCGATGGCAAGGTCGGTGTCGAATCCTCAGGAGATTGTTGCAGGGACGCTTAGCGGAATTTACCGAAGTGTCGATAATGGCATGCACTGGACGCTGATTAGTCCGCCGGGTAGTACGGAAATTCATGAAGTCGAATCGCTGGCGATCGATCCGGTGAATCCGCAGATTATCTATGCCGGCACCTGGCACCTGCCGTGGAAGACGGTGGATGGCGGTGAGCACTGGGAGAACATCAAGCGCGGCATCATCGACGACTCGGATGTGTTTTCGATCATCGTGGATCCAGCTAAGCCGAAGACTGTTTATGCGAGTGCATGCTCAGGGATTTACAAAAGCCTGGATGCTGCCGGGCAGTTCAAGAAGGTACAGGGGATTCCATCGACGGCACGCCGGACACGCAAGCTGTTACAGGACCCGAACTATCCGGAGACGGTTTATGCGGGCACGACTGAGGGCCTGTATAAGACGATCGACGGTGGTGAGAGCTTTATCCCGATGACGGGGCCGAATGTGATTGTGAACGATGTCTATGTTGATCCGAAGAATTCAAATCATGTATTGTTGGCCACGGACCGGAGTGGGGTTTTGAGCAGTATCGATGGTGGTGTCAGCTTTCAGCCTTCGAACGTGGGATTCGCGGCACGACAGATATCGGCGTATGCAGCCGATTCACACAGCAATGCGACGATCTACGTTGGGTTGGTGAACGACAAGGCTACCGGTGGGGTATTTCAGAGCGTTGACGGAGGCTTGAGCTGGCAGCAACGGAGTGAGGGGCTGGATGGGCGTGACGTTTTCAGCCTGGTCTCCACACCGGCGGGAACTTTGCTGGCTGGCACGGCGCATGGAATCTTCCGGCTCGGCGATGCGGGGTGGGTGAATTCGGGAACGCTGATTGCCGCGCCCGTGCCCAGAGCCGCGCAAACTGCGTCGAAAACGGCTGCTAAAGCAAGGGGCCGGGCTCATCCAGCGGTTCCAGTGGCGAGTGTAGCGCCCGTAGCTGCACCAGCAAGTTCGGGGAGTCTGGACACGATTGTGTACACGCTGATTGCGGACGGCGATCTTGTGTATGCCGGCACGTCGCGTGGGTTATTGCGAGCGGCTGATGATGGGAACTCGTGGATGCCGGTGAATACGCTCAAGATGCCGGAAGCGCATTTTGTGGCGACGCGCGATTCGATGTTGATGGTAGCCGGGTTGCGGCGGATATCGCTTTCGATGGATGGCGGCGCGAAGTGGGATGCCGTCGCCTTGCCGTCGGATCTGACCCAGATTTCTACCATTGCGATTGATGAGCTGAAGAACCTGTGGGTGGGTGGCACTGAAGGTGTTTATTATTCGACTGACTACGGTTTGACCTGGAAGACGCTGCATAACCTCTACGTGACGGAAGTCAATGGGATCTTCTTCGATGCGGCTTCGCACCAGGTGCTGGTGAGCTCGGCGAACCAGAAGTTTGCGTTCGGCGTGCATCTGCCGGATTACAAGGTGCAGTTCTGGGATACCGGCTGGAATCTGCGGTTCGTGCGGCCTATCGGCGACCATTTGATTGGGGCGACGATGTTCGATGGCATGGTGCTGCAGCCGCGGATGGTTGCAACGGCGGTGGGGAAGTAGGGAAGGTCTAGAATGAAAGAGATGACTTCCGAGACGGCTAACTCGCGCCCACGGCACTCTTTCCAGACGGATGATCCGGCTCTCGAACCGATTGCGGAGAAGGTGCAGCGCGGCGAGAGGCTCAACTTTGACGATGGTGTTGCGCTGTATCGCAGCGGCGACATCCTGGCCGTGGGCTGGATGGCCAACCTGGTGCGGGAGCGGCTGCATGGGGATGTTGCGTACTTCAATGTGAACCGGCACATCAATCCGACCAATGTGTGTGTGGCCTCGTGCAGGCTTTGTGCATTTGGGCTGAAGAAGGGCGCCGCGGGTACTTATACGATGGCGTTGGAAGAGGCCTGGGAGACGGCGGGTAAAGGGCTGACCGAGGCTGTTACCGAGTTTCACATTGTGGGCGGGCTGCATCCTGATCTGCCTTTCGAGTACTTCATGGATCTGGTTAGCGGGTTGAAGGAACGGTACCCGCAGGTGCATGTGAAGGCGTTCACGATGGTGGAAATTTCGTTCCTGGCCAAGCGTGGAAAGATGTCGCTGGAAGAAGCGATTACGCGGATGAAGGCGGCGGGTGTTGACTCATGCCCGGGTGGTGGGGCGGAGATCTTTGCCGATCGTGTGAGGCATATCATCTGCGACCACAAGATCGACGGTGGGGAGTGGCTGGAGACGGCGAAGCTGGTACATCAGGCTGGGTTGCGGTCGAATGCGACGATGCTTTATGGGCACATTGAGAATGACGAGGACCGCGTGGACCATATGCTGCGGCTGCGGGCGGTGCAGGATGAGACGGGCGGCTTTCAGACGTTCATCCCGCTGAGCTTCCATCCGGACAATACGGCGCTGGGGCATCTGCCGAAGTCGACTGGGATGATGGACATCAAGCAGATTGCGGTGGGACGGTTGTTGCTGGATAACTTTGCGCACATCAAGAGCTACTGGCAGATGGTGACGCCGAAGATGGCGCAGATTTCGCTGCGGTTTGGAGCGGATGATATTGATGGCACCGTGATCGAGGAGAAGATTTATCACAATGCCGGGGCGAACACGCCGCAGGGGCTGCGGCGGCGGGATCTGGTGAGGCTGATTACCGAGGCTGGGCGTGTGCCGTTCGAGCGTGACACGTTATATCGCGCGGTGACGCGGAGTGAGAATAGCTTTACGGTGGCGGTTTAGGGTACCCCTCCCCCCGGGTACTTTTGGGGGTAAAGTCTTCATTTTATTTGGCTTAGGCTTGGACTTCTGGAAGTCCGCTTTGAAGCATATTGGCCGTTGAAGAGATCGTGGTCAGCCGGAAAGGCGCGTACCACGGTGACGCGGGCGGTTTTCCTGTTGAGACAGAGCAGGGATAAGCAGCAGAAGACGCAGATTCCCTGCGGGAATGACAACAAAGAAAAGCAAAGGCTGCCGTACATCTTCTGTGAAATTGCCCTAACCCTCTGGATCCTTCATCTCCCTTTCTATTATTGCTGGTTCAGCAGATGATTGCGTCACCGCGATCTTGTTCTATATGAGTAGTTTGCGGGTCTGAGGGGCTTGACAGCTTTGGTGGTGGGCTTCTGGACGGGCCCGACAAGGACGATCTTCTCCCTCGTTTCACGTGGCAAGATGGAGAAGGGGTCTGTTTCATGCGTCGAGTGTTTGTTTTATTGGTCGCCTTTCTGGGGTGTGGACTCATCGGGGCTCAACAGACTGCGGGAGCGCCGACGGGTTTCGCTGTTGCCACGATCAAGCCGAGTGCGGCCGATGGGCCGGCTAATATGACGGGGATACAGATTCGCGGGAGTCGCTTTGCGACGGAAGGGACGACGTTCCTGGATGTCTTCAAGTATGCGTATGACATTCAT
>Ga0302316_10001926_pt1 | contig 15661 bp, 13 predicted proteins | sample III_Palsa_N3_2_FD_200456 | JGI IMG/M metagenome (GOLD analysis project Ga0302316, IMG submission 200456) | Peat permafrost microbial communities from Stordalen Mire near Abisko, Sweden - III_Palsa_N3_2 | ecosystem: Environmental > Terrestrial > Soil > Palsa > Peat permafrost | place: Sweden...
ACTTGTTACATTGCCGATATTTGAACTTGCGCGTGAGCGTCTGATTTGCGAGAAATGTGGGCGCATCCGCGTGCCGGAGATGAAGTCCAACATCGCGGCAGACGATATTTTGGCCGGATGCACCTTACGTGAACTCGGAGTGCCAGATCAGGCCATCCTAGAGTTGGTGCTTCGTGATCGCAGCGAAGATTCGGAAGGTTGTTCCATCTTTGCAGAGCTTTGCGGGGAACACACCGAAGTTCCCAATACATTGCAACTCGGAGTGTCAGCTTGATATCCATCACGATCTCCATGTATGACCAGAGTCGGCGCGCTGCCGTTACGCTGCCCCCCTCTACCACCGTCGGTGAGGTTCTGCAGCAGTGCATGCAGCGATGGTCTCTTCCGGACACCACTTTCGTGTTCCGGCATGTGGCTACAAACCGTGTTCTGTTGGAAATGGAAGAGCTGGGAGAAGCCGGAGTAACTGATGGTGAGGAGTTGCAGATTTTTCCACTGCTTGAGGGTGGCGCATGAATTCTGTTCGACAGCGTCGCCTGCTCAGCGATTACGACGGCGTGATGGCTCTTGTTAGAGCCTCCGACGAGCGGTTAGTAGTGAAAAGCACTACCGGCACGCCACCAGATACTTACCGGTTATTGTTCCACTGTCGAAGCGTAGTGAAGTTTGACGATGATGCTGCAATTTTCGGACGAGATCATTACGTGCGTATCTACTTGCCTGCTGCATATCCTGCAGTAGCGCCGGTGGCTACCATGCTTTCGCAGGTGCTGCATCCGCATATCTGGCCCAATCGCGTTGTGTGTCTCGGGCCCTGGTCGCCACAAGAGAAACTTAGTAGCGTTCTGCTTCGAATTGCGTCCATTCTGATTTATGAACCAGGTTCTTTGAACTGGAGAAGCGTTGCGGACGAGAGTGTTGTTCCGTGGGCGCTCCGCAATCAAGAGCTGTTGCCGCTGGACATGCCATGGACTTCGGCTGCCCGAGAAAATGCGCCACAAGGTCAGCTGTGTCGTTAAACGAAGGCATACGCTGGGAAGAATTGCCGTCGTTCCTGCCCGTGCCATGCGATTTAGCTGATCATCTTGCGCCATTGCAGGATGACGGAACGGATTCTATTCTCGTTCTTTCCGAAAGGTCACTGGAATCCATTGCCCGCCATTCCGGCGCCTTGTCGAAAGAAGTTCTCGGATTGTTGCTGGGCAAGGTTTTGTGTGATCAGAAGAGCGGAAGACTGGCCACTATCGTGGAAGCGATCACGCCGGTACAAGAGACCATGGGATCTCGCACTTCAGTGCAGACAGGTATTGAGAGTTGGGCTGCTACATGGGGCACACTGCCACCGCTTTATCAAGTGGTGGGTTGGTACCATAGCCATCCAGGTCACGGCATCTTTTTCTCCGCGACAGATCGGCAGACCCAGCGGCGAAACTTTCCGAAATCCTGGCACGTTGGATTCGTGTTCGATCCGAGCAACGGGAAGTTTGGAGCCTTCGCAGGCGAAGAATGCACCGCAATCCGTGTTCTGATTTCTGGAGATGTGAGTGTCTAGCGTGTCTTAGCTTGCCATCTGAAGTTCAATTTCTTCCGGAGCTCCAGGAAGGATGTGCAGCGTTGTGGGCAATATCTGATGGCATTGCACGCAGGCGCCACCGGCGTGTTCGGCAAGCCATGTACGAGTGCTGGGGCGATAACCTGTGCCGCAGTCACACAACACGACCTCTTCGCCAGGCTCAAAAGGCACGCCGTCGATCGGGTCTGCGTAAAGGTCTCCTGCGGAGAGGAGCGCAACTGCTATGGTTGCAGCGTTAGTCGCGGGCGCGGTTGCGGCAATATCTGGAGTTACATCTGTCCAAGTTACTGAAGAGGTTTTTGGAGATGCTGAAGCAGAAGTCTCGAAGCTGGATTCTGCAGGAGAAGAGTAAAGGCTAAAAGTCTCGTTTCGCCCGCTCAGGAACTGACGGTCATAAGAGAAAAGATCGTCAGTTTGATCTATCAAATTCTCGCTCGATGATCTGACATGGAACTGTTCCGTCAGCGAATCCACGGACGGCGGGTAGTTACTGATGGCTTCCAGCTGCGATCCATCAATATTGGATGACTCAATTGCTATGTTTTTCGCTTGCGTGCTCTTGAAGATAGCTTGACGATGCGCCTTGCTAACCAGGCGAACAGAGCAGCCGGCAATCACGGTCAGCATGGAAAGATCCGCGGCGAGAAGAGTCTGAAGCGTCGGCATGATCCAGGACCTCCTGAGAAGCCAATTGTTACTATTGTGTCACTATATTTCTCTCCCTCTGTTAACGAGATAGCTACCTGCATAAGGTGCCTAAAGCCGCAATAGCAGCGCGTTGACTTTGCTAAACCTCGACCGTATGCTCTGACAGGAATAAGACTATTGAGTGAGTATGAAGGTGTTCTGTCGATCCGCTCTATGTGTCGTCATAGCTGTTCCGGTTTGCGGTCTGCTGGGTTGTGCCGTTTTGATGAAACCTGTGCGCATGACAGGGCTCGCCGCGAAAGACTTGACGGTTCAGGTGACGATCGATGCGGGCGCCAATCAGGACAGCGTAGTTGCGGCAGACGTAGTTGCGGTAGACGACAAAAAGGTTTTGGGTGAGGTTTCCGCGATGACCGCGACGCAATGGTTTGCGAAGAAGAATGACATGATTCGTATGAAAGGGAAGGACCTCAAGATTGTGTCGTGGGAGTTTGTTCCCGGAACGATTGTGCCGGACCAGCACCTTACCGTCACCATCGGCAAGACGGGCGTGATTCTGTTCGCGAATTATGCGGGAAAGGGCGAACACCGCGCCACGCTTCCTCAGACAGGACGGGTTCAGGTAGACTTCGGGGCGGATGACTTTGCTGTACATCTGCCTAAAGAAACATCCGACGCTACACCCACACAATAGCCGATGAAGAGCCTCTCTACTGCGTCTGCCAAGTGTAGATGAAAGTTTTAGTAGTTCGTGACAAGGAATGAGTTGAGATGAGCGGCCGGTTGCTGTCGATCCCGAATCCGATTGAGTGGCATGATGGCATGTTGCTATCACCACAGCACTTTGACGACCTGACGCTTCGTCTTGAAGGTCTGTTAGAGCATGCTGCTACATTGGCTGCTCCGTTCAACTGGGGTATCTCGACACTGGAGATTGATGAGGCTGGTCTGCTCGACGGTTTCTTTACAGTAAAGGAACTCGAAGCCATTCTTCCGGACGGTTTTCCGGTGTGGCACGATGAGTCCGATGGATCTACCCTGCAGTTGCAGCTGGATACGCTTGACCCGCCGTTTCGGATTGGTGTGTTCACCGTGTATGCCGCAATTCCGGCACATCGTGATGGGGCGGGAAGGCTCTGGCGTTTCGAGCCTGTGGAATCCAAGGAGCAGGGGCAGAATGATGCGGACTCTCCAGAGACAGCTCCGATCCCACGGCTGCGGCCTCGTATGCAGATCATCGCATCGCACACACCACTGTCTTTAAGATATAGCGGCATCCCACTGGCGCAACTGCATTATCGTAATGGCGCTTTTGCGGCTATAGAAACCTTTGCACCACCTACTCAGAAATTACGTCTGGACTCGCCGATCACCAGGCGTTGCGTTGAGCTTCTGCGCCGTATGCGAGAAGTTGCGATCGTGTTGCAGCAACAATGGCGTTCTCTTTCTGCGTTGGAGCGAGAGAACCAGGATCTCGCACGGCGTACCGCGGTTCAGCAACTAATCGCCATGCTGCCGTATGCCGAGGCGATCCTGGAAGTGGGCGAAGTTCATCCCTTTCAGATTTTTCTTACCTTTTGCATGTTGGCGGGGCATGTCGCAAGTATCTCTTCCGACCCGATCCCGCCTAATTTCGCACCATACAGTCACCTGGATATGGAAGGAAGCTTCTCTCATATCTGCGGATTTATAGAAAAGGTGTTGGCGGAAAATACTTCCGGAGACTATATCGGAATTCCGTTCCAGAGCAATGAGGACGGCTTTTACCTGTTGTTCGAACCAAGTTGGAAGGGCCGGAAGCTGATATTGGCAATGCAGGCTGGAGATACGCCTGAGGCCCAGGTGATCGCATGGGGCGAACACGCGCTGATCGGTGCGTCCATTTTGCAGGATGGCATGCGAGAGCGTCGGGTGTTGGGCGCGCGTCGCGTGCATGTTGAGCGTGAGCTTGGTCTCTTTACATCTCCAGGAATGTTGCTATTTCAACTTTTCAATGATGACGAGTTTGTCCAGGGCGGCGAAATGCTGGAAGTAAGCAGTGGCCACTTCGGTCAGCCTGTCGGCAAACCTCTTCAGATGACGCTATTCGTGATGCAGACATGAGTGTTAGAGCGCAGAGCGAAGGGACCGTAATTGACCGCGAGCGACGGCGGGGACAATTCCTCACGAAAGAATGGCGTTCGCGCGCGGATAGATCTGAGATAGATTTGCCGGTACTCGGCAACTCGATGTTGCTGATGCAGTTTCGGCAATTCTGCGCGAAGCTTTTGCAGGCACGCGACCTTCTGGAGCGCGAAAGTATTAGCGGACCACTCCAAGCGGAGGTGCCGGTGACTCCTGTAGCGACTCTTTCAGCTACAGAGAAAGCCATTGCTGCTGCGGAAAACGCAGTGGCTGTTGCACAGGCGGAGGCGGCCGCAGCTATCGCTGCAGCGCTGGGCAAAGCAGCGCCTGCGGATACTGCTATACCCGCAACTGACAAGACATCGCCATGGTCAGGACAGGCGGATCTGATGGCAGCAAGGCGTGAAGAGGTCCGCAGCCAATTGCTTTCTCTTTTGGAGCAGCAGTCGTATCAGGTTATGTCGCTCAGCGGCTCGCTTTCGCTCAGCACATTTCGAGAAGCGCAGTATGTTATGGCGGCTCTGGCTGACGAAGTGTTGTTAAATGCGCATTGGACAGGGAAGCCAGGCTGGCGTTTGCTGGAAGAAGAGCTATTTCGCTCCCATGCGTCGGGAGAACTATTCTTTTCGCGTCTGGATGAGTTGCTGAAGCTTGGGCAAGCGGGCTCGATTGAATTGGCGATGGTTTTCTACCAGGCACTGGCGCTGGATTTTCGAGGTAAGTATCGCAACAACGACCCGACCCGGCAGTTAAGCCGCTATCGGAGACAGTTGTTCACGCACATATTTCGCGTTATTCCTGAGGCTATGTCGGGGGCTGCGCTTACGCCGCAGGCCTATGACGTGATGGCGCATGGGGAAGATATCCGTTACCTTCCAAATCAACATCGCTGGTGGTTTGCTGTGGGCGGAGTTTTGCTGTTCTGGCTGCTGGTTACTTTTTTTATCTGGAATGTAATGACGTCGGGACTTTCCCATCAACTGCAGCGCATCCAGGTGTATGCGCCCCGCGGTACTAATCCGCTGCTGCCATGATGACTTCGAGCACATACACGATTCTGTTGATCGTTTCGATCGTGCTGCTGGTGCTGGTCGTTCTGGTGGTCTTTTTTGTAATTCGGAGCGCCGCGAAAAAACCAGTCGATCTCGATCTGCATGCAGAGCAGGCACCCCCGCCCCCACCTGCCCTCGAACTGGAATCTCCAGAGCGAACCGAGCCGAGCCGTTTTGCGGCAATGGAGCTTGCGAAGAGTTTTCGCCATGCCTTGAAGATTCTGCGTGCACGTGATGGTGACCGGGAATCACGCTACCTGCAACCGTGGTATTTGCTTCTGGGTCCCAGTGGCAGCGGCAAGACCTCGCTGTTCTCGCAATCTGATCTTGCATCCGAGATGCTGGAGCAGGTGCAAATAGAGCAGGGCGCCGAAGTAACGTGGAACTGTTTTGAGAACGGCGTTGTGTTGGATATCGCGGGTGACTGGTCCTTCGATAACACAGCGAGGACTGCGTCCATCTGGCGACGATTGCTGCATCTGATCTCCCACTATCGCCCTGCGCATGCGCTTGACGGAATTATTGTGGCGTTTCCGGCGACAGATTTTGTGGGGGATAAAGCACTTTCGCAAACCGAGATTGTTGAGCGGGCCATGTTTGTGCAGCAGCGTCTCCGACAAATTCAGGTGCAGACCGGATTTCATTTGCCGGTGTACTTCATCCTGACGCAGTGTGATCATATCGAGGGATTTTCTGCCTTCTGCGGAGCGCTCGAACCTGAAGAGCGGCGAGGCATGTTTGGCTGGTCCAATCCATTTTCGACAGAGGTCCAGTTTCACAGCGAGTGGACCGACCTGGCGTTTACGTCGATACGGCTGGCTGTCGAAAATCGCGTGAGCCGCCTCTTTGCGGTCGAAGACTATACTCGTGCACACGATGCGCTTTTCCTGCTGCCTGGCAATCTTCTGGGGATGCAGGAACGGCTGAAGACCTTTCTTGCACGGATGCTGCGCTCTTCCTCCGAGATAGAGTCGCCGATCTTCCGTGGGCTTTTCCTTACTGGCTCACGCGAAGATATGCGTGTCCCGTTTTCTCTGGACATGAGTGACATGGTGCCGGCCAGCATGCCGCGCGCAGAGGCTTCCTATGAGTGGGGCTCGCTTGCGCTGGGTAAGCCAAGAGAGGCTACAACGCGCTTTCATCAAGCGACGGAGCCGGTTAGCTTCGTACGCGATCTCTTCCTGCGCAAGATCTTCGGTGAGCGCTCACTTGCCGTTCCATTGTCCCAGTCCTTCTACGCACGGGACAGAGCCAGGCGCATTCTTCAGATTGTGAGCATAGTGCTGGCTGCGATATTGATCGCCGGCGGCATCTACGGGTATCTGCAGATGGGGCACAAGATCGACCGCCTTCAACCGCTGATGACCAGCATCGCGGATGATATGGACGGACAGAACGCGCTTCCAGCCAGCCAGGGCGAGTTTGATGGACCGGTACATACACCTACCGACGACCTTCTTCGCGCAATGCTGGAGCTGCGTAATAACGGTATTCACTCTGTCTTCTATCCCTGGTCGTGGGGCTATTCTCTCGACCATGACATCGACCGGGCTATGATTCCGTCGCTTCGTGTTCTTATTCTGAAGCGCTTTGAGCGGCAACTGGAAAAAAGAGCGGCTCTGGTTACGGCGGCCCAGCAATGGCCTTCGCAGGATGGAGAATCGCTGAATCCGGCTGAGCAGAGTCTCAGCTCTCCTCTGACCAATGAAGCGGTTGAACTGTTGCCTGCATATCAGCAGCAGCGCGCATTCGTGGACGGTATATTGGCGCTGCAACATCACATCGATCAGTACGAACGCCTTAGAACGCCGGGCAATCCGGATAGCCTGGCTTCCGTGGCCGAACTGGATGGCTATCTGAATGCCAGGCCCCCTGTCATACTGCCCAGCGATGCTTCAAGCCCAATTTTCGACAAGGCGCTTTCGGAAACATTATGGCAGCCATTTCGTTACTCCGAGCGCGATGAGCGCAATGCAGCGATGAAGCTGCAGGAGCTTTCCAGTAATTTGTTCACTGCGGTCATCGAACAAAATCGCTTACGGAGAGCGACGGATGCGCTGGTAGTTGCGCTGGGGCGGATCAGCGGACCACGCCCGGCCTATGAAGATATTCGGTCTGCGCAACAGGCTTACGCCACGCTCAATTCAGCTCTGTCAGACCCGCAGCTCGCATGGATAGGCGGGTCCGATTTCAAGCTGCCAATCAAACTGGCCTCGGTAACCACTATGCCGCTCGGCAAGAGCACTTATCTGCCGGAAAGTCTTCGGCCCGAGACTGAGGCAGCGGCACAGGAATCCTACCAGCACCTCCTGAGTGCGCTGCTCTCTGCACATTCCTCACTCTCTGGTTCGCTTTTGGAAATCCGTGATGGCAAACTGCAGCTCACTCCAAAAGCGCAGGAAGTGCAACTTGGCCTCGACAATTTGCTTAACCTATCGTTTATGTCACCCATTTCGGATGCCCGGGGAATGGGTATCGCGCCTGGGAGCAACCTGGGGTCGCCTGCTGTTTTTTCTTCGAGGGGCATTCAGCAGTTGGGCGGAAACATTACCTGGAGCAAACCGGCCCTGGAAGCCGCTGCAGCGATGCCCAATGGATTGCAGCAGTATCTATCTGAGGATCTCGATCAGGCGCCACCTGCGCTACAAGAAAGTCTGGGGCGAATCGCGAGAGATCGAATAGGCGTTGTCATGGAAGCTGCGGTGGCAAATGCTGAGCAACCGGGACCAAGACTACCTCCCGAACCCCAATTCGATGCGGATATTCAGCCGGCGGTACAACGCTTCGCCGATGTCGCTCCAACTCTTCGAAAAGTGATGGACAGTATGCGCTCGGCGGGCCTTTCGGGGCCCTTTTCACGTTTGCGGTCAGTTACAAGTGAACAAGCGCGTCTCTTGCTGGATGAAGTAAATCGCACCTTCTATGACAGTGCGCCATATGCCGTTCCCGACGTTGCTGTCGACCACTGGGATGGTAAGACAGAGCCTTCTGAAGCTTTCTTTAACGCTGCAGGCGAAACCGAGCTTACTGGGTACCTTGCCGGCCAGCGTGAACGCGTGCGCGCCTATAACGCCGCGGCTGAGCCGCTAATTGCTTTTCTGGCGGCGAACGGTGACACGGGCAGTCAGGTTTACCGGCGATGGAGAAGCATTGGAATCGCTTTGCGGCAGTACGACAGCAAACAGTCGGATAGCTCGGTGAAATTGTTGGAAGGGTACCTATCAGGGGATTTCGAAAAGGCGCGCATCACCAATGGTTGTTCCGCCGGCCGGTCGCCCTTTCCGAGAAGCAGTAGCGATTATTTCGTCGACGTTTATCTGAATCTGCGAACGGAGCTAACAGCGCGCTGTGCCGTGTTAAGCGGCCTGGAACAGGCTTCTGCTTATACCGTTCTGGCCGAACGCTTTAACCGGGAGCTCGCAGGGCGATTCCCATTTGCACCGCTTACGGCAAGCTCTTTGATTGAAGCAGACCCACAGGAAATTGCAGGAGTTTACAAGCTCTACCAGGACAACGCCCCATTTCTGGCTTCGACGACTAACGCCGCGCAAAACAATTTTCTGTCGAACCTTGCTGCTGCCCAGCCCTTTTTCAATGCACTTACTTCAAACCCAAAGGCCTCTATCGATTTTTTGCCACATTTTCGCGCAGATCGTGAACACGAGGTTGGTGGCAATCAGATCGCCGACTGGACGCTGCAGGTTGGATCGGACACATTCCGCGCGTCAGAGCCGGAACGCAAAGGTACCTGGAGCGTTGGAGAACCAATCACTCTGACGCTGCGCTGGGCTTCGGATGCACCTTTTGTGCCATCTTCATCCACCAGTGGTAGCATGCACGCTACGCCAACTAGTGTTACCTTTCGATTCAACGACTCATGGGCCTTGCTTCGTTTTATGGCAACATACTCCGCATCATCTCGGGATCCAGACCCAGCACATCTTGATTCTGGTCTGCTATTATTCCGGATTCCCGAAACGGGCGCTCCAAATCTTGCCAAGCTGCAGCACAGCAGCATTGCAGAAGCCTCTGTGTTTTTACGGCTGACATTGCTAATGCCCGGCAAGCCCGATGTGGTCGCAGCTCCTCCGCTTCCTCTATTATCGGAAGCACCTTTGCCTGACCATGTTCTTGCGCGCCAATCGCGGCAGCATGCGACGCGAGGAATGACGCAATGAGCCTATTATTCTCAGTCGAAGCGCTCTTGCAGCCGATCCGCGAAGATGCACCCGCGGGGGATTCGCTTCGTTATAGCAGTACCTACGATGCGATTATCGATGCGCGTTCCGCGGACTCAGGCCTGCCGCAAGGGGTGTGGCAGAGGCAGGAAAAACGGGCTGACTGGCGTGAGGTGGAGAAACTTTGTACCGCTGCGCTGGAAACGAAGACGAAGGATCTGCAGATTGCAGTCTGGTTGAGCGAAGCGTGGCTTCACAACAGACGCTTGTCCGGATTTGTCGGCAGCCTGCAACTGCTTTTCGGCCTGCATGAACGCTTTTTGTTGACCATGTATCCAGGTGGGCAGGCCGGTGAGAGCCTGTCGGCTGATGCCACAGAACATCGTGCCAACCTTATCCAAACTTACAATGAACGGATTGCCCTTGGGCTCAAGTTCGTGTCTTTGTGTTCGCCATTAAATCGGGACGAGATCGAAGCCCACAGCCTGGCGGATATGGAGAAGATTCAATACGATGAGCAGGTCCGCCGGCGAATGAATCAGCCTAAGCCGGATACGGATCCGTTTGAAGCGATCGAAAAGGGAATGGGTTCCACCGCGCAGTCATGGTTCATCGATCTGGATAACCTCCTTGCAGAGGCAGAACTCACAGCTCGTGGTCTAGACGCATTGCTGGATGCAAGCTACGGCCAACAAAATGGCGGCCTAGGGGAAATTCTTCGGGTGCTTGCAGCCATGCGGCAGCATATTTTCCTACGCTTACCCGTTCCGGAGCCGCCACCGCCTCCCCCGGCAGGTGAAATTCAGGTTCCTTTTGCTGGCGAGCAGGATTCGGGCGGAATTTTTTCAAAAGTCAGGCAACTTTTTTCGGGTGATGTCACACCGGATGTACCCACAAACGGTTATGATACGGGGGCATTAGAAATGACACAAAAGCTTCCTTCGGAAAGTATGGCGCCTTCTCTTGTCACTTCTGGTTCGCCGACGGTCTCCGGTCTCTCCGGTCGACAAGAGGCGTATGAGCGACTCAGAGAAATTGCCGACTATCTGGCTCGAATAGAGCCACATAGTCCTGTTCCGCTTCTCCTGCGCCGAGCCATTCGTTGGGGTTCGCTGGATTTCAATGATTTACTTGCAGAAATGATACGCAGTCCACAAGGTATTGAGGAAGTGCAAGAACTGCTCAGCCTCAATCAAAACAATAGAACGTAACCAGAAACCAGAACATCCACACAGGAGGAAAATCGAATGCCTGAAAGCCTGCAACACAAACTTGATCGGGTCCGTCCGCCACGGGTTCAGATCACATATGACGTCGAAATCGGTGGAGCAATTGAGAAGAAGGAACTTCCGTTCGTTGCAGGCATCATGGCAGATCTTTCCGGTGCAAACACCCCGGATACCCTGCTCAAGGAGCGCAAGTTTGTCGAGCTTGATCGCGATAACTTCTCGGCCGTGATGGAATCGATCGCGCCCTCGTTCAAGGGCTCGGTTACGAACCATCTGAAAACGGAGGGCGATAACCTGGCTCTCGAGCTCACCTTCAATACCATCGATGACTTTACGCCGTCGGCGCTGGTGCGCAGTGTGCCGGAGTTGGCCCGTCTCATCAATATCCGTCAGCGTCTGAGCGACCTGCTGACCAAACTGGATGGCAACGATGCTTTCGACGATGCTCTGTTAGGTGTCGTATCGAGTCCCGAAGAACTGAAGCAATTGAAGAGCGGTGCACCCGCGGAAGGTGAGGCTGCCAATGCCTAAGGAAACGCCCAAAGAAGCTGGGACTGCTGTAGCAGAACCCACAGTAATCGACCGCGTTCTCGATCAGGGACGCGTCGTCCGTGATGAATCGCAACGTCCCTACGCCATGCAGCTGCTTTCGGAATACGCTACGCAGGTGCTTGACGAGGGCATGACGGTAGGCAAGCATTCTACGGTTTCCGGTATCAAGCACCGGATTGCGGAGATTGACCAGATGCTCTCGAATCAGGTCAACGCCATTCTGCACGATCCTGAGTTCCAGAAGCTGGAAGGCTCCTGGCGCGGGTTGAGCTACCTGGTGCAGAACACCGAAACCAGCACATCGCTGAAGCTGCGCCTGCTGAATGCCAGTAAGGCCGAAATCCTGGCAGATATTGAAAAGGCCACCGAGTTCGATCAGAGCGGCCTCTTCAAGAAAATTTACGAGGAAGAGTACGGCACTTTTGGCGGTGCACCATTCTCCTGCCTCGTAGGGGACTACGAATTTGGCCGTCACCCTCAGGACATACAGACTCTGACCGGTTTGTCTCAGATCGCAGCGGCAGCACACGCTCCGTTTGTTACTGCAGCCAGCTCCAAGCTGTTCGATATGGACAGCTTCACGGAATTGTCTACGCCGCGTGACCTTGCAAAAGGTTTCGAATCCAGCGAGTTGATCAAGTGGCGCTCCTTCCGTGAGTCGGAAGATTCACGCTATGTGGCTCTTACACTGCCTCACGTGCTTGGCCGGTTGCCTTACGGTCCGGATACGGTTCCTGTGGAGGAGTTCGACTTCAAGGAAGATACCGACGGTACAGATCACGGCCGCTACCTTTGGAGCAATTCCGCTTATGCTCTGGCGCAGCGCATTACCGATGCGTTCGCCAAGCATAGATGGTGCGCTGCTATCCGTGGCGTAGAGGGTGGTGGTCTGGTAGAAGGCCTTCCTGCACATACCTTCCTGACGGATGAGGGCGATATTGCCCTGAAGTGTCCGACGGAGCTCGCCATCACGGATCGTCGCGAGGCGGAACTCAATAACCTTGGGTTTATCACGCTCTGCCATCGCAAAAATTCCGATCAGGCGGCGTTTTTCGGTGGGCAGACGGCAAACAAGCCGAAGGTCTACAACACGGAATCCGCAAACGCGAACGCCCGTACTTCGGCGATGCTGCCGTATGTGCTGGCGGCGTCCCGCTTCGCTCATTACATCAAGGTCATCATGCGCGACAAGATTGGTTCGTTCCAGTCGCGTGAAAGTGTGCAGCAGTATCTGAACACCTGGCTGAGTGACTATGTGTTGCTGAACGACACAGCTCCGCAGGTTGTGAAGGCGAAGTATCCGCTTCGTGAAGGACGTGTGGATGTGGTTGAAATTCCAGGACGGCCTGGTGCTTATCGTGCGGTTGTTTTCCTGCGCCCGCACTTTCAGCTGGATGAATTGAGTGTGTCCATCCGTCTGGTCGCTGAACTACCTCCACCGGCTGCTTAAGATTGACCTCGTACCTTGAGTCAGTCATCCGGCCCGAGCTTCATAACCGGCCACATTCGCACCGTGTAAGCGCAATGCGGATGTGGCCTATCAAATCTTTAGGAGAAAGAAAATAAAATGGATACACTCATCATCGATATGGGAGCCATAGCCGGTGAATCTACGATTACCGGTTACGTAAGCAAAATCGAGGTTCTGAGCTTTAGCCACGGCATATCGCAGCAGATTACGGGCGATCAAAGTAACCAGAAGCGTACTTCTGGAAAGCCGAATCATCAGGACTTCACCTTCACCAAATTCACTGATCTTGCAACCGCCAGCCTGTTCGACTATTGCGGTCAGGCCAAGAACCTTCCGACGGTGACATTCTATGTGTTGCAGACGGAAGCTGGTGCGACCACACCAATTTGGACTGTCGTACTGACAAACTGTCTCATTTCGTCGATGTCGATGGGCGGTGGCGGTGGCGGCAAGCCACAAGAGACCGTTACGTTGAACTACACCGCGATCAGCTGGGCATACAAGCAGCAGATTGCTACGGTTGGCGATTCGGGTACTGCCTCCGCAACTTGGAACCTGGCAACCAACGCTACCTCGTAGTTTGCAATATGGCGCGGCGGAAGGGCGATGTGCCTTTCCGCCGCATCATAACTCCAAAACTTTATGCGCAATTTTTCGCTGCCCAAGACTCGACGCGTGTCTCAGGGGGAACCCCCTTTACGCCCGTTGCTCTTCGACCGGCTTACTGAAGAGGCCCCCACTACTTCGCAGACGCGTCTGCAAGGCGACGGCGAACAGCTCATCCGTTCCATCCAGCGCGAGATCGCACTTCTGCTGAATGTCCGCCGTACGAATCCGGAGTTGCTGGATCCAGCAACAGCCACAGCGCTGGACTATGGCATCCCAAATTTCACCTTTCGCAGTACGGCGGTGCCACTGGAGCTCAAACGGCTAGCCCTGCTGATTGAAAACGCTATTTCCATCTTCGAGCCGCGATTACTAGCTCCCCGCGTGGAGTTGCGACCTGATCCAGACCGCCAGAATCTGGGGATCGTGGAAATCTCTGGAAGTATCCGAGTTGGTACAGCGGTGAAGCGATTCAGCTTCCCCTTGGCGCTCGACGAGCAGACAATGATGACGGAGATCCTTCCGCCAGATACGGTCTAACTAAAGCTCGCAACGTAAATCAGTGCAAGTTCGCCTGGAAGAGAGTCATGGATACGCAAGAGAACCTGGTCACTTACTACCGGGCCGAGCTTGAATCGCTGCGCCGCGCTGGCAGCGCATTCGCGATTCGGTATCCGAAAGTGGCCTCGGCCCTGGAATTGGGTTCACACGGGTCAACTGACCCTCACGTAGAACGCCTGATCGAGTCTTTCGCCTATCTGACGGCGCGGCTTCAAAAGCGAATGGACGACCGCTTTCCGGAGATTACAACCGGCTTGCTGGGTACGCTCTATCCGCACATGGTGCAGGCAGTGCCTCCCATGACCATTGTGCAGTGTAGCCCCGACCCCACAAGCGGCAAGGTGACCTCGGGCTATACCATGCCTCGCGGTACCCAGCTCTTTGCCGCGGCGGAAGATGGAGTGACCTGCCGTTTCAGGACGTCGTACGACACCACCGTATGGCCGTTGCGAGTCGTCGAAGCGAATTTTCCTCCGAAATCATTCGCGGATTTTCTGGATCACCGTAATGCGGTGCAGACCGTTCTGCGGTTACGTATTGAACCGGTCGGCTGTACCTTGGACGAGCTGAATTTCACTTCCTTGCGTTTCTTTCTGAGCGGCGAAACCCAGTTGACGGGGATGCTGTACGAATTGATCCTGGGCCATACGCTTAATGTGGCACTTTTTGATCCCGCGACACAGCAGGTTACATTGCTACCGCCGGAATCGGTTCGTGCGGTCGGATTCGCAGAGGGGCAGGATGTAATCCCCTATGGGCCACAGTCTCATCCCGCTTATCGATTGCTCCAGGAATACTTCACGCTGCCGGAGAAATTCATGTTCTTCGATGTGGAAGGACTTGACCAGCGCCCAAATACGAATGGGCTGGAGCTACTGTTTTTGTTGAATACGCTTCCGCGGGCGCGAATCGCGCTTACGCCGGAATCCTTCCGCCTGGGATGTACACCGGTCATCAATCTTTTTTCGCGTACTAGTGAGCCGATTCGCGTTGACCATCGACGCACCGAATACAGGCTTATTCCGGATCTCCGGCGCGAACGCACGACTGAGATACACTCCATTACCTCCGTGATCAGTTCCACGAACCCACAGGACAGCACCGCGACGGTGCGACCATTTTATGACTTCTCTGCGGAAGACAGCCCGGCGACGTTATTCTGGTATGCGAGGCACCAGGCAAGCGAAGACCACACCATGCAGGGGACTGAAACAATCCTGTCGTTCGTCGACCTGAATTTTGATCCTCGTCTGCCGCCGTCGCAGACTGTATATGCCCATCTGCTCTGCACGAACCGGGGGCTGGCAACACAGCTTGCCGAAGGCGCTCTGCTAACAACGGAGTTGCCTTCGCCACTTGCGTCCATTCGTTGTCTGCGGAAGCCGACGCAGACAGGCTATCCGCCATTGGGCGGCAGCAGCCGGTGGGCGCTGATCTCCAATCTCTCACTCAACCACCTCTCGATCGATGAAGGGGAGCATTCGCTTGCTGCCCTGAAGAAGATCCTCCGGCTATATAGTCTGCAGGATCTTCCCGATGTTCTACGTCAGATCGAAGGGATTCGCGGTTTGGAGACCCGTCCAGTATTGCGACGGATGGGCAATGATTGGAAGGGATGGGGACAAGGTCGCCAGATCCGGCTAATTCTGGATGAGTCCTTCTACGAA
>Ga0302316_10001929_pt1 | contig 15657 bp, 15 predicted proteins | sample III_Palsa_N3_2_FD_200456 | JGI IMG/M metagenome (GOLD analysis project Ga0302316, IMG submission 200456) | Peat permafrost microbial communities from Stordalen Mire near Abisko, Sweden - III_Palsa_N3_2 | ecosystem: Environmental > Terrestrial > Soil > Palsa > Peat permafrost | place: Sweden...
CCGCACCGTCTACGACTACTACGGCGTGGGTTGGTAAGCCGAGCCCGGCGCGCCACCGCCTTCGCGCGACACGACGCGCCGACGCCGGGCGAATTGCATCCGGTCAGGTCCAGACGGCGTCGCCGTCGATCACGTCGATGAACGTCGCGCCGTCAGGCCCGTCGTCGTCGTCCTCGTCGATGTCCGGGCAGTCGGGGTCCGACGGCGACGCGTGGACGATGTGCACGTGCGAGAAGCCGTGTTCGTGCGAGCCGACATGGGCGCGGGCGCCGTGCACGACGACGAACATCGCGAGCACGACGGCGATGGCTTTCAGGGGATGGCGAGGGCTGACGGTCGGGTTCATCGGGATCTCCGGGGTGGGCGGCCTTCTTGAAGGCGATGCGCCACGATAGCCAGGCGTGTGGCGACGCTCCAGCAGTTCGCGACGAGTGCGGCGATTGCCACGACGAAATGAATCCGCGCACGACGAGCCGGACGCACGCCTGCGCGAGAATGGGTATTTCGCGTCGCCGACCCGCCTGCCGGCCGCCGCGACGCCCACATACCCACTCGCCGGAACACCCCATGACCGACACGCTGCTGAAGAAATCCGAGAACAACCTGATCTGGGTCGACATGGAGATGACGGGCCTGTTTCCCGACACCGACCGCATCATCGAGGTGGCCGTGGTCATCACCGACCCGCACCTGACGGTCCGCGTCGAAGGCCCGGTGTTCGCGATCCACCAGAGCGACGCCACGCTGGACGGCATGGACGCCTGGAACAAGGGCACGCACGGGCGCAGCGGCCTGATCGACCGGGTGAAGGCGTCGACTGTCACCGAAGAGCAGGCCGAGGCCCAGTTGATCGAGTGGATGGCGCAGTACGTGCCCAAGGGCAAGAGCCCGATGTGCGGCAACTCCATCTGCCAGGATCGCCGCTTCATGGCGCGCACGATGCCCAGGCTGGAAGAGTTCTTCCATTACCGCAACCTGGATGTCAGCACGCTCAAGGAGCTTGCCAAGCGCTGGAAGCCGTCCGCGCTCGAGGGGCTGAAGAAGGCCGGCAACCACACCGCGCTGGCCGACGTGCAGGAGTCGATCGACGAGCTGGCGCACTACCGGACGACGTTGCTGGCGGTCTGACAGCGGCGTCGCGGCGGCCTCAGGGCGTCGGGACGGCGTCCGTGTCCAGTACGAACGCGCCCGCCAGCTCGGCCGCATCGGGCGGCTCGTACACGCGCTCCATGAACTCGAACATCATCGGCGTGACTTCGAACGAGAACGTCTCGCCGCGGGTCGCGTTGCGCGTGCGCACGCGCTCCGCGCGAACCGGCGCGGGCGCGTGAACGAAGTGGTCGTGCACGGTGTGGCCTGCCTCGACGGCCCAGGCCCGGAACGCGGCCCGGTCGGCGGCTTTCATGAAGCCCATGTCGAGGACGACCGGCGTACCGGTGCCCAGCACCTCGCATGCCGTGGCGCGGATGCGTTGTTCGCAACGACGCACGCGGGCCATGACCCAGCCGAAGTCGAGTGCCGGCGTCATGTCGGGCGCGAACAGCTCGTGCATCCAGTCGTCGATGGCGAAACGCACGCCGCCTTCGCGCGCGGCGAGCGCGCGCGCACGGGTGGACTTGCCCGCGCCGACCGGGCCGAACACCAGGTGCACGCAGGGCGTCGCGACGCTCATTGCGCGCCGCCGGATGGAGCCGTTGGTGCGGCTGCCTTCGGCAGCACGCGCGGCGGGCGCGACGACAGCCGATACGGCGCCTGGCGCTCCCGCAACGCGCGCAACAAGCCCTGCACCTCTTCGTCCGGCCACTGCGCCAGCTTGCGGTATTCGCTGCAGTCGCTCTTGCGCGTCATGAGTTGGTGGTTGATCAGCTCGCGGCGCAGCGTCGCGTGATCGCCGAACCCGTGCCAGGCCCTGAGCACCTGGTTGACCTCGCTCTCCGTGTAGACGCGGCGCGCGTCGAAGCGCATCCACAGCACCCACATCGCGAGGCGCTGCTGCGACAGCTTCGGCGGCCAGCGCGTGAGCCGGCCGCTGAAGTCGAAGCATTTGAGCGTCTTGACGACGCGCTCGCTGAGTCGCGGCGCCAAGCCGGCGACCGGCGTGGTCACGGGGTCGAGCAGTTCGGGGGCGTCGAACCAGATATCGGCCGGCCCCGCCGCGGGCGGAGTGCTCGTGTCGGCGGCCGCGGATGCCTGTGCAGGCGCGGCGCGTGCGGCCTCCGCTTTCAGTTCCTGCAGGTTGCGCTTGCCGGCGCCGCGCGCCAGCAGGTTCATCATCTCCACGTGGCCCGGCAGGCGGCCGTGCGTGATCTGGTGATCCTGCAGCGCGCGTTCCAGCAGGCGGGCGAGCGCGGAGAGGTCGGGGGCCGAGTACGGCAGGGCGGTTCGAGTCATGGCAAAGCCTCACGTGATGGCGTGTGCTCGACAAGCTGCGCAGGGACGGCAGCACCGGGGGTTGCCATTGCCGGAGTCGAGCTCACGCTGTGGTGAGTCAAGCCCGAACGGGATACGAGCAGCGGCGCTTCCGAAGGAATTGCCGTGCGGCAGGTTTAGCGACGCTGGGAATGCCAGCGCGGCAACGCCTGGGTGAACTGCCGACCGAGACGCAAGTCTAGCAGCGCGAGGGCGCGGAGGGCGCTGCTGCGTTGCGAAGCTCGTGGCCTTCGATACCTCGATCTCTCAGCGAACGCCAGTGCGCGCCTTCGAAAAACCGGTTTCACGCGCGTTGCTGGCGTGGCGGGGCGGTGGGTGAGCGCGTGCAATCGACCCATACCGGTCATAGGGCCCGCCAGATTGGGCGACCGACAGCTGACATTCGTGCTGTCGAGCAGCGGCGGTCAAGTTTCGGCTCCAAACCCGAAATCAGCCGGGGCAAGATCGGTCACCCGGCAAGCAAGACCTCTTCTTGGCTGCCATCGTCGCGAACCGCCACAACCAAGCCACCGTCTCCCTAGGATTGCTGTCGGACGGCCCAATTCAGGAGGAGATTGCCTGTTGAGCCGGCGCCGCTTTGGAGGCAGACTGAGTTTGTCCTACGTCTGTCGCGTAGACGCAAAACTCCTGCCGAGTTCAGGTCGGAGCATCTCGCGTCGTCGGCACTTGAAGACGCGTTCGCGTCAAAAGCTTTCTTCGGTACGTCGTCGCCAACTCCGGGGGCTGTCACATGCCGGTACTGTTTTGCATGAAGATCGCGACAGTCGCCACGCCGGGCGCTTTGAGGGCTTGTCGATCAGAGAAAGCACGAAGATTGACGTCACGTGCTCATTCAGAGAAGCGCCATTCCGGCGACGACCCTAGCCAACGAGCAATAGCGGGCTACCTCATGCGCTCCGACGACAGAGCGGCGGACAACGACTCGGACAAGCGGAGAGACTAGCGATGACGCGCGACCAAGCCATCGCCTCTTCAGCGGCAGCCGTCTATGACGCGCTGCTCGAGCCAGGGCAATGGAACTGCGCGCTGAGTAGTCTGTCGGTGCTCTTCGACGCACCAATGGCGGCGATTTGGAGATACGACTTCGCGCGGGGCTGCGCTTACGATTTTCAATCGATCGGCTTCGACCAAACTTCCGCACAGCGCTACGTCGAGTATTACTCGCAAATCGATCCCGCGACGCCAGTCGTGCTGAGCTCGCCCATCGGTACGTGGAATGCGGACGAACAATTGTTGAACGCCAATTCGCGAGCTCAGTGGGAGTACGTCTATGACTTCGCCCTACCTGCTGGCGTCGGCCGCGTTGGTGGGGTACGCGTCTACTCCGATCGGGATTTCTGCGTGTACCTGGGCGTGCAACGACGACCGGGCTCGACGGCATTCGGCGATGCTGCACGCCAGCTGAGCAACGCCATCGTTCCGCACTTGGCCCGCGCAACGCGTCTTCAACTTCGGATGCACGAGCTGACCGAGGGCCGCACGATCGGTATGGCGGTACTCGACGCATTGCGAGCATCGGTCTGTGTCGTGGACGAGCGCCGAAGAGTCGTGATCGCCAATCAATGTGCTCGCAGGGAGTTGTGCGGTCGAAACCCCGTGGTGATCCAGTCCGACCGCATCGTTGGCACAGACGCACGGCTGGACGATCGGCTGGCGGCGTCCGTCCGCGGCGCTTGCAGAGGGCCGAATTCGGCTAGCGGCTTCCTCGTGCTGCACCCCGACAGGCCTGTTGCAGGCCAGGTCATGGTAATTCCAATTTCCGCTTCTCACGAAATGTCGCGTGAGGCAACGGTGCCACTGGCCCTCTTCATATTGTCCGATCCCGCCAAGCCGCATCTCGCAAGAGATGTCTTGCGAGGTGTATTCGGACTCACACAAGCCGAATCCGAAACGCTGGAAGCGCTGCTGGAAGGTCTATCCGCAAGCGACTACGCCAACCGGCGTGGGGTTTCGATTGCGACAGCGCGCACACACATTTCATCGCTGCTTGCGAAGGCCGGTGTCGATTCTCAGGCCAAGTTGGTCGCTCTGGCGAAGACATTGCCTTCAGTTTCCTGATCTGCTCGCCGCCGTCAATCTGGACAGCGTCAAGTGATCGGCAAGAAGACATCGAACGAATCGCGGGAATCGAGAAATCCAGATTCACAGCAAGGTCTTGGGGCGTGCCGGATTGGCCGCGGGGCCGCGGCCAATCCGGCTTTCAGACCCTACGTCGGGACTACCATTTCGCGCCAACTTCTCCTTCAAATTAATGATGCGGCCGTAGTAGACAAGCGTCAGCATCGGCCGTGCACGGGCGTGGGCCAACAATCTTGAGCGCCGAACTCTGGGATATGCTATTCGGCCGGCACTCCGCGCCGGGGGGCCGCGCGGTCGCGACGGCTTCCTGACCCAAGAGCGCCACCGCCGCCCAGTGGGCAGTTCGGAAGCTACCCTTGATGAAAAACCAATCGTGGCCGCTACAAGCCTTTCTCTGCGAGGGCAAACGTTCAATGGGTCCGAGTCAACTCGCGAAACTCCCCATAGCGCATTGACAAGGCCGCAAGGCGACGCGGGTCCACATTCACGCGACGCAGGTCGCCCCGCACCTGCGGCAGGGCCATCAGCCGAGGATCCATGACCCGGAACCACAATGCTGGCACATAGGACAGCGGAAACATGCCGAAGTAGCCGCTGGGAAGTTGCGGCAGGTCCTCGAAGTGCCGGAGCGACTGATAGCGGCGCGACGGATAGGCGTGATGATCCGAGTGGCGCTGCAAGTGGAACATCGCCAGGTTCGTGACCAGGTGGTTGGTGTTCCACGAATGATGCGGCTGCGGCGCTTCGTAGCGGCCGCTCGCGTCGCGCAGACGCAGCAGCCCGTAATGCTCGACGTAGTTGGCCGACGTCAGCTGCCACCACGCCACCGCGTTGTGCACGGCGAGAAAGGGCAACATGATCCATCCGAACGCGGCGATCAGTCCCAGTTGCAGCACCGCCGTCACCGCGTAGCTCTGCAGCATCGTGTTGTGCACGCTCCATGCCAATCGCTTCTGCGCGGCCAACCGCTCCTTCTCGAGTTGCCAGGCGCGGCGGATGCCGCCTGGCAGTTCACGCAACGCGAAGCGGTAGATGCTTTCGCCCATGCGGGCGCTTGCATGATCTTCGGGTGTGGAGACCCAGCGGTGGTGTCCGCGCCCATGCTCGACCGTGAAGTGCCCATAGGCTGGCACCGCGAGCACGAGTCTGGCCAGGCATTGCTCGAGGGCCGTATGCTTGTGTCCCAGTTCGTGCCCGGTGTTGATGCCCAGTCCCGAATCGGTGCCCGCGATGTAGGCCAGCATCAGTACCGCCCACCAGGACAGCGCGTGTGTCCCGACCCACCAGGCGCAGCCCACGAGCGCGACGAAGTGCAAGGGTATCGTGACCCAGGTCAGCCAGCGATAGTAGCGATCCTCCTCCAGTTGGGAGACGACAGCCTCCGGCGGATTGTTGGTGTCTTCCCCGATCAGGGCATCGAGCAGCGGCATCAACCCGTAGGCGATCAGCAGCGGCAACGCGAGCGCTATCTGGTGGCCGGTCGCGGCATGCACAGCCATGCCGACGAACGGCAGCAAGGGATAAAACACGGAAAGCAACCACCAGGCGCGTTTGTGGTCGCGATACTCGACTTGATGCTGCTGCGCATCGATCGCGGTGTAGAGCTTGGCCATGCAAGTGCTCCTCGTGGATCTGGAAGCCAATCCGCCGACTATCGCCGGCCCGCATCCGCATCGCCGGCTTGCCCGGGCCGCACCGAACGGCTGAGGCGATGTTTCCGATGCATGCGCCAGCTTTGTTGATCTGAAAGCCAACTGTCACGCGGCGGCGTTCGACATCGACCTTCCTCGATTCTTCGCCGAAAACCAGAGGCCTGCCAACCCCAAACCAATCATCCATCCCGTTCCTGGTTCTAGCACAGCAGTTGGGATGGTCACCGAGACACTAGAGTAGCTGATAACCGCGCCTTTGACTGGCAGTGTGCTCTTCAGTCCTCGTCACTCCCGTGCCCAGGTCATAGCCAATCCGGAGCCGAGCATGCCTGTCCAGGCGCCATCGGCACCCGGGTGCAGAACGAGAGTCTCGGTGAGGCAGCCTTTGAGGACACTGTTGCCGTCTATGTCGATCGTGACCTCGGCATCCGTCACGGACTTGACGACAGCCGGAAATCGCTTGTTGAGGCAAGGGTTGTTTTTGCTCGCACCACCGCCCCCATAGACTGTCCAAGTCCCCGTGCCATCGCTAATGGTGACTTCGCCAGACATCCTGGTCGACTGCCCGAAGCTGACGCCCCACTTTCCATCGAACCCGGGGGCAGCGAATGCTAGCGGGAGTGCGGCCAACATGGGAATCATCACAAACAGCCTGCGCATGATGAGCCTCTTGTCTGATCTTGGGCTTCGCGCGAAATGCGTTTCGCGGTTCGACACACGTCCTCTGAGGCCGCGAAAGATCAGTGGCAGGCTCAACAACATCAAGCACCAGACGCACGGTTCCGGTACGGCGGTGAGATTGACGACCAGCGGCGTTTGCGTACCGGTAAAGAGCCCGGATCCCTCAAAGGTCAACCCGGTCACGAAAGCAGTCACGTCCGCCGGATCAAGTCCGTCGGCCGGGTCGATGCCGCTCACGCGAAAGGCCGACACACCGTTGCCCGCGAAATCGAACACAGTGCCGCCAGCCCAGTCGTGCGCGAGTAGCGTCGTCTGGTTGCCCGGGCCGATGCCGTAGATATCGTACAAACCATCGCCGACATTTGTCGGCAACACCACCGACTTGAAGTCCGGATTGCCGGCGCCGATCCGGTAGTCGTACCCCGCGGCTACGGCGGGATCGATGTAGTACGTCTGACCGGGGACGACTGCGATGTTGAACTGGAACTGACCATTGACCAGGGTCACGGGCAGGTTGACCGGTGGCCCGGATGTCGCGCTGGGCGTGAAGTCGGCGTAGGCGCGCGATATGGCTGCAACATTCGAATTCGCCAGATTGCTTGAGCTGTCATCCTTGGTCTGGATCAAATCAATCGAGATCGAATAGTTACGGCCGAGTTGGAAGCTGTAGCCCGGGGCCGTGAAATCAGACGCATTCACCGTAAACGACGTCGTAGATGGTTGCAAGTTTGCACTCGCGACATCGCCATTGTTGGTGTTTGATATCAGTGACTTGTCATAGATGTTGATACGATACCCATTCACGGCAGTACCGGACGGTGGCGTCCACGAGAACGTGGGGTTCTGGCTAGTGCCGGACAGGGTAATCGAGTTCACGAAGGGCGCCTGCGTCTGCCCTGCCGGCAAGGAGACTACGGCCTGATTGCTTTGAGAACCATTGACGAACGTCAGGACCCACGGGCCATACAGTGCTGGATTGTCCGTGAGATATCTGGCGAAGAAGTTCGGAATGGCCGGTCCTGGATCGAAGTAAATGGTTCGACTCACCGGCTGGTTCGTGAGCAGGTTCGTTGTCGTTCCGTAGCCGAAAGTGCCGTCGTCGAAGTTCGGGGTAACGGAGGTCGCTCCGATTCTCAAGAAATCACCCGCAGCAAAACCGAGGGAGTTGATCCCGTCGTTTTCGAGATTCATAAAGGGCTGGACAATCGTGACGGGGTCGGCGAGGCCGCTCAGAGAGATGGTCAGCATTCCAACCGCCGCCAGCGACCGATTAAGGACGTGACCCATATTGGACCTCCAGGGATGTACGTTGCCGAAGTTGAACCTAGTGCTCGAGCGAACGGGTCGTGTCGAACTAAGCTCGATGAGCCTCTGTGGTTCCGACGCCTGGGCACGGCCGATGCTGATGCTTCCCTATAACCACTGCATCATCAATTTGAAGGGGAAGTAGGTGCGAAAAGGCAATCGCCTGCGGGCCAGACCGCCCAGCATCGACACGCCCGCGACAAGCATCGCGAGCGAACCTGGCTCTGCGACACTGCCGACCGGCTGCATGCCCGGGGAATAGACGAGCGCCAACGACGCGGCCTGCGCGTTCGACGGGTCGATCGCAAACGTCGGATCGATCCATGCCGAGGCTTGGTCGCCGTCAAAGGTGGCCATCGCCAGCGCCGCGACTCGTACCTGGATGACCGTGTTGGTCGGGAGCAGGATCTGCTGGTTGTTGGAAAACGAATATGGGTCGCTCGGGATGGCGCCGGGCGCATTGCTTTCCAGGCACGTGCCCACCGTGAAACTGCCGCCGCCGATGCATGCGCCGTCGCCGTAAAGAAACCCGCCAGCGTCGGAGATCAGAACGCCTGCACCGGCGTTCGCATAGTCGCTCGAGTACACGCTACCGCTGTCTCTGTAGTCGACGAGGACGTTCCCCGTGTTCGGTGCCGTGATCTCGACGAAGTACGTCAGGCACGCTCCCAAGCATTGCGCGCTGCCGCTCGGGGCGTTTCTTTGGGTGCCTGCATAGGCGCTCGACATCGACGGCGCCTGAGTCGGGCTGATCGTGGCAGTCCACGAGCTATATCCGTAGCCGTTGTCGACATTGCCGCTCAAGGTGTTCGTGCCCGGGTCGAGCTGGTTCCACAACGACACCTGGTAGGCAGGCAACGGCGGCGCCGACGAGGCGCCCGCATCGGCCCAGCCCGTGAAAAGGGCCAGCAAGAGCGCCGCGAAGGCCGGGTGATGCCTGGATCTCATGATGTTCTCCACTGGACAACTGTCTCCGGTCGAAGGCATTTCATCGGACGACGGCGGTACCCCGACGAGCTACACAGCCGCCCGGAATGCGTCCAGAGAAGTCAGCCGCCGCAAGCCAACGCTCAGCATCGCCCCCCCAAAGACGTGGGGCCTCGGTTGCTTTTCAATTCGACGTCACGAGAATCGCTTCTTGGCCACTGCCTGTCCATGGTGCACTTGCACTATCACTGGTCGTGCCGATGCATTGAGGGACGAAAGCTCGCGAAGAGCCGAACCCAAGCCGATGGCGTCAAGGCGGGAGACCCGGATTGGAAGATGACGCTTTCCTTTTGCAGGTCTACCGAGCCGCACGCATCAACGCAGCTGACGATTTCCAGCGAACGGTCGTTTCGCTGCTGCGCGCGCAGTTCCCCTTCGTCTCGATGATGTGGGGCAACGGACTGTTGATGTCTGATCGTTCGGCAGTCGTTCCGACAGCCTTGCACAAGGAGGGACTGGACGACGAGTTCTTGCGCCGATGGGCCGAAGAGGTCTCGGGAGACGATCCAGTCATCCCCTTGCTGGTGCAATACCCGAATTGCGCACACACGATCGAGGTGGCGCAGGTCTATGGCCGATACCCCGGCCTCGTCGAATTTGGTCGGGAATTCGGCATCGAGTCGTTCACGCTCATCGCTGGCCCGGGCCTCGAATCCGAGCAAACGATCTGGCTGTCCCTGTACCGGCAAGGGTCGGTGGCCCGTCCGACGCACGGCCAACTGCGCTGGCTCGAGGCCGCCATGCCGCATCTCACCGAGGCCTGGCGGATCAACGCGGCGATTCACAGCGCGACTCAACGCTCGAATCCACGCTGTTTCGCACTGGCGGAGGGCGCGACGGCGAAATTGCTGAGCAGCGACGACGACTTCAAGATCTTCCTGATCTCCGAGTGGGGCGACTTCGATGGCCACGTCGTTCCACGCTGCCTGGCCCAGTCGTGGTTCGATCGGGACGACATCTTCTTCGAGGGCAAGAATGTGCGTTTCCATGCGAAGCGCGTGACCAATCTTGTCTACCTGTCGGCCAGTCCAATGACAAGGGAATGCGACGGGTTGTCGCCGCGCTTGCGGCAAGTGGCCGGCATGTATGTGAAGGGGCTGTCGCACAAGGAAATCGCGCAACGGATCGGTATCTCGCCGGCGACCGTGCGCAACCAGATCGCGGCAACGTATGCACAGCTCCGGATCCACACCAAGATCGAGTTGCTGGAGCGTCTGGGGGATGGAGGCGGTTGAGCGCCGAACCGATGGCCCTGGCTGCAAGCAACTTGCCGCGCAACGCATCGGCTGTCGTGATGTTGGGTTACGGCGCACCCTGCTGCACAGCGAGTTTGACGAAGGCGACCGCGATTTCGCGCAGTAGCCGACCGTGATTCACCTTGCGTTGGGCGACTACCGGCTGGCGGGGTGTCCCATTTGCAGGCCATCGCGAGTAGCAACGCCCGGCGGCTGCCGGTCCGGTGGACTTCCCGTTAGCTGACGCAGGCGAACGTCAGGTCATGGCCGGCTGTTGTCATCAGAGGCCACAGCTACCGCTGCTAGCGTCGGCTCGCAACGGTGGCTGCCGCCATGCGTGCTTTGCTCGCGGCGACAGCAACGACCTGGTCATCTCTTTCGAGGGCGAGCGTCCGACCCATGGTTGCCGTCAGCAGGGCCGCCAGGTGGCTTTGATCGTCTCTGTTGAGCGGTATTTTTTCGTCAAGCAGCAGCGGGTTGAATGGCGCCCAGTCGGCGCGTGTCCCACGGATACCCTGGCGGGCGTTGCTGATGAGATTTTCGAAAGTCGCCAGCTGAGGGTTCGACTGCATTTGCGACCTCGCGCGCTCTAGACGACACGTCATCGCCAACTACCAGCTTTTCTGTGTAGATCTTCATCTTTGAATCCCGTAGTTCGTTCAAGTATGAAGGGATTCAAGGAACGCGACAAAAATCACCGACGAAGTCGAGACGTCCGCCGACTCACAGCATTGCGATTCGGCCGATTGGCCTGCCTGCGCCGAAATCTGCCATTCGCGAGAGTCGAGTTTTGGCCGGTTTCGGAAACTTGGGTCAGGCCGGTTCAGAGATTCTTTGATCCGGCCCGGACGGCACTTGAACGCGCGTGAATCTGCCCCGCAGGCGACGCTGACGGGCGGCGACGGATCGATCAGCGCTCGAGGATAAAAGTGGTTGCATTGGTCTGCGTCACATCGGAAATGACAGCCACTATCGAATAGCCCTGCTGCATCAACGCCAGGGTGCCCGCCCCTTGCGCGGCCATGAACGGGCGAGCCATCGTGTCTCCCTGTATACGCGTACCGACAAGCAGCAGATTGCCGTCATCATCAGCGCGTCCGCTGGCCGTGATGATGTAGCCCTGCGCAGCGAGACCGGCAGCGGCGGCAGCGGCGTTTGGTGCCGAGGACGTCGTGACCTGAGTCTCATAGATGGTGCCGGCATCTGCTTGCCATCCGTAGGAGAGAAAAGTCATCTGGCCGGCGTCATACGAGATGGCCGTGATCACTCTGCCGGCGGCGCCCTCCTGAACAGCCGCTGCCTGCACGTTCGCCGGGACCACGGTGACCTGGTTCGGAAGGAATCCGGATTCCTGTGTCGATTGAATCCAGGACAGCGCGAACAGAGCGTCGGCCGACTCGAGGTCAAGCGAAGTGATGACCGAGCCGTCGGAAGCCGGCGTCAGCAACGTTCCCCCGCTCTGGACACCTGGCCACGCACTGTTCTGCAGATCGGCCTGAAAGTTGGCGTAGGAGTCGGAAGCGTAGCTCACGTTGAGCGACGTGCTGCCGGGATACACAGCGGTTGGATTCTCGGAATAGGACCAACCGCAGCCAATGCCATCCGTGCTCGGTGGAATCGCACAATTCCCAGTCAATCCGACATAGAAGGGGGTGCCGATGCTTTGGGAATAACTGGTGAAGAATCCTGCGGGGAGATTTGTGCCGAGACCCGTCTCGTTGCCCCATCCATCGACCGTCGACGGCGCATCCACTTGCTGAAAGCGAAGGTCCCCCGCCATGGGCGCGCGGGCGGTGACTGTCAGCGCTGCGGCAGTGCTGTCGATCGTGCCCGTGGAATTGCTGACCGTGACTGAAAAGCTCGCACCGGAGTCTGCAAACACCGTGGCCGGCGTGGTGTAGTTGCTGCTGTTCGCGCCAGTGATCGATGCACCGTTCCTCTTCCACTGGAATTGCAGAGACGACCCCGTCGCGGTCACGGCGTAAGTGGCCGGCAATCCCATTGGCACGCTCTGGCCCACGGGTTGGTTCGAAATGACAGGCGCTACATCGGGTGTGGTCAAAGCACTGTCGGTCGCTGCGGAGTCGTCATTGCAGCCGGCAATGAACATTGACTGACTGAGGACGAGGCAGGCGGCAAGAGTCGCTCTCGGGATACCACGAGGCAGATGAATGATCGGGCGAGTCGAAAAGTCCATATCAACCTCGGCCATGTCGCTGTCCGACATGGACATGAGCTACTCCAACGATGAGCTGTTCATGGGTCGCCACTGGCGAAGGCCAGGTAGCGTGCTGATCCGGGTACCGCCTCGCAGTCAAGGAGAGGCCGGTGGCACAGATCGGACAAGCTTAGAGGGCTTCACGCCCGTCCAGGCAGCGGACTTACCACTATAGAACCAGGTTTACCCAAAGCGAGTGTGTCCAACCGCGTCAAGGCTGAGCAGAGCCTTTGGCGGTCGAACGACCTACAACGCTCCTTGAGAGGAGAATCCACCAAAATGTGGCCGGCATCGACTGGAAATGAATATTCTTCAGATCCAATCGCCTGGGCAGCCTGTGGTCTTAACTGGTCTTGAGCGGAGTGACGTGGCCTTGCTCTGCCCGCGCGTCGGTTGTAGCGCGTCCAGACTCCAGGGCTTGCGATGTCGCCGCCAAGACGAAGCAAGACGGCAAGAGCTTGGCGATGCGCGCGATTCAGCCAAATGGGGCCGTTCACCGGGGTCAAGCTGCAGCCTGCCGCAGACGCACGCAACCCATGATGTGCAACCGGTCTGACGACGCCGTTCGCCCCGTGCTGTGACGCCCGAGAGCGGTCGGTCGTGAACGTCTGCAACTGGCCGGCAGCTCGCATTCGAGCGTCGATATCGTACGGCGGCTTCCCGCCTTTCGGGAGAACGGGCGCTCGGCCAGCATTCCGCGCAGCATGGCGGCCCATAGGGGGCTACAGCCTCAGCCCGCTGTCAATCTACCTTGTCACTGCTCGTCGGCTGCCCAGCAGCCGTGAAAGCCCGGCGGCACTCGGTGCGGAATGCGCACGCTGGCCAGCGGCAGTGCCTCTACGTCTCGCGCATCGAGCACGACGAAGTCGGTCACTTCCGAGGGCACGTCGACGACGAAGCCCATGAGCCAACCATCGTCTTCGTCGGCCTCGGAATGACGTGGCACGAACACCATCTCGCCCGGCACTTTGCCCGGGCCGAAGTCATGCGTCCAGTGCTGTCCCGTCGCGAAGTCGTGCTTGTAGATGTGCGAGGCGCCGACCACAGCCTCGCTGGTTGCGGCTGGCAGTCCCAGCGTATAGGCATAGCGATGGGGTCTGCCACTGCGGCGCTCGTCGATACGCGGGAACTCCTGCGGTCTCGCGTCGACGCAGTGGCGCTGCACGGTGCGCCGTTCGGGGTCTATCGTCCAGCGTTCGAGTGCGCGCAGGCTGTTGCCCGGCCGGCCTGCCACGCCGTCGAACATGCGATCGTAGACCACCGCGTCGAGTACGACCAAGCCATCGTCAGTGTCATAGGCGTTCACCGTATGGAAGATGAAGCACGGTTGCAGCGGGATCCAGACGATGTCGCCGACGTCGCCCTTGCGCGGCAACAGCCCCAGTCGTGCCGGATGGTTCGGATTCCAGCGATACGGGAGCAACTGTCCGGCGACGAAGGTGCGCATGGAGAATGTGACGGGTAGATCAAATACCAGCACATAGCGAGCGGTGATGGCGCAGTCATGCACCATCGGCCCGTGGCGCAGCGGGATGCGCAGTTCGCGCGTGACCCGTCCTGTGGCGTCGACGACAACATGGCTGACGTGATTGGGTTCCGTCGCCTCGTACGCTATTGCGTGCAACTCACCGGTCGTTGGATCGCGGTGTGGGTGGGCAGCAAATGGCCCATCGAGCGTTCCGCTGAAATCGTCGTAGGCCTGGCTATCGAGGTCGGAGCCGAGCCGCACCGGCGTGCTGCCCGCCTCAACCAGCGCCCACAACACGCCCGCATGCTGCACCAAGGCGGTGTTGACCGTGTCGGAGCGGCTATGCCGTGGCCCCGGGGCCGCTGGCTTACTCAGCGCCTCGCCGACGCGATTCGAGCGGATCCATCGATTGCGATACCACTGCGCACGGCCGCCCTCGAGGCGTAGGCCGTGCACCATGCCGTCGCCGACGAACCAATGGTGGCCTCGGGGATCAGGCCGGATGGCGTTGGGCCCGATGCGAAGGTAGCGCCCGGTCAGTTCAGGTGGAATCCGACCCAGCACGGGCAGATCCAGCACCTCAAGCTCGCTCGTCATCGGGGCGTGAATCCCGGAGAGGAAAGGATCGGGTCGCACCGGCACTCGCATTCGCCCACGATTGAACTCAGCCAGCGACATGACCCCCCAGCGCACCAAGGATCGGATAGAGGTTTCGACTCGGCTTGTCATTTGGACTCTGCCATGAGAAAGTTGACATCGTTAACTTTACGGCGCAATGATTACAGTGTCAACATCAATGTCTTCGGTCGGCAAATCCAGCTACCACCATGGCGACCTGCAGGCGGCCGTGCTTGTCGCTGGCCTCGAGATGCTGGAGCGACGCAGGTCCGACGAACTCAGCCTGCGTGAGATCGCGCGGGCCGTAGGCGTCAGCGCCACAGCGCTATACCGTCACTTCCCGGATAAAAATGCGCTGCTCGGCGCGCTGGCGACCGAAGGGTTCAACCGCCTGGGCGCCGCGCAAGCCCACGCCCAAACCCTGGGCGGGCCCGGGCCGGCCGGCTTCAAGGCGGCGGGACGCGCCTACGTAGACTTCGCTCGTGCCAACCCCGCGCTGTTCCGGCTCATGTTCAGTCACGCCCCGCACGCAGACAAGTTTCAGACCGAAGCGCCTAACGCCGGATCGCCGATGGCCTTGCTTCGCAACAACGCCGCCGCATTCGCCGACCCCAAGGGCGGCCCGAATGCACAGACCGTTTTCTGCGCACGTGCATGGGCGCTCGTGCACGGACTGGCGACGCTACTGCTCGATCGGCAACTGGAGTTGGACGATGCGTTGATCGATGCTGTGCTCGCCGAACGCCCGATGGCAGCCACAGGTGCAGCCGAGGCTTGTTCCTTGCCGTCAACAGTACCCACCAGAAGATCCACGAAGCCTTCACGTGCCCGTGGTGGCTGACCAGCGGCGTCAATCCGAGTGCTGCTGGACTTGACTGCTCACGGGTGCTGATCGGCTGTCGGTAGCCTTGCCATAGAAGACCGTCGTGGTAACCAGGTTGCCCGATACCAGACATGCCCGAACGACCGCACCTGGCCGATGGA
>Ga0302316_10001933_pt1 | contig 15632 bp, 14 predicted proteins | sample III_Palsa_N3_2_FD_200456 | JGI IMG/M metagenome (GOLD analysis project Ga0302316, IMG submission 200456) | Peat permafrost microbial communities from Stordalen Mire near Abisko, Sweden - III_Palsa_N3_2 | ecosystem: Environmental > Terrestrial > Soil > Palsa > Peat permafrost | place: Sweden...
AGCCTGATGCCGAGAGAGTTTTCGCGAACCCTGCGGATCAACGCGCAGCTCCAGCGCGAGTTGAGCTCGCTGATTCGCGAACAACTCACCGATCCGCGGGTGGCGCTGGTCACGGTCACCCAGGTCAGCGTGTCGCCGGACATGCGCAATGCGCGCATCTCGATCAGTCAGCTCGGCAGCGATGTCGAGCTGAAGGCGGCGGCCAAGGCGCTCAACGGCGCGGCCTCGCTGCTGCGCCGCGCCATCGGCAAGTCGCTGAAGCTGCGCTACGTGCCGATGCTGCGCTTCTTCGCCGATGAGGCATTGCGCGAGGGCGACCGCATCGGCGGCATGATCCGCGAAGCCACCGCGCGCGATCGCGCGCAGCCGGCGATTCCGTCCGAAGTTGTGCCGCCCAAGGCCTCCAAACCGCCGCCAACCTCAGACGATGGCGAAGGGTAAGTCGCGGCGCCGCAGCGTCGACGGCATTTTCCTGCTGGACAAGCCGCTGGGCCTGAGCTCCAACGCGGCGCTGCAGAACGTCAAGCACCTGTACAACGCCGAAAAGGCCGGCCACACCGGCAGCCTCGACCCGCTCGCCACCGGCCTGCTGCCGATCTGCCTGGGCGAGGCCACCAAGCTCAGCGCCTACCTGCTCGACGCGGACAAGCGCTACCAGGCGCGGGTGCGCCTGGGGCAGCGCACCAGCACCGGCGATGCCGAGGGCGAGGTGGTGCAGACCTCCGACCCGTCCGCCACTGGCCGCGAGCAGCTGGAAGCGGCGATCCCGCGTTTCCTCGGCGCGATTACCCAGATTCCGCCCATGTATTCGGCCATCAAGCTCGAGGGCCGGCCGCTTTATACCCTGGCCCGCGCCGGCATCGAGGTCGAGCGCCAGCCGCGCCAGGTGCGGATCAGCCTGCTGCGCCTGCTGGATTTCGACGGCCTGCATTTCGATTTCGAGGTGGCCTGTTCCAAGGGTACCTATGTGCGCACCCTGGCCGAGGACTGGGCCGCGGCGGTAGGGCAGCAGGCGCATCTGGTGGCGCTGCGCCGCACCGGTCTGGAGCCGTTCGACGGCGGCGCCATGATCGGCCTGGAACAGCTGCAGCAGGCCGAGCCGGGGGCGCCGCGCGACAGCCTGCTGCTGCCGCCGGGCACGGCCCTGCGCGGCTGGCCGCGGCTGACGGTGGATGAGGTCCTGGCGCATCGCCTGAGCCGCGGCCAGACGCTGCTGATGGAGGCAGGGCCGGCCGGTCTGACGGCGGTTTTCGACCAGCGGCAACGCCTGCTGGGCATCGCCGAAAGCGACGGTGCGGGCCATCTGATCCCCCGGCGCTGGATGAATCATGCGGAGAATAAGCCCGAATTGGGCTAAAGCCCTGAAATAGTGCCCCCAATCAGGGCTATATCGGGGCAATTGCTGTTGTGGGGCGGGGCAATCCCCGCTAAAATATCAAGTTCATCGAACGAATTTAAGAAAATTTTCGGAGCAAGTGATGCCGTTGTCCATTGATCAAAAGAGTGCGGTGGTTGCCAAATACCAGCGCGCCAAGGGTGATACGGGTTCGCCGGAAGTCCAGGTGGCCCTGCTGTCCGAGCGCATCAACAGCCTCGGCGGCCATTTTGAAGCGAACAAGAAGGATCACCATTCGCGCCGCGGCCTGCTGAAGATGGTCAACCAGCGCCGCAAGCTGCTCGATTACCTGAAGCAGGAAGACCAGAGCCGTTACGCCAAGCTGATCGCCGACCTCGGTCTGCGTCGCTAAGCAAGCAAGCCGCGCCCCGTGATTGCATTGGGGACGCGGCTTCTTCCGTTTCACCGCCCGCAAAATTAATCGAGCCAGCCATGGTCTATCCCGTCACGCCCATCAAAAAAACCTTCCAGTACGGCGCCCATAGCGTCACCCTGGAAACCGGCGCCATCGCGCGCCAGGCCACCGCCGCCGTCATCGTCACCGTCGCCCAGACCGTCGTCATGGTCACCGTGGTGGCCAAGAAGGAAGCGAAGGAAGGCCAGGACTTCTTCCCGCTCACCGTCGATTACATGGAGCGCACCTACGCCGGCGGCCGCATCCCCGGCGGCTTCTTCAAGCGCGAAGGCCGCCCGACCGAGAAGGAAACGCTGACCTCGCGCCTGATCGACCGGCCGCTGCGTCCGCTGTTCCCGGAAGGCTTCTTCAACGAAATCCAAGTGGTGGCGACGGTGCTGTCGCTGAACCCGGAAGTCAACGGCGACATCCCCGCCATGATCGGCGCCTCCGCCGCCATGGCCCTGGCCGGCGTGCCGTTCGCCGGCCCGATCGGCGCCTGCCGCGTCGGTTACGAGAATGGCCCAAATGGCGGGAGCTACATCCTCAACCCGAGCGCCACCCAGCTCACCACCTCGCAGCTCGACCTGGTCGTCGCCGGCACCAAGGACGCGGTGCTGATGGTGGAGTCCGAGGCCAAGCAGCTGTCCGAGGAAGTGATGCTCGGCGCCGTGCTGTTCGGCCACCAGCAGATGCAGGCCGCGATCAATTCCATCAACGAGCTGGTTGCCGAAGCCGGCAAGGCCAAGTGGGACTGGCAGCCGTCCGCCGCCGCGCAGGAGCTGACCAGCGCCATCAACGCCTATGAAGGCGCCGTCACCGAGGCCTACGCCGTCGCCGACAAGCAGCAGCGCTACGAGAAGCTGGCCGCGATCCGCACCACCATCAACGCCGCCCTGTGCGCCGGCGACGCGCCGAAGTTCTCCGCCGGCAAGGTCAAGGACGCGTTCGGCGAGCTGGAATCCCGCGTCGTCCGCAACCGCATCCTCGAGGGCAAGCCGCGCATCGACGGCCGCGACCTCAAGACCGTGCGTCCGCTGACCATGGGCGTCGGCATCCTGCCGCGCACCCACGGCTCCGCCCTGTTCACCCGCGGCGAGACGCAGGTGCTGGCCGTGACCACCCTGGGCACCGGCAAGGACGCGCAGCTGATCGACAGCGTCGAAGGCGAGTGGCGCGACACCTTCATGCTGCACTACAACTTCCCTCCGTACTGCGTCGGCGAAACCGGCCGCCTCAACGCGCCGAAGCGCCGCGAAATCGGCCACGGCCGCCTGGCCAAGCGCGGTGTCGCCGCCGTGATGCCGGACCTGGACAAGGAATTCCCCTACGTCGTGCGCGTCGTCGCCGAAGTGACCGAGTCCAACGGCTCCAGCTCGATGGCCAGCACCTGCGCCGCCAGCCTGGCGCTGATGGATGCGGGCGTGCCGATCAAGTTCCCGGTGGCCGGCGTGGCCATGGGCCTGATCAAGGAAGGCGAGCGCTGGGCGGTGCTGACCGACATCCTGGGCGATGAGGATCACCTCGGCGACATGGACTTCAAGGTCACCGGCACCACCCAGGGCGTCACCGCCCTGCAGATGGACATCAAGATCACCGGCATCACCGGCGAGATCATGAAGGTGGCGCTGGACCAGGCTCTGGCCGGCCGCCTGCACATCCTCGAGGCGATGGTCAAGACCATCGACAAGCCGCGCGCCGAGATGTCCGAGTTCGCGCCGCGCATCACCACCATCAAGATCCACCCGGACAAGATCCGCGACGTCATCGGCAAGGGCGGCGTCACCATCCGCTCGATCACCGAAGAGACCGGCACCAGCATCGATATCGAGGACGACGGCACCATCAAGATCGCCGCCGTCGACGGCGATGCGGCCAAGGCCGCCATCGCCCGCATCGAAGCGCTGACGCGCGACGTGCAGGTCGGCGAAGTGTATGAGGGCAAGGTCGCCAAGCTGATGGATTTCGGCGCCTTCGTCACCATCCTGCCCGGCAAGGACGGCCTGGTGCACATCTCGCAGATCTCCGAGAAGCGCGTCGACAACGTCGCCGACGAGCTCAAGGAAGGCCAGGTGGTACGGGTCAAGGTGCTGGAAATCGACAAGCAGGGCCGCATCCGCCTGTCGATGAAGGCCGTGGACGTCAACCCGGCTTAATTGGCCGGCGTAATTTGGCAGGATTTGACGCGGACTTGATCTGCGTCACGCTTTTGGTCACAATTCGGGACGGCTGAGAGGCCGTCCCGATTGCTGCCGCCACAGGCGCAGAATCGACCGAGCAAAAAAAACCCCCTAAGACTTTAGGGGGCAAGGTGCGAGAAAGGCGCAAGGCCTTTCTGGAGGAGACTTCCGCAGTGTCAACTAATCATAATTTTTAGACACTGCGTATTGCGTGCTTTATGTTGCAGTGCAGTATAGGTGCAGCTCCCTAAGGCTGTCAAGAAATCAGAATTTATAAAAATATAATAAATTCAATATCTTGATGGGGTTGTTGGGGCCGCATGAGGTCCTCGTCACAATTTCCATTGCACTTTAACAAGGCGCCTTTTATGTCCGTGAACGAACGCCCGTTCAAGATCAAGGACATAGCGGCAAGACGGAATTGTGTCTTCCCGGATGGAGCAGGAACGCCGCGTTTTAGAGCGCCTCGCCGCGGTTACAACAGCGGCGATTGATCGATCGATTGGAGGGGCGGCCCGCGTTGTTCGGCGGATGGCGTTTCCGCCGCAGACCATGCCCCCGGCGGATCGAGCCCCTAGACTTCCTCGTCGCTGCGTTCGCGTTCCAGCAGCGGCTTGATCACCTTGGCGCGCGACAGGCTCTTCAGGAACTCGCGGCGCACCGAGCGCCAGATCGGCGCCTGGCGGTCGGCGATGTCCTTCAGCCGCTGCACCGGGTGCTCCGCCTTGCCCAGCAGGCCGCGCAGCTGTTCGGCGAAGTTGTGGTTCTGGTCCAGGAACAGCTGCATCGACAGTTCCAGGTAGCGGCTGATGCTGGTCTGCATCGGGTCGCCGTAGAAACGGATGATATGGGTCAGCAGCTCCGAGCTGAAGATCGGGTTGCCGCCTTCCTCCTGTTCCGAGATCACCTGCAGCAGGATGCTGCGCGTGATGTCCTCGCGCGTGCGTTTGTCCTCGACCCGGAATTTCACATTGCTCAACACCAGCTGCCGCACTTCTTCGAGCGTGATGTAGCGGCTGACGTTGGTGTCGTAGAGCCGGCGGTTCGGGTATTTCTTGATGACGCGGATGTCGTTCATGCGTTTCGCTATGTTGCAACTGGGTTAAGCAAGATCAAGCATGACAGATGATAGTCTCTTCACCAAGGGCGCGAGGGACAAAGCCTAGTTATTAATCGGGCCAGGCGGCATTTGCAGCCCTGCCGGTACCTTTTGCGCTTTCCATTGCGCCTGTCCCCAGCGCATCACTTCGCCGGCCGCGGCGCCGCGCAGGGCTGGCGGCGGGGCTTGGCCCAGCAGCTCCAGGCAGTCATGCAGATTGTTCCCGGCCTCCCTCGAGGCGATCGGCGGCGCGTGATTCTGCTTGCTCAGTTTGCGCCCTGCGGCATCCAGCAGCAGCGGCAGGTGTCGGTAGTCCGGCGTGGCCAGGCCCAGCAAGGCCTGCAGCCGCAGCTGGCGGAAACTGGAACCGATCAGGTCGGCGCCGCGCACCACCTCGGTGATGCCCTGCGCCGCTTCATCCACCACGCAGGCGAGCTGGTAGCCGATCTGGCCGTCGGCGCGCCGCACCACGAAGTCGCCGATGTCCCGTTGCAGGCTGCGTTGCAGCGCGCCTTGCCAGGCATCCTCCAGGCGCAGCCCGCCCTCGCCGGCGCGCAGCCGCCAGGCCAGGCGCTCCGCCATGGGCGCGCTGTCGCGGCAGGTACCGGCGTAGACCGGACCGTCGACGCCCGGCAGCGAATCCCGCGCCAGCTGCGCCCGCGTGCAGGCGCAGGGGTAGGGCAGGCCGAGGTCATGCAGCTGCCCGAAGGCTGCTTCGTACTCGGGCACATGCCGCGATTGCAGGCGCGGCGGCTCGTCCCACAACAGCTGATGCGCTTCGAGCTGATGCAGGATAGCGTCGATATGCCTGGGGCGGCTGCGTTCCGTATCGAGGTCGTCGATGCGCAGCAGCCAGCTGCCGCCGGCGCCGCGCGCCTGCAGGTAGCTGGCCAGGGCGGTCAGCAAGGAGCCAAGGTGCAGGGGGCCGGAAGGGGTGGGGGCGAAGCGGCCGCGGTAGGGGACGGTGACACTCATCCCGCTACTTTAAACGCGGGGAACGGATCCCGAGCAGTGTATGGCCGGGCAGTCGCGCCAAGCCTCGCGAATGGACCCGTTTCGGGTCTCTCACAACTGCCATATTGCGCATGCTAACTTGCGCGGGGCCCGCCAGGGCATGCACGACAGGCAAGGAACGGATGAGGTCATGGAACGGCTGGGGTGAGGAAGGGCACGAGGATGCGCTGGGGGAAAGCGCCGGTGCCTTCCTGTTGCAGGTGCTGGGGCCCGGCACGCCGAGCCGCGACGCCACGCTGTCCGACGCCTTGGCGGCCGTGCCGGCTTCGCGCCTGCTGGCGGGCACGCTGTTCGACACCGGCCCGGAGCTGCGTCTGCGCCGCGCGCGCGGCCAGAGTTTTCCGGACTGGATCGCCCTGCGCTTCGGCCGCATCGGTCCGGTGGCCGACGGCGTGGCGCTGCCCACCACGCATGAAGAGGCGGCTGCGGCCCTGGCCGGCGCACAGCGGCTCGGCGCGACGGTCATCCCCTATGGCGGCGGCACCAGTGTGGTCGGCCATCTGCAGGTGCCCGCTTCGGACTGTCCGGTGGTGAATATCTCGCTGGAGCGCATGAACCGCCTGCTGGACCTGGATGAAACCTCGCTGCTGGCGCGCTTCGGCGCCGGCACGCCGGGCCCGCAGGTGGAGGCGCAGCTGGCGCAGCGCGGCTTCCTGCTCGGCCATTTTCCGCAGTCCTACGAATACTCCACCATCGGCGGCTGGGTGGCGGCGCGCTCCAGCGGCCAGCAGTCGCTGCGTTACGGGCGCATCGAGCAGCTGTTCGCCGCCGGCCGCCTGGCGACGCCGCGCGGCGAGTTGCGCGTCGGCGGCCATCCCGCCTCCAGCGCCGGCCCCGACCTGCGCGAATGCGTGCTCGGCAGCGAGGGCCGTATCGGCCTGCTCAGCGAGGCGACGCTGCGCATCCGGCCGCTGCCGGAGCGCGAGGATTTCCACGCGGTGTTCTTTCCCACCTGGGACCTGGGCGTCGACGCGGTGCGCCTGATGGTGCAGCAGGACATCCCCCTGTCGATGCTGCGCCTGAGCAATCCGGTGGAGACCGAAACCCAGCTGACCCTGGCCGGCCACGAAAAGACCATCGCCTGGCTCAAGCGCTACCTGCGCCTGCGCGGTTCCGGGGTCAAGCCGGTGATGCTGATGATCGGCTTCACCGGCCTCAACCGCGACGTTCTGCGCAGCCGCCGCGAGGCCCTGGCCATCGCCAAGCAGTGCCGCGGCGTGCACGCCGGCAAGGTCATGGGCAAGGCCTGGTCGTCCAAGCGCTTCCACGGCCCCTACATGCGCAATGCCCTGTGGCGCGCCGGCTATGCCGCCGATTCCGCCGAAACCGCCGTCAACTGGCCGCAGGCCGGCGCCGCCATGCAGGCGATCGAGCAGGCGGCGCGCCAGGCCCTGCAAGGCGAGGGTGAGCGGGTGCATGCCTTCACCCACCTGTCCCATGTCTATCGCCAGGGTTGCAGCATCTATTCGACCTTCGTCTTCCGCGCCGCCCCGAGCTACGAGGAAAACCACGCGCGCTGGGTCAAGCTCAAGCGCGCCGTGTCCGAGGCCATCGTCGCCAGCGGCGGCACCATCAGCCACCAGCACGGCGTCGGCGTCGACCATGCGCCTTACCTGGAGGCGGAGAAGGGGCCGCTGGGCATGGACCTGATCCGCGCCGTGGCGCGCGAGTTCGATGCGCAGGGGATGATGAATCCGGGCAAGCTGTTCGCCTGAGGCTGAAGCCTATCCCATCAATCCCCTCTCCTCCACGAATGTGGGGGAGAGGGACAGGGAGAGGGGGTCTTTCAAACTCGCGGACGCTTGCATTCTATGGCGCGAGCCGGCTTCGCCGGCGCCCCTCACCCTGGCCCTCTCCCCGCTTCGCAGGGAGAGGGGACATTGTGGAGTGAGTTCCGGTATCCCTATGCCTCCCCCTGCAACAGTCTCGTGAGCGCGCGACTCTGCTAGCCTAGGACGGCGGGCCTGGCCTGCGGATCCTGACGGGAAATGGCGGATGGAGAATTACTGGTATCTGGGCAGATGGGCGCGCATTCCGGTGTCGATGCACTGGACCGTGCTGCTGGCGCTGCCCTGGCTGTGGTTGATGTTGGGCGACTGGCTTGCTGCCCTGATCGCCTCGGCGGCTTATTTCGTGCTGCTGGTGGCGCACGAATCCGGTCATGCCCTCATGGCGCGCCGGCGCGGCCTGTCGGTGCAGGGCATCACCCTCAGCGGCCTGCATGGCGAAACCTCGCACGACTATCCGCGCACGCCGCGCGACGACGTGCTCATCGCCTGGTCCGGGGTGGGCGCGCAATTCCTGATCCTGCTGCTGGCCCTGGCTGCGGAATATGTCTTGCCGGATGTCGCCAGCCGCGAGGTCGAGGTGTTCGCCGCGCCGGTATTGATGGTGTTCACGCGCTGGAACCTGTTCCTGATGATCGTGGCCCTGCTGCCGATCGGACCGATGGACGGGCACCGCGCCTGGCGCATCATCCCCATGATCCGCCAGTCCCTGGGCCGGGGGCGGAGCAGCGGCAAGGTGGTGAAGCTGGATGCGGGCAAGCGCAGGCAGTTGCAGCAGAAGTCCGAAAAGGCCGCCGCCGACATCATCCAGAAGCTGGGCAAGAAGAAATAGGCGGGTGCCGGCGCCGTGCGGCGTGCGCGTCACCCGGCTGCAATAGTCGCCGCCTATGTTGCTGATACGAAGAATTCATTTTCTTTGAAACGGACGCCGCGCTAGGGTCCGCTCAAGCTGCGGGACAAGCGGCATCGTGCAAGAAACCCAACGGCATACGGATAGGTAGCACACTGGAGGACGCGCAAAATGTCGCTCAAAGGCAAGAAAACCGAAGAAAACCTCAAGGCCGCTTTCGCGGGTGAATCGCAGGCCAACCGGCGTTATCTGTATTTCGCGCAGAAGGCCGACGTCGAGGGCTACAACGATGTCGCCGCCGTGTTCCGCTCCACCGCGGAAGGCGAAACCGGCCATGCCCATGGCCATCTGGAATATCTCGAAGCGAGTGGCGATCCCGCCACCGGCCTGCCCATCGGCAGCACTTCGAACAACCTCAAGGCGGCGATCGCCGGCGAAACCCACGAGTACACCGATATGTACCCGGGCATGGCCAAGACCGCGCGCAGCGAAGGCTTCGACGAAATTGCGGACTGGTTCGAGACCCTGGCCAAGGCCGAGCGCTCGCACGCCAACCGCTTCAGCAAGGCGCTGAGCGAGCTGGGTTGATTGTTGAGACGGCTTCGCCTCGCGGCGGAGCCGTCCGATGTCAGTTTTGTCCCAGATAATGAAATAACTCGTCATTCCGGCGAAAGCCGGAATCCAGGGCAAGTTGAGGACGCGCTCGGAACCTCTGGATACCGGCTTTCGCCGGTATGACGTTTGCTGATTTGCTTTTGGGATCGCTTGGAACCGGGAGAAACCGCAATGAGCGAACCGCCGCGAACGTTGCAGCCGGCGAGTACGCCTTCTCGGGGCCCCGGAGCGGGCGAGGGCGGCCTCAGCGCGCCGACTCGTCACCCTCTGGCCTGGCGCGAGGCGGAGTTCTACGACGAGGCGGCGCTGCACAGCGAGCTGGAGCGGGTCTACGACATCTGCCACGGCTGCCGCCGCTGCGTCAGTCTGTGCCAGGCCTTCCCGACGCTGTTCGACTTGGTCGACAACTCGTCCACCATGGAAGTGGACGGCATCGCCAAGGCCGACTACGGCAAGGTGGTCGAGCAGTGCTACCTGTGCGACCTGTGCTACCAGACCAAGTGCCCCTACGTGCCGCCGCACCAGTGGAATGTCGATTTCCCGCACCTGATGCTGCGCGCCAAGGCGGTGGAGTTCCGCAAGGGCGAAGTGCCCGCCGCGCGCCAGCGCCTGACCAATACCACTGCTTTCGGCAAGCTGGCCAGCATTCCCGTGATCACCGAGGCGGCCAATGCGGCGAACCGCAGCCCGACCGTGCGCAAGCTGGTGAGCAAGCTGTTCGACGTGCACCCCGAGGCGCACCTGCCCGAATTCCACAGCAACACCGCGCGTCGCCGCGTCGGCAAGCTGTCGCCGCACGAGGTTGCGCCGCAGTCGGCCGGCACCACGCGCGGCAAGGTGGCGGTCTTCGTCACCTGCTACGGCAACTACAACATGCCGCAGGTGGTGGAAGACCTCGTGGTGGTGCTGCGCCATAACGGCATCGAGGTGAAGCTGGTCGAGCGCGAGAGCTGTTGCGGCATGCCCAAGCTGGAGCTGGGCGACCTGCAGTCGGTGGACCGCTACAAGCAGGACAATCTGCCGGTGCTGGCCCAGGCGGTGGCCGAGGGCTGGGACCTGATGGCGCCGATCCCCTCCTGCGTGCTGATGTTCCGCCAGGAAATCCCGCTGATGTACCCCGAGGATGCGCAGGTGCAGGCGGTGAAGCGCGGCATCTTCGATCCCTTCGAGTATCTGATGCAGCGGCACAAGGCCGGGCTGCTCAAGACCACCTTCGTCAATGCGCTGGGCCGCGTCGCCTACCATGCGCCCTGCCACCAGCGGGTGCAGAACATCGGCCCCAAGACCAAGGAACTGCTGGCGCTGATTCCGGGCACCGAGCTGGAATTCATCGAGCGCTGCTCCGGCCATGACGGCAGTTATGGTCTGCGCAACGACACCTATGCCTTGTCGATGAAGATTGCGCGGCCGGTGTCCTCGCGCGCCGAGAAGTTCGCCCCGGACGTGGTGTCCAGCGACTGCCCCATGGCGGCCGACCACATCGCTCACGGCATGAAGGATCACCAGAACGCCCCGGCGCATCCGATCTCGCTGCTGCGCCGGGCTTACGGGATTTGACGCGCAGCGTCATCCCGGCGCAAGCATGTCCCGAGCCTGTCGAGGGGCCGGGATCCAGGAATACATATGAAGCCATTGAGCGTCGCCGACCTGATGAAGCTGGAAGACTATGCCGGGGAGCGCCCGGCCTTCCGCAAGCGCGTGCTGGAGCACAAGAAGAACCGCAAGCTGCATATCGGCGCGCATCTGACCCTGCTGTTCGAGGACCGGCTCACCATCCAGTACCAGGTGCAGGAGATGCTGCGCATCGAGCGCATCTTCGAGCGCACCGCCATCGAGGAGGAACTCGGCGCCTACAACCCGCTGATTCCCGACGGCGGCAACTGGAAGGCGACCTGCCTGATCGAATACGAGGACCCGGTGGAGCGCGCGCAGCATCTGGCCGAGCTCAAGGGCATCGAGGATCTGATCTGGGCGCAGGTGGGCGAGGGGCCGCGCATCGCCGCCATCGCCGACGAGGACATGGACCGCGCCAACGAGACCAAGACCTCGGCGGTGCATTTCCTGCGTTTCGAACTGGATGCCGCTTCAGCCCAGGCAATCAAGGCTGGCGCTGCTCTGCGCTTCGGCGTCGATCATCCGCTCTACACTGCGACGGTCGAGGTTTCCGCGGCGGTACGCGCGGCGTTGGCCGCGGACCTGGATTGAGGGCGTTGACCATGTTCGGACTCTGGAGCGCTCACAGCCAGGCTTTCCTGCTGACCATCGTCTGCATCACCAGCATCGTGTTTGCCCTGCCGATCTTTCTGGTGCCGCTGACCTGGGCGCGCTGGTTCGGCTGGCGCATCCCGCAGGAGCGTGATCTGACAATCTATTTCGGCCGCTGCCTCGGCGCTTTCATCCTGATCGTCGAGGTGCTGATGCTGCGCGCCGGTCTCAACGGCGAAGGGCTGGTGTTCACCTTCCAGGTGCTGCTCGCCGTCGGCCTGATGATGGTGCTGGTCCATATCTGGGGCGCGCTGCGGCGCATCCAGCCGATCAGCGAAACGCTGGAGATCGGCATGTACAGCGGTCTGGTCCTGCTGGCCGTGCTGTTCTATCCGCTACACGCGGGCTAGCCCGCAGCGTTGAAGTTGCGCCACCAGCCGCCGCTGATGACGAAGCGCGGGAAGGTGACGAATTGCTCGGCCAGCACGCGCCGCACGTAGTCGCGCGCATCCTTGAACGGTTCCGGCGTCCTGCGTTCCATCTCGTTGCCCTTGGCCTGGACGAACAACGCCACCGCCATCAGGATGGCGCCGCCTAGGGCATGCACCATTCCCGCGAATATCAGCGGCACCACGAAATTCACCGCGCCGATCCAGAACAGCGGCACGGTGACGAGGTGGATCAGCAGGTTGTTGCGGTTGCGGTGATTGGCCGCGTAGCGGCTCCACTGCCATTCCAGCAATTCGGAAAAACTCATGTCGCGGCTCCAGCGGAATCCGGCGGCGCCGGCCGGTCCAGACTCAGCGTGACCAGCAGCAGCGTCACCGCGTTGAGGCAGTGCCACATCCAGTGCGTGCCGATCGGCAGTTTCAGGCACCAGGCCTGGTCCATGGTGCGCAGCGTCAGCGAGACCAGGAAGATCGCCGCCGCGGCCGCCAGCTTGCCGCCGCCGGGGCGCTTCGTCGCCAGCAGCGCCAGCGCCATCAGCAGCAGTGCGGCGATCGGCGGCAGGTAGCTCACCGAGCCGTTCAGTGCGCCCTTGGCGAAGGGCATCTCGAGCAGCCGGCTGAAGCCGGCGAAGGCGGGCATGGCCAGTACGGCCAGCCACCAGGGCCAGCCGAGGTGACGGCGGAAGAAGCAGGCGACGAAGCAGTAGATGAACAGGGCGATCGACAGCACGTCGAGCATCTCGGTGCCGACCGTGGCGAACAGGTGAAACGACAGGCTGGCCAGGCCAATGAGGAACAGCAGCACCGCCAGCACCCGTCCGTACCAGGGGCTGCTGTCGGCGCCCGGCCGCAGCAGCAGCAGCCAGGCCGAGGCGCCGAGGAAGGCGAGGTTGGACAGGGCGTTGAGCGGCTCCGCGAACAGGCCAGGCCCGAGCCGCTCGCAGTACAGATCAACCGGGGCCGAGAGGTCCATCAGCCGGGTGTCTGTCCGGCTCCGGTGGGGTCGACGTGCCAGGCTGCCGGCGGTAGCGCCGTTTCCGGCTTCCAGCCGCGGCCGCGGTGCTCGGCCACCACATGGGTGTAGATGCCGCCGCGCACGTTCCACACCGAGGTGAGGCGCATGAAGCGCGGCTTGGTGGCGGCGGCCAGCTCGTCGAGGATCTGGTTGGTCACCGCTTCGTGGAAGGCGCCCTCGTTGCGAAAGCTCCAGATGTAGAGCTTGAGCGATTTGAGTTCGACACAGGTTTTCGCCGGGATGTATTCCAGGTACAAGGTGGCGAAGTCCGGCTGGCCGGTCATCGGGCACAGGCAGGTGAACTCAGGCATGCGCATGCGGATGACGAAGTCGCGGCCGGGGTTCGGGTTGGGGAAGGTTTCGAGCGTTTTGCTGGGTTTTGTCGGCATAAGCGCTATTTTGCCAATTTTGTCCGGGTGCCGGGAACCGGCTGTTCACAGGGCTGCAATCCTTTACACTAAGCCCTTTCCAGAATTCATGACTCGGGCGGGCTTCTGGCACCGCCCCAGCCCCAACATCTCAAAGCCGTAAATGCGCTTATCCGGAATCAAGCTCGCCGGGTTCAAATCATTTGTTGACCCGAGCAGCCTGCCGTTGCCGAGCAGGCTCACCTCCGTCGTCGGCCCCAATGGCTGCGGCAAGTCCAATATCATCGATGCGGTGCGCTGGGTGCTGGGCGAAACCAGCATCAAGAATCTGCGCGGCACCGAAACCGAGGACGTGATCTTCAACGGCTCGCGCACGCGCAAGCCGGCCGGCCGCGCCAGCGTCGAACTGCAGTTCGACAACAGCGATTTCCAGATCACCGGGCCCTATGCGGCGTACGCCGAAATCGCGGTCAAGCGCGAGCTGACCCGCGACGGCGGCTCGCAATACTTCCTCAACGGCCAGAAGTGCCTGAAGCGCGACGTCACCGACCTGTTCCTCGGCACCGGCCTGGGCGGCAAGAACCAGTACGCCATCATCGAGCAGGGCATGGTCTCGCGCATGGTCGAGGCCAAGCCGGAGGAATTGCGGCAGTGGCTGGAGGAAGCCGCCGGCATCTCCAAGTACCGCGAGCGCCGCCGCGAAACCGAGTCCCGCATTCGCCAGACCCGCGAAAACCTGTCTCGTCTTCAGGACTTGCAGGGTGAACTTACGGCAAGACTCGAAGTGTTGGCCAAGCAGGCCTCCAACGCCGAAAAGTACAAGCAATTCAAGGAAGAAGAACGCAGGCTTAAAGCGGAAGTGCTGCTGCTGCGCCTGCGCGCCCTGGATGCCCAGGCGGTGGTGCAGGAAACCTCCATCACCGAGCACGAGCAGCAGCTCGAGGCGGCCCGCGCCGCCGTGGTGGCGGCTGAAGAAGCGCGCGGCGCCCACGATGGCGGCCTGCGCGAAGCCGGCGCCCTTTTGAATGCCGAGCAGGCGCAGGTCTACGAGGCGGAAGTCGCCCTGGCCCGCCAGGAGCAGAACCTGGCCCACGCCCGCGAGATGAAGAACCTGCGGGTGCGCGAGCTGGAGCAGCTGGAGTCGGCCCTGGCCGAGCTGCTGCGCCGCCGCCAGCAGGAACAGCAGCGCCAGCACGGCCTGACCGAGTCGGTCAGTGCGGCGCAGGCGCGCGTCGCCACCGCCGAGGCGCAGGAACAGGAAGCCCAGTACCGCCTGGCCGAGTCCGAGCAGGGCCTGGTCGACGAGCAGGGGCGCTGGGAGGAGTTTTCGCAGCGCTCGCAGGCGCCGCTGCTGGAAGCCGAAGGCGAGCGCGTCCATGTGCAGGGCCTGGACCGGGCCCGCGTGCAGATCGACGAGCGCCTGCGCCGCCTGCAGGGCGAGCGCGGCGGCCTCGATGCCGCGCCGATCCAGGCTTCGCTGGCCGATGCCGAGGCCGAGCTGGCCACGCTCGATGAAGAATTGGGCGAGGCCCAGGCCAAGCTGCAGAACGCCGACCGCGAGCTGCAGGCCCTGCGCGACCAGCGCGCCGCGGTGGAAACCGCCCTGCACGAGTCGCGGCAGGCGCTGCAAAGCGCGCGCGGCCGTTTCGCCTCGCTGGAGACCCTGCAGCAGGCGGCCCTGCGCGAGGACGATGCCGAGCTGACCGGCTGGCTGCGCACCCACAACTGGGCCGAGTTGCCGCGCCTGGCTTCGGCGCTGCAGGTCGAAAGCGGCTGGGAAGCGGCCGTCGAACACGTGCTCAGCGGCCTGTTGCAGGCGCCGCTGCTGCCGGACTGGAGCGAGATGCAGCGTGCCCAGCCGGTCGGCCCCAAGGCCGGCGCCCTGCTGCTGCATGGCGAAGCCGGCTTCGCCGAGGAAGCGGGCACCCTGGCGGCCAAGGTCACCGGTCCGGCCGCCGTGCTCGACTGGCTGTCCCACATCCAGACCGCCAACGATGCCGAAGAGGCCATCCGCATCGCCGCCCATCTGACCCCGGGCGGCTCGGTCATCACGCCGGACGGGGTCTGGCGCGGCCGTTCCTGGCTGCGCTATCCGCGCCTCGATCCGGCGCATTCCGGCGTCATCGCCCGCGGCCTGCTGCTGAAACAGCTCAAGACCCAGGTGGAAGAGCACAGCCATGCGGTGCAGACGCGCGAGCAGGAGCTGAACGAGCTGCGCTCGCGCCAGACACAGATGGAAAACGAGCGCCGCAGCCTGGTG
>Ga0302316_10001936_pt1 | contig 15601 bp, 10 predicted proteins | sample III_Palsa_N3_2_FD_200456 | JGI IMG/M metagenome (GOLD analysis project Ga0302316, IMG submission 200456) | Peat permafrost microbial communities from Stordalen Mire near Abisko, Sweden - III_Palsa_N3_2 | ecosystem: Environmental > Terrestrial > Soil > Palsa > Peat permafrost | place: Sweden...
CGCCCCGAGTTCCGCATCCATCCCGGCACCCCATTCTCCACCGTCGCATTGCACAAAACCCTTGTATGCCCCACTTCAATCAGCACCGACCCCTCCGCCGTCGCCACAAATCCCGGCGTCAACTTCAGCTCCCGCGCCTCATGCGCCCCACGTCCACCACTCCGATACAGCTCCGTCAATTCAACCTTAGTCATACCGCTCATTATAGAAACCCTTCTCACTCCTCTGCTCCCGACCAGCACATCCATCACTGCAATTCGTAATTGCCTGTGCTACTGTGCATCCCATAGCCCGGTTCCATCTCGGGAATTTATTTCGGGAATTCCTGATCTTTGGGCCAAATCTGTCGATAGAGGTAAGAGCAACCCAACCGTCGCGATCCAATCGTTCCACTCTGGGACACGATAGGCCCCTCAAACCAAACAACACCTCTTCACCCGGAGATCACCATGCAGGCTCAACCGCAGAGCATTCTGGCCGCACGGGTTCAATCACCGCCCTCTTTGCAGCCGTCCCCAGCCACGCCGCCCCTCAAGACGTCTTCAGCGCTGCATCCAAAGCACTTAGCCTCCCCTCCGACGCCCTCCCTCGCCGAAACCAACGGCCTCGCCCACGATGCCGGAAATCTCCTCGCCGCCCTGGGCCTCTACTGCGATCTCCTCAAAGTCCCCGGCGTCCTGCGTCCAGAGCACCAGCATTACGCTACTGAACTTCACCTTATCTCCAATCGCAGCGCCGATCTCATCCGCCGCTTACTGGTAGCTCCCGTCGCCAGCATCCACGATGTCCCCGCGCTCAGCACCGACGCCGCATCCGTTCGTCCCTCCAAACGCTTTCGCCGCCGCCGTGCGCGCACCTCCGACGTCCTCGCCAACACCGCCAACGACACCGCCACCTTGCTTAGCCTTACGCCTGTCCTCCGGCGCATCGCTGCCGGCGCGGCCGACGTCACCGTCACTTGCCAGGTTTCGCTTCCTCCCCTGAACTTCCCCTCCGAAATCATCGAGCGCATCACCGTCAATCTGGTTCGCAATGCAGCCGAGGCCATTCGGCGTGAGCAGGCCTGCGCCCCCTTTGTTCCCCTTGATCCTCCCGGCGAAATCCGAATCAGCCTTGCCGTCATCGCCGATCACCTTCAGCTCACCGTCGAAGACAATGGCCCCGGCATGTCCCCAACCAACGTCGAGGCCTATCTTCATCCCGAGCCGCTGCCACCCGGCGCCACCCACGGCCTCGGTCATCGCATCGTCCATGAGTTGGCCGCCGCCAGTGAAGGTCAACTCTCTATCCGCGTCCACCCCGGCCAAGGCACAGCCTTCTGTCTCAAGTGGCCCATTCAAGTCCCCCTACCGGCCGAGCCCTACCCTTCGGACGCCCCCTCAAACCTCTCCACCGCCTAGGCACCTCCGAGGAACTCACGTGCTCACCCCCAAGCTGTATTCACCCGATTCCATCCTGCCGCTTCCACCCCTCCCCCAGCAGGCCCCAGCCCCGGAGCCCTCCACCGTCTCCTGGCCCCAATACAAGTCAACGCACCCGGTCACACGCAGCACCGACGCCGACCACGCCCCTGCCCTCCGCGTCCTGGTCGTGGACGACGACGCCCCCGTCCGCAACGCCTGCTCCGAGATCGCCACCAGCCTCGGCTTCACCACCCAGTCCGCAGACTCTGTCTCCACTGCACGCCTCGCCCTCGCCCACAGTTCCATCGATATCCTTCTGCTCGATCTGAAGCTTCCCGGCGGCGGCGGCCTCTCTCTCCTCGAAGATATCCACGCCCATCATCCTCAGACCATCGTCATCGTCATGACAGCCTTCGCCACCGTCAACTCTGCAGTCGAATCCATGCGCACCGGCGCAGGCGACTACCTCACCAAGCCCTTTACCCTCGAAGAGCTCTCCACCACCCTCGAGCGTGCAGCGACGCGCCGCTCCTTCGACGTCGAGTCCCGCCTGCTCCGCGACCGCCTCCGCACTGGCGCATCGATGGGCAACCTGGTCGGCAACTCTCCCGCCATGGAGAAGCTCTATCGCATCCTCTCCAAGGTCGCCGGCACCGCCCATCCCGTTCTCATCGTCGGCGAGTCCGGCACCGGCAAAGAGCTCGTCGCCCGATCCATCCACACTAACGGAACCAACGCGAACAAGCCTTTTCTTCCCGTCGACTGCGGCTCACTTGCACCCGCAATGATTGAGGGAGAACTCTTCGGCTACGCCAAGGGTGCGATTCCCGGAACCACTCGCACCAAGATCGGCTTGCTCGCCGGTGCAGAGGGCGAAACCATCTTCCTCGACGAAGTAGGCGAACTCCCTCTCGATCTCCAGGGCCGCCTGTTGCGCGCCCTGCAAGACAAAATCGTCCTCCCCGTCGGCTCCGATCAGGGCGCCCCCTTGACTGCCCGCGTCCTCGCCTCCACCACCCGTGATCTCACCCAGCTCGTCGAGACCGGCCGCTTCCGCAAAGACCTTTACTTCCGTCTCAATGTCGTCACCCTGCGCATCCCCGCCCTGCGCGAGCGGCGCGGCGATATCCCGCTACTCGCAGCCCACATCCTCGAACGCATGAAAGCCGAGCACGGCCTCGCCTACACCTTCGCCGACGAAGCCCTGCACCTGCTTATGGAATACGACTGGCCCGGCAATGTCCGCGAGCTCGAGCGCGCCATCGAACGCGCCTGCTCTCTCTCCAGCGGCCCCATCCTCCATCTCGGCGACTTTCCCACCCAGATGCAGGACTACCAGTTCCACGCCCAGCAATCGCTCCAGCAATTCAATCAGGCACTCAGCGGCGGCGACACCGCCAACTTCTCCGACGCCGCGGAAGGCCTCGCCGTACAATCCATCGCCGACCTCGAAAAGCAGGCCATCCTCACCACCATCACCCAGCTCAACGGCGACAAGCTACTCGCCGCCCGACTGCTCGGCATCGGCAAGACCACCCTCTACCGCAAGCTCAAGGAGTACGGCCTCGGCGAAGAACTAGCCTGACGACGAGCTTGCCTGACCTAAGGCCCACCACCTTCTCTATCTCCTATCCCTGCCCACCACCGGAGCAACATGCCCACAGCCCTTCTCCTCATCGCCCCTGAATCCGCCGCCCAGCCAATCGCGGAAGCCCTCCGCTCGGAACTCCACACCGAAGTCGACACCACCGCCAGCCGCCGCGCCGCGCTCGCCTTGCTCCGCCGCAAGGACTTCGCTCTCATCCTCATTGACGAGAGCCTGGCCTCCGCCGACTCGGCAACCACCGACCCCCTCTACCAAAACGCCGGCAGCGCTCTCATCCTCGAACTAAACCTCGCGCTATCCAGCGCCGCACGCATCGTCCGACAAGCCCGCACCGCACTCGCCCGCCGCACCCAGGATCTTTCGACAGCTCACACCGCCGCCTCCGCCGCCCTTCACAGCGAACTCAACACTGCCCTCGCCGGCGTCCTGCTCGAATCAGAGTTAGCCCTCCGCGACGCCACCCCCACCCAGGCCCCACGCCTCCGTCACCTCGTTCAACTCGCCGGCGATCTACGCGACCGCCTCCGCGCCTGACCCTGCACGCCCACCACACTCATGGGTGCCCCATTCACGACGGCCTTATCGTCACGAGTGGGGTCGAACACTTCCGTGGGCGCCCTCTCCGCGCGAACAACGCACGTCGCGTGCGATCCTTCACGACCCCTATGTACAATCTCATCTGGTCGCAACGACCATACCCCGATCCCCGACGGTATCGTCGAGCATCCAATAGCTATCCAGTTCGAGGAAAATCATGAAAATCACGCCCGGAAAACTTGCTGGCCTGAAGTCCGTCTCCAACGATCGCAATGTTATCGCCGCTGCAGCCATGGATCAGCGCGGATCCCTCCAGAAGTCCCTCGCCAAGGAGCGCGGCGCCGCCGCCGACGGCCACGATCTCGAAGTCTTCAAAACCCTCGTCACCGAAGTCCTCACCCACTACGCCTCCGCCATCCTCCTCGACCCCGAGTACGGCTTGCCCGCCGCCAAACATCGCAACGGCAAAGGCCTTCTCCTCGCCTACGAGAAGACCGGCTACGACGCCACCACCCACGGCCGCCTTCCCGACCTGCTCGATCTCTGGAGCGTTCGCCGCCTCGTCGAAGCCGGCGCCGACTGCATCAAGATCCTGCTTTACTACACTCCCCTCGACCAGCCCCGCATCAACGACATCAAGCACGCCTGGGTCGAGCGCATCGGCGACGAGTGCCGCGCCCACGACATCCCCTTCTTCCTCGAGCTGGTCGGCTACGACGAGCACGGCGGCGACGAGAAGGCCATCGAGTTCGCCCGCAAGAAACCCGCCGTCGTCTCTGGCTCCATGAAGGAGTTCTCCAAGCCCCGCTACTGCGTCGACGTTCTCAAAGTCGAAGTCCCCATCAACATGGAGTACGTCGCCGGCACCAAGGCCAGCAAGGGCGCCTCCGCCTACACCCGCGCCGAAGCTCTCGACCTCTTCCGCTCCGCCGCCGCCGAAACCACCCTGCCCTTCATCTACCTCTCCGCCGGGGTATCCAACCCTGTCTTCATCGAAACCCTCGAGCTAGCCGGCGAGTCCGGCGTGGCCTTCAACGGCGTCCTCTGCGGCCGCGCCACCTGGAAAGACGGCATCGCCATCTACGCGAAACAAGGCGCCGACGCCTTCCGCAAATGGCTAGAAACCACCGGCGTAGAAAACATCCAAAACGTAAACAAGGCCCTGGAAGCCGCCAGCCCCTGGACCCTCAAGGTCAACCCATAAATCTACTCAGCAACAGAAGCGGAGGGCAGCGGACACTTCCGCTGCCCTTCGTTTTTTTTGCGATTCCCAAGTTCCGTGCATTCGCCCATCCCGAATAGAGCGTATTCGTCAGTATGAACATCTCTATCCGGAGCACGTCTCTTCGACTCGCTATTCTATTAGCCGCCTCGCAGATCGCGACTCCGCCATTCGCCCATGCGGACGACCCAGCGCAGACGCTTCTCGCCAAAGCCGCCTCCATCGCGCTCACCACGCAAACGCTGCAAGCCGACATCCTCCTCACGCGCCAGTCCGCAAATCAAACGGAACTACGCACCACTGGCTCGATAACCATCATGAAGCCAAACCATGCGCTGGTCCGGCTCACCGGCAATGATCCTGCCGTACCGCACCTGGTCGCCTCCGACGGCGTCCATCTGTTCAACTTCGCCGACGCCACGGTCTACACAGAGGATTCCATTGACGCCCATGGCGCCGGCCTCAACGCGCCATGGTGGGACCTGCCACTCCGTTTCTTCTTCACGCAAAGTGTCGCTGTCTTCGGCACCACTCCCGATCCAACCGCCATCTCCACCTTGCTCCCCGACGAAACCATCGATAGCCAGATCTTCCACGTCATCTCCATCCGCGGCCTGAAACCCTTCGCATACACAGAGAAGCTTTACCTCACCCCGCAGTTCATTCTCGAGCGCACCGTCGTCAGCTTTGGCGCCGGTCCGAAGCCGAGCACGATCTTCCGCTGCGAGCTCTCCAACGTCAGGCTCAACCAGCCGCTCGAACCCGCAGCCTTTCGCTTTGTCCCGCCACCGCAAGCCAAGCTGAAGGAGCACGACCTCAACGCAGGGATGCTTCCACTTGGATCCGCCGCACCTCCGTTCCGGCTTCCTTCGCTCACCGGCACCGCAGTCTCGCTTGCAGATCAGCGCCACGCAGCCAAGGCCACGCTCGTCAACTTCTGGTATCTCAACTGCCCACCCTGCCGTCTCGAGAACCCTGAGTTCGAAAAGATCTATCAGCAGTTTCATCCCCAGGGCCTCAACATCGTCGCCATTGACAAAGGCGATCCTCCCGCCGCGATCATCACCTACATCCGCCACAGTGGCCTCACCTACCCCATCCTGCTCGGCGGCGACGAAACCAGCCAGAGCGTCTTCGCCCACTATCGAATCTCAACCTTTCCCGGAACCTACCTCCTCGACGCCAAGGGTCACATCGTCTACCGCGCCACCGGCCAAGACATCGCCGGCCTCCGCAACGCACTCGCAAACCTCGGCTTCAAGTGACCTTGTCATCCAGCAACACAGCCCTTAGACTCACTTAACTCATGCGTATCCCAGCAGTCGCCTTCTGCCTCCTCGTTTTCACCCTCGCAACCACGCTTCCCGCTCAAACCTCCGCCAAGCTAGACGCCGACGCCGCGCAACTCCGCTACGACGATCTCACCCTCGACCTAGCCACCACCCCGCCAGGCCCCGAGCACGATCTCTTCGCCGGCGTCCTCGCCGATCGCACCAACCACCTCGACGACGCCATCCGCCTCCTCACCCCGCTCTCCACCAACACAACCCTCTCCCCCACCCGCCTGGCGCTCGTCCTCGGCTCCCTAGCCGACGCCAACCTCAAGCTCTTCCACTACGCCGAGGCCTCTGCCCTCTACACCCGCCTCCTCACCGAAGACCCCTCTGGCCTCTCCCCCTCCCTCCTCAAAGACGATCAGGACGACGCCGACACCATCAAGCTCCTCCTCAACGCCCCACCTCAAACCATCGACATCAACGCCCCCATCGACCTTCCCACCCACTCCGATCCGCTCAAGTCCATCACCGCCGACCTCACCGTCCACAACATCACCGCCCCCTGGATCCTCGACACCGGCGCGAACTTCTCCGTAGTCTCCGAATCCTTTGCCCGAAAGCTAGGCCTCACCCTCAGCACCGGCGTCGCGCACACCCAGGGAGCCACCGGCGCCGAGAATCCCCTTCGCGTCGCCATCCTCGACACTCTCCCCATCGGCACCGCCACCCTCCACAACGTCGTGCTCTTGGTCCTCCCTGACGCCAACCTCACCATCGGCGCCGGCAGAAAGTCCTACGTCATTCCCGCCATCCTCGGGTACCCCGTCTTCCAGGCTCTCGGCATCATCCGCTTCACCCACGACCACCACTTCCAGGCCGGCCCCACGCTCCCCCTCACCGGCAACTCCGCCCCCATCTACATGGAGAAGCTCAACGTCCTTTTCTCCACCCGCACCCACAACCTCTCCCGTCCCTTCCTCTTCGACTCCGGCGCCAACGCCACCACCTTCTGCCTCCCCTACTACCGCGACTTCACCGCCGACTTCCTTCACGAGAAGCAAGGCACCCGCAACGGCTACGGGGCCGGCGGCACTTCCACCGATCAAGTGTTTATCCTCGACCACGCAGACGTCGAGCTAGCCAACCACATCATCGATCTCCAGCACATCGCGGTCTTCAAGAACCCGCAGAACACCCTCTCCGACGACTACGAAGGCGCCCTTGGCCGAGACCTCATTTCCGACCTCGACAGCCTCACCCTCGACCTAATCCACGACCGCGTCTACCCCGGCAAGCCCCGCCACTAGACCACCGCACCGACATCGCCTTTGCCTTCGCTTCTGTCCTTGCTGTTGCCCATTTTTCGTCGTCATCCTGAGCGAAGTGAAGGACCCCCGCATTTGTAGTTGCTTCTGCCGTTGCCTTTGCCTTTGCCTTTGCCTTTGCTTTTGCTTTTGCTTTTGCTTTTGCTTTTCTGTCTGTCTGTCTGTCTGTCTGTCTGTCTGTCTGTCTGTCTGTCTGTCTGTCTGTCTGTCTGTCTGTCTGTCATTCCGAGCGCAGCGAGCGAACCTGCTTTCTCCCGTTCTTGCCCTTGCGATTCGCTACTCAAACCCCGTCATCTCGACCGAAGCGCAGCGCAGTGGAGAGACCCCTGTATTGGCACTTGCCCTTGCCTCTCTTTCTGTCATTCCCTCCGGGAATCTGCTGTTCGATCGCTCGGCCCAGCTTGCCAATCCACGCGCTCCCCCATACTCTTGCTGAAACCCCCATGCGCCCTCTCAGCCGAGCCCTGTCCACCCTTCTGCTTCTAGCCCCCCTAGTCGCACCCGCGCAAACCTACACCCCCAAGACCATCCGCGTCGACGCGCCCCCCTCCGTCGACACCGCCGAAGCGCTCCGCATCGCCGCCCTCCCCGCCAACGCTCCCCTCACCAAGCAGCAAATCGAAGCCGCCCTCCAGCGCATCGCCGACACCGGCCTCTTCGCCGACGTAGGCTACACCGTCGACGCCACCGCCCTCGTCATCAAGCTCACGCCCTCAGCGAGCAGCCAGCTCCAGCCCGTACACTTCTCCAACTTCGTCTGGTGGCAGCCCGCCGAACTCGAATCTCTCCTCGAAGCCGCCGTTCCCGGCTACCACGGCCAACTCCCCCTCGCCGGCACGCTCACCGACCAGGTCAGAGCTGCACTCGTCGCCCTTCTCCATGCCAAAGGCGTTGACGCCTCAGTAGACGCCCACGAAAACGGCTTGGCCGCAGACAGCGTCACCCTCAGCATCGTGAGTCCCTCCATCGTCATCGGCGACCTCCAACTCCAAAACACCCTCCCCGCTCTTCTCCCCCAGCTCAAAGCCGTCCAGCACCGTCTCCACGGTGAAGACTTCGACATCGCCGAAACCACCAAGGCGGTTCAAGACAGCGTCAACGACGTCTACAGGAACGCCGGCTACCTCGCAGTCGACACCAGCGCTCCCACAACCTCCACGCCCCGCAAAGACCTCCTCACCTACGCAGTCGATCTCTCCGCCACCGTCACCCCCGGCGAGGTCTACCACGTCGCCGGCCTCCACCTCCAGGCGCAGCCACCCGTCTCCGAAGCCGACCTCGCCAAGGCCGCCAACATCAAGCCCGGCGACGTTGCCTCACTCGCCGCCCAACGCCTCGCCCTCAGCGAAATGCAGCAGGTCTATGCAAGCCAGGGCTACTTCGACGCCAAAGTTCTCTTCACCCCGCACCAGGACGACGCAGCCCACACCATCGAATACACCTGCAACTTCGTCCCCGGCGAGATCTATCACTTGGCCTCCATCGACACCTCCGCCCTTGCCATCGACCAGCAAGCCGCCTTCACCCGCGCCTTCACCGTCGCCCCCGGCACAGTCGCCGACGCCAACCTTCGAGCCGCCATCCGTAAGGCACTCCAGTCTCTCAACCTCGGTTTCCCGGTCAGCCTTGGCATGGTCGTGGACAGAAAAAATCACACAGTAAAGATCATCCTCAAGACGTCCGCGTCACCCGCCCATTAACACTCATCCCTTCCAGGAGCTCCGCATTGCGACCCATCCGAGTCCTCGCCGCCCTCTTGCTTCTCGCGCCCGTCGCCGCCGCGCAAGCCCAGTACTCCATCGCCAGCGTCACCTTTCGGCACGCTGACCCCTACGCCCCCGCCGAGCTCCTCGCCGTCTCCGGCCTCAAGCCCGGCCAGGCCCTCAACAACGACTCCCTCGCCAACGCCGCCCAGCGCCTCCTCAATACCGGCCTCTTCGCCGACGCCACCATCCACTACGGCAACACCGCCCGCGCCCGCGCCATCGTCGTCGACGTTAACCCCATCCCGCTCGACCAGCTCCTCCCCGCCAGCTTCGAAAACTTCGTCTGGTTCACCCCCGAAGAACTCACCGCCGGCATCCACGCGCAGGTCCCTCTCTACCGCGGCGTAGCCTCCGACGCCGGCTCCCTCCCCGACGACATCCAGGCAGCCCTCCAGCAAATGCTCGCCACCAAAGGCATCACCGCCACCATCTCCCACACCATCGCCGAACCCACCAACCTCCAGCCCCGCCGTGTCGTGAACTTCAGCATCGACCAGCCCTTCGTCCGCCTCGGCACCCTGCACCTCTCCATGGAAGCCCCGACCGGCGCCGCTGCAACGCTTTCCCCCGGCCTCCAGCAGGCAGCCAACGCAGCCACCCGCCATCCCTTCAACGAAGGCCTCACCGGCATCACCCTCTCCAGCATCCTCCTCGACCCCTTCCGCCGCGCCGGCTACGTCCAGGCCTCACTCGACAACATCCAGCGCACCGTCGCTCCCGCACCAGCCGACGCTAACGCCTTCATCGTGACCTACACCGCTCGCATCGTCACCGGCGACCCTTACAAAGTCTCCACCCTCACCTGGAACCCCACACCTCTCTATTCCGCCGCCGACTTCGCACGGGACAACAAGCTCCACCCCGGCGATCTCGCCAATGAATCCGACCTCGCCAAAACCGAAGCCGCCATCTCCAGGGCCTATCTCCTGCAGGGCTACCTCGACGTCTACGTCCTCCCCCATCCCGTTCCCGACGCCACTGCCCACACCGTCGCCTACACCTTTGAACCGATCCCCGGCGAAATCTACCACCTCAAGACCGTCAACGTCACCGGCCTCTCCCCCCAAGCCCTCCAGCAATTCAACGCTGACTGGTCCATGAAGCCCGGCGACCCCTACAGCGATCAGGCCGTCAACGCCTTCCTCGCCAAGCACATCGCCCAGCCCCCCTACCAGCCCTACGGCGCCGGCTTCAAAGCAGTAGGAGACCCCGCCACCCACGAAGTCGACCTGACCCTAACCTTCACCCCCAACAACGCCCACTAGCCCCACCAACTTCCCTGACAACTGAGAACTGACAACTGCCACCCCCTCTCAGAACCCCGACGGCCGCTCCCCCGCCACGCCAAACGCGCCCTCCATCGCCATCCCCGCCTCCACAATCGTTCCCTCATCAAACAGCCTTCCCACCAGCGACACCCCATGCGGCACCCTCCGCGGCGTAGCAAACTTCTTCACCGGGTTCTTCGCATCAGGAGCCCAATCACTCCGAGCCTCACTCACCTCCACAAACCCCGCTCTTAGCGTCAGCGACGGATGCCCCGTAAAGTTCGTAATCACCAAAAACTCATCCCGCAGACTCGGCACCAGCAACAAATCCACGCTACTCATCACGCGCTCCATCTCCATCGCCACCATCCGCCTCAGCCGATCCGCCTGCACAAAATCCACCGCACTCAAAAACCGCGACTGCCGAAACGTATTCGGCCAAGCATCCGCGACCTGCATCTTCAACTCGTCGACTTTGTGATTGAGCGTGATCTCCTCAAACGCCGCCGCACTCTCCGCAAACAAAATAATGTTCAGCGAGTCATAAGGCCAATCCGGCAGCGACACCTCCACCGGCACCATCCCCAACTTCTTCACCGTCTCCAGCGCCGCCCGATCCACATCCGTAGCAGGAGCCGACTTCATCCACTCCGGGAAATACCCCACCTTCATCCCCTCCGCACTCTTCCCCGCCTGAAAGCTCAACCCCGCCGGAATACAAGCCACGTCTTTCTCATCCGGCCCCTTGATCGCCTCCAGCACCAGCATCGTGTCCTCGACCCCGCGCGCCATCACCCCCAGCTTGTCGCACGTCCAACTCAACGTCATCGCCCCAGTCCGCGGCACGCGCCCAAACGTCGGCCGCAACCCCGTCACCCCATCCCGCATACTCGGCGACACAATCGACCCCTGCGTCTCACTCCCAATCGCAAACCCCACCAACCCCGCAGCCACGGCCGCACCCGGCCCCGCGCTCGACCCCGACGCCCCCTCATCCAGATTCCACGGATTCTTCGTCTGCCCCCCAAACCAGACATCATTCAACGCCAGCGCCCCCAAACTCAACTTCGCCACCAGCACCGCGCCCGCCTCATTCAACCGCTTCGTCACCGTCGCATCCTCTACCGGCACCCGATCCCGAAACGGCTCCGCCCCCCACGTCGTCTTGATCCCCGCCGTATCCAGCAAATCCTTCGCCCCCCAGGGAATCCCGTGCAGCGGCCCGCGATACTTCCCCGCAGCAATCTCCGCATCGGCCACGCGAGCCTGCGTCAGCGCATGATCCCGCGTCAGCGTAATCACGCAATTCAACTCCTTGTTGAACCGCTCCAGCCTATCCAGATAAATCCCCGTCAACCGCTCCGACGTAATCGCCTTCGTCTCAATCCACTTCGCCAACTGCGCTACAGTCGCAAACGCAATGTCGTCGTCCTTCGCAGGTGGCGGAAGCTCTTTGGGAAAAGGTCCAACCATGTCCGCCTGGATAAACTCGGCCTTTGCGTATGGCGACGGATCTTCGCTCCCGCCCTTCTCACACGGAGCCACCCCCTGCACCTTCGGCATCAGCGGATTCCAAACCGTAGCCGGCGCCACGTCATACCCAATCGCCAGCTTCCGAGGCCCCACCCGCCGCTCATACACCGCGGCCATCGACTGCCGCCAGTTCCCCGCAGCCTCCGCCAAAGCCTTCCCTGACATCTCCACCTGCACCAGCTTCTCGGCCTCCACAAACGTCTCCACCGACACCTCCGGCCCCGTCACCGGCGCCGTCCCAAACGTCCCAGGAGCACCCGGCGTACTAGGAACCTGCGGCACCTGCGCTTCCGCCGCCTTCGCCACCATCGCCGCCGCCATCAACCCCATCGAACCCTTCGCCAGAAACTCCCTGCGTGAACGCGCCATCCCAAACCTCCGCACAACCTCACCAGCAATGAAACCGTGCAGCCAGATATATCACCCCGTCACCGACTGTGCCCCCCACAACGAATGGTCCCCTTATCCGGGCATACCCGCGCTACACTTACCCATCCGGTTTCCAGCACAGAGGACAGTCCGCATTGAAACGACTTATCTTCCCAGTTGTCGCTTTCCTGGGCCTTGTTGTGTCCAGCCCCACACCAGGCGTTTCCCAGACCACCCCGCCGCCGTCCTCTCAACTCGCCACGGACACCATCACCCTCGGTCAGTCCATCTACCCGCTCAACGGCCCCTACAAGTTCACCGTCGGCGACTCCCCCATCGACCCCGCCACCCACCAGCCCCTCTGGTCCGAGCCCAACTTCGACGACTCCCACTGGGAAACAGTCGACCTCACCCCAGACAGCCATTCCATCAGCCAGCTGAGCGGCCGCGCCGAATCTGTCCCCGGCTGGACAGCCAAGGGCCATCCCGGCTACTCCGGCTATGCCTGGTATCGCATCCGTGTAAAGCTCAACGAATCACCCGGCGAAAAGCTCGCCCTGGAAGGTCCCATCGAGGTCGACGACGGCTACCAGGTCTTCTCCAATGGAACGCTACTCGGCAGCTTCGGCGACTTCTCCAGCAATCCTCCCGTCGTCTATCAGGAACAACCCACGCTCTTCCCACTCGCTCCCTCAGCAGCGGACCATTCTAGCGACGGTACCCGCGTGCTCGCCTTCCGCGTCTGGATGGAACCCTCCACTCTGATCCTACAACCAGATTCCGGAGGGTTCCGTACGGCTCCGCTGTTGGGCCAGGCCGCCGCTACCGCCGCCCAGTATCAAGGTCGCTGGCTGGTGCTGGTTCGCGCAAATGCCTCGGGCATCGTTGAACTGTTGCTATTTGCCCTGCTTGCCATGCTGGCCTTTAGCCTCGTCCTCTTCGATCGGTCCGATAAAGTCTATTACTGGATCGGCGCCGCCTTCCTCCTGGCTGCTGCCTTCCCAGCGGTACTGACCATCTCCGGGTTCGGCCAGACCCTCAGCGGTTTGGTCGAGGTTATTCTCCTGTATGTTCTTCTCGCTCCCCTCACCCTGGCGGCCTTCGTCATGGTCTGGTGGGTGTGGTTCCGGCTGAAGCGCCCCGCCTGGGTGCCCAAAGCGATCGTCGTCCTGACCCTCCTTTACATGCTGGGCGAGCTGTTCGGTGAGGAGATCTTCGTAGGCCTCGTCTCGCACCGCGTCGCGGCGGACTTCCACCTCCTCTCGCTCATCGTTCGTCTAGCCCTCCTTGCGCTGCTGGTACTCATCGGTATCCTCGGCATCCGTCAGCAGGGGCGCGAGGGGTGGATCGCCCTCCCCGGTATCATCCTGCTGGGGATCGCAAGGTTTCAGCCCGAACTTCTTCTTCTGCATATCAGGGTTAAGTGGTATTTCCTGGGTTTTAGCCTCACCCTCTCCCAACTTGCGGACATTTTGCTGGTCCTCGCGCTCTTCATCCTTCTCCTCCGCCGCGTCTTGCTCTCCCTCCGCGCCCAGCGCCAGCAGGCCCTCGACATCAAGCAGGCCGCCGAGGTCCAACAGGTCATCCTCCCGGAATCCCACTTCACCTTTCCAGGCCTCGCCATCGAAACCGAGTACCGCCCCGCCCGTGAAGTCGGCGGCGACTTCTTCCAACTCATCCCCCACCCCACCGACGGCAGCTTGCTCATCGTCGCCGGCGACGTCACCGGCAAAGGCCTCCAGGCCGGCATGCTCGTAGCCCTCCTCGTCGGAGCCACCCGAGCCACCGCCCAGTACGACCCCAACCCCCTCGCCATACTTCAATCCCTCAACCAACGCCTCCTCGGCCGCAACCACGCGCAAGCCACAGCCCTCGCCCTCCGCATTGCCCCCGACGGCAGTGCCACCCTCGCGAACGCCGGACACATCCCTCCCTACGTCAACGGCAACCCCCTCGACATGGAAGGCTCTCTCCCCCTCGGCATGATCGACGCAGCCGACTTCTCCGTCATGCACTTCCAACTCCACCCCAACGACAAGCTAGTCCTCATCTCCGACGGCATCCTCGAAGCCACCGACCCCACCGGCCAACTCTTCGGCTTCGACCGTGTCCAGCAATTCCTCCGCGACAACCTCTCCACCTCAGCCCTCGCCGACGCCGCCCAACTCTTCGGCCAGGAAGACGACATCAGCCTAATCTCCCTTACCCGCAACCCTTTGCCGGCGTAGTCCGACCCCTCCCGCCGCCGTCTGCCTTTGCATCTGCACTAGCTTCTAAGTGCCCCAAGGCTTAAGCCTTGGGACTCATCCCACCAGCAAGCAGCGGGCTTTAGCCCCTGGGTATGCCTTCCTTGGCCATCGCATCCAAGCGAAGGCCCACAATGTCATTCCTCAGAATCTGCCTCTTCGGTCGGCCGCGCCCACCCCGCCTACCCGCCCGAAAAATAAATCCCCCAAACCACCCGCGAAAACAGCCCAAAATCCGCGTGTCAACCCCCCACCGCTCCCACAATCCCACAAAACCCTCGCCACCACTGCCGATTTCTCTCCGCACGCATTGGCATACTTACCCCCACCCAACCCCTACAATAGAACTAACCCTCCATCCCCTGACCTGGGAAGGCGCGCTCCCCTAAGTGCTAAAGCCCCCAAAACCTCCCTAACTTCAATGGGTGCCAGACTTTACCCGCAAAGTCTCCGGCTGCCCTACTTTGCAGCCAAAAAGGAGCTCACCCCAGGGGATACTTTAGCCTCTAACCCGCTTGGATAGAATACTTTAGAGAAGAAGTACTACCGCGGGGGGAGGGGGGACAGCCTCCTGCGCAAATAAAAAGAAGGCCGGGATCGCTCCCGGCCTTCTCAAAACAATAAGCCTAAGCGTTAGCGGCTTCCGCCTCAGCCTTCGCGGTATCCGCTTCAGCCTTGGCAACTTCGTTCTCGGCATCCTTGGCCGCCTTCAGAGCCGCAACATCGCGCTCCTTCTTGGCCTCCGCAGAGTTCCGTCCCAGCTCATCGGCCATCTTCTCAGTGGTGAACGCCTCAATGACGTCACCAACCTTGATGTCCTTGAACCCGGCCAGATCGATACCGCACTCAACACCAGAACGCACCTCGGACACATCGTCCTTGAACCGCTTGAGCGAAGAAATCTTGCCCTTCCAAACCTCTTCGCCGTCGCGCAGCACACGCACCTGGTTGTCGCGCTTGATCAGACCATCGGTCACTTGCGAGCCGGCAATCTGGCCAACCTTGGTGATCTTGAAGACGTTGATGACAGTAGCGCGGCCAGCATAATT
>Ga0302316_10001937_pt1 | contig 15597 bp, 13 predicted proteins | sample III_Palsa_N3_2_FD_200456 | JGI IMG/M metagenome (GOLD analysis project Ga0302316, IMG submission 200456) | Peat permafrost microbial communities from Stordalen Mire near Abisko, Sweden - III_Palsa_N3_2 | ecosystem: Environmental > Terrestrial > Soil > Palsa > Peat permafrost | place: Sweden...
CGCCGGGCGCATCACAACGAACCGGCCAGGCCCGACGTGGTGCTGGCGGAACATGACGTGCTGCTGATGGTCGGCCCGAACCGCGCCACCCTCGAACTCGCGGGAGAACGCCTTGGCGAGGCGGAGCCGGGCCGGATGGTCAAGGATCGCAAACACCTCGATTACCTGCGGGTATTTGCGTCGCGTCCGGCGGTGGTGGGCAGAACCCTGGCCGAACTCGGCTTGCCGGGTGAGAACGCTGCGGTGATTGCTCATGTGCGGCGCGGCGATGCCGATATGCTGGCGCGCCCGGATCTCGTTCTCGAGTTCGGCGACCGTGTGGGTCTGCTCGCGAATCCCGCGGATTTCGCTGGACTATGCACGTTCTTCGGCAATTCGATCAAGGGGACCGCCGAATTCAGCTATATCTCAATCGGCCTGGGGATGGCGTTAGGTTTCCTGCTTGGTGCAATCAGCATCCCTCTGCCGGGCATCGGCAAGATCGGCTTAGGATTGTCAGGTGTACTGATAGTAGCACTGATTCTCGGCAAATTACGTCGCACCGGTGGTCTCAACTGGACCATCCCGCTCTCGGCGAACCTCGTGCTGCGCAACCTGGGGCTGACGCTGTTTCTGGCCCAGGTCGGCATGGCATCAGGCCCGCGCTTTGCCTCGACGGTGTCGGAGACGGGCTTGCTGATGCTTGGCCTCGGCGCGGTCGTGTTGCTGGCCCTCGCCATTCCTGTAATCGTGCTGGGGCTGTTCGTTTGCCACATGTCGTTCGATCAGGTGGCAGGCATCGTCGCCGGAGCTTGTGGCAATCCGGCTATCCTTGCCTACGCGAGCAAGCTGGCGCCGACGGATGAGCCGGACATTGGCTATGCGATGATTTTTCCCGGCATGACCATCATCAAGATACTGTTTGTCGATATCGTGCCGGCATTGCTGCGTTGATCGCGACGGAGATCCGGCTTGTGCTCCCCGCGCAACTGGCCTGACCGAAGCTGTCCAAACTGTACCTGTCGTGGGCTTTTTGGAGCCCACAGAATGACGACCGGCCGACCATCCCATTCAACCTGATCTAGCGGACCCATAGCAATGACCCGACTTCGTCTCACCTCCTGCGGCCACGAATTTATTGCCGAAACCAATCCGGATGCACCGCAAACAGTCGCTGCCTTCCTGAAGCTTTTGCCGTATCGCCAGAAAATCATCCACGTTCGCTGGAGCGGCGAAGGCTGCTGGGTGCCTCTCGGCGACTTCAAGCTCGAAAACGACGGCAAAGCCGTGGGCTTCGAAAATCACACGAGCCATCCGTCGGTAGGCGATATTCTGTTTTATCCTGGCGGCTACAGCGAAACCGAGATCATCCTCGCCTATGGCTCGTGCTGTTTTGCCAGCAAGATGGGACAGCTGGCCGGCAATCATTTTCTGACCGTCGTCGAAGGCAAGGAGCATCTGCGCGAACTCGGCACCAAGGTGCTGTGGGAAGGGGCGCAGGACGTACTGTTCGAACTGGTCTAGTTAATCGTCTGAGGGAAAGCCGCCTGACTTGGCGGCCGCCGGGCGTGATACGCTGATATGGCAGGCGATCGAGCGAACCCCGCCGGCATGGGCGGATGTTCCTTTCCCCCTTCCTACGTGGCGGCAGGCCCCGATTCATGTCCGATACGCAAGCACGTCCGCTTCGTGCGTTTGCCGAAAGCCTTCGTCTGGATCAGGTCAATCTGACCGAGCGCTGGATGCGGGCTGTCTTCCATGACACCGAGCTGAGCGACGCCGACCGGTTGACGTATGAGCAACTCTCCGATCATATCCCGGCCATTCTTGAAGAAATCTGCAGCGCGCTTGAAGATCAGGACCTCGACCAGGTCGAGCCGGCCATCGAGCGCAACGCGCGCAAGCACGGCAAGCTACGCTGGAAACAAGGGTACCGGATCGACGAACTGGTGCGCGAACTCGACCTGTTCCGGCAGATGCTGACCGGCCAGATTGTCCAGTTCAGCGAGTCGCGGCCGTATTTCACGCGGCGCCACGAAGAGCGCGCGCGGCACTTTATCGACGAAGCTGTCAGTTTCGTTACGCTGACGTCGATCCGCGAGGTGGTGACGGAACGCGACCGCAAGATCGATGATTACACCGGCCGGCTCGAACGCGCCAATCACGAACTTACCCTAAAGCAGAAGCTGGTCGGGGACCTGTACGAGTCACGCATGCAGATCACGCGTAGCGTCGTGCACGATCTGCGCAACTTTCTGAACGTCTTTTCGATGGCGCTGCAACTGATGTCGCGCGCACCGACCAAGGTCGAAGCGGCGTTGGCGCTCGCCAATCGGCAGGCGGTCGACATGAAGGTCCTCGTCGACGAACTGGTCGAGTATTCCGTTGTGCTTGGCGATACCAGTCATCTTGTCGTCGAGCCGTTCCCCCTGCGCGAACTGTTCGACGAACTGGTGGCATCGTGCGGGCCGGTTATCGAAGCGAAGGGTTTGCGCTTAAGCCCTGTCTTCGATGCTGGCTTGGGCACGATCGTGTCGAACCGGCTCAAGCTGAAACAGGTGGCGCTCAATCTGCTGACCAACGCGTCGAAATACACCAAGGTGGGTCAGGTCGAACTCGCGATGACGACCGATGGCGACGACCAGTGGCGTCTTCGGGTATCGGACACAGGAGTCGGGATCGGCGTGTCGGACCGCGAGCGTGTGTTCAAGGAATTCGAGCGCGCGTCTGGGGACGATATTCCCGGTGCGGGCCTGGGGCTTGCGATTGTGCGGGAGCTTTCGAGAGTGCTTGGCGGACAGATCCGCTTCGACTCACATGAGGGCGAAGGGACGAGCTTTGAAATTACGTTTCCGCTGCGGCTGGAATCACAGGGCTGAGTACTACGTGTGTATTTGACGACGCCCCACGCGGCTTCGCGTGGGGCGTTTGTGTTCCAATGCGATGTCGATGCTGCGATCAGCTAAAGAGCTTCATCGCCTGCAGCAGCGTATTCACCACGCCCCATGCAAGGGGAATCAACACGTATAGCCAGAACACACCGAGCTTGAGTGTGGAAGTAGGTTGGGCAGCTTGAGTGGTGCTCATATCAGGTCTCCTTATTGTCCGCTCTTGAGTTGTGCGTCGCTCATGTGGTGCTTCTCATCCACCCGCTTGACCAGCAGATTGCACACGAAGCCGACTACCAGCAGGACCGCCATGATGTGCACTGTCATCGTGTAGGCGTCCGCCTTTGCCACGCCATGTGCCACTTCATACGCGCGGATGTAGTTCACCAGCACCGGGCCGGCCACGCCTGCTGCTGCCCATGCGGTCAGCAAGCGGCCATGGATACCGCCGACGAAGGCGGTGCCGAACATATCGGCCAGGTAAGCCGGCACGGTTGCGAAGCCGCCGCCGTACATCGAGAGGATTACGCAATAGGCCAGCACGAACAATGCGATCTGCCCCGAGGCGGCAAATCCCGGCACGAAGTAATACAGCACGGCACCCAGCGCAAAAAAGATGAAGTACGTATTCTTGCGGCCGATCCAGTCGGATGCCGAGGCCCACACAAAGCGGCCTCCCATGTTGAAGAGCGACAGCAGCCCGACGAAGCCCGCTGCCGCCGCTGCGGTGACGGTGCTCTTGAAGCTCTCCTGAATCATCACCGACGCCTGGCCGAGAATGCCGATGCCGGCCGTCACGTTCAGAAACAGCACGAGCCAGATCAGATAGAACTGCGGGGTCTTCAACGCCTGATCGATATGCACGTGATTGCGCGAGATCATCTTGTTCTGGTTAGTGACGGGCGGTGTCCAGCCTGCCGGCTTCCAGTCGGGCGCGGGTACGCGAATCGCGAGTGCGCCGATCGACATCGAAATGAAGTAGGCGATGCCCAGGACTACGAAGGTCTCCGAAACACCGTTGCTGGTTGCGCTATGGAAGTGGTTCATCAGCGCGACGGAGAGCGGTGCGGCAATCATCGCACCGCCGCCGAAGCCCATGATGGCCATGCCGGTTGCCATGCCGCGACGGTCGGGAAACCAGCGGATCAACGTGGAGACCGGCGAGACATAACCGAGCCCCAGACCGATGCCGCCGATCACCCCATAGCCGAGATACAGCAACACAATCTGATGCATCCACACGCCGAGCGCCGACACCAGGAAGCCGCCGCCGAAGCAGCATGCCGCGGTGAACATCGTGCGGCGCGGGCCGACCCGCTCGAGCCACTTGCCGCCAAACGCAGCCGACAAACCAAGGCATACGATCGCCAGCGAGAAGATCCAGCCGAGCGTGGTCAGCGACCAGTCGTCCGGCGCGGATTGCGTGATGCCAATCACCTTCGTGAGCGGTCCGTTGAACACGGAGAACGCGTACGCCTGGCCAATGCACAGATGCACGGCGAGCGCGGCGGGCGGCACCATCCAGCGTGAGAAGCCTGGGCCTGCGACGGTGGCCTGTTTGGAAAAGAAGGGTGCAGAGCCTGGGTTACTGCGCGGCTCGGTAATGCTGCTCATGTTGGGTCTCCGATTACGATTCTTGTAAGTTATCGGCGCTCGCATGCCAATGCTTGAGCTTCGTGGCGTGGCAGGGCATGGAGTGATGCGTTACGCATATATGTCATTTAATTACATATTAAAACGACATCTGCGCAACGACCGGGCCGTCAAGCAACGATAGGTCTCGTGGATCGCGTTGGCAATATGAGATGAGAGTGCATAAGGTAAACGCCCGATGTCCCGTCGGATGCTTGCACTGCTCGTTCTGCTGTAAGTTCTGAGAAGCAAAAATGCCGCCCGGGGCGGCATTTTTTTAAGGTCGATCGATCGTCGACACGACAAGGCAGCGGCGGCGCGCTCAAGGACGGTTCGCCGCTGCCAGGGTTTACAGCATCATCGCTTTAAACAGTGCGGCCGGTTTTCATCCGCGCGGCGACCAGCAGCGAGATCAGGCAACCGACGCCGAGATACGCGGCCACCGGATGCCACGATCCGCCGGCGAGGCTCACGAGACCCACTGCGATAAACGGCGTGAAGCCGCCACCCACGACGCTCGCCACCTGGTAACCGACGCCGGCGCCGCTGTAACGGTACTCGGTGCCGAACAGTTCGGTGAACATGGGCTGCTGCACGCTAACGATCATATCGTGCGCAACGTTGGCGAGCATCACCGCGAAGATCACGATCCATACCGTTGCGCGGGCATCGAGTGCGAGGAAGAACGGCACGGCACTCAGCATGCCGACCAGCGCGCCGACCATATAGACGCGGCGGCGGCCGAAGCGGTCGGCGGCGATCGCGAAGCAGGGGATCGTGAAACAGCTCAGCGCGCCCACCAGCAGGCCGATATTCAGGAAGAAGGTGCGCGGCATGCCGAGATTCGCGGTCGAATAGTTCAGCGCGAAGGCGGTCACGATGTACATCGTGAAGAGTTCGGCAAGACGCAACGCGATGATCAGCAGAAACGCCTTCGGATGCGTGAGCAACGCTTCGACGATCGGCAGACGTGCACGCTTCGCGCCTTTCTCGACAACCTTCTCGACGAACTCCTTCGACTCTTCCATGCTCGAGCGGATCCACAACGCGATCAACACCAGCACCACGCTGAACAGGAACGGCAGGCGCCAGCCCCAGGCGAGGAAGGTGGCGTTGTCCATCGAATGGCTGATGATCGACACGAGGCCGGTGGAGAGCACAAGGCCGACCCCGTAGCCGACCTGCACGCCGCTGCTGTAGAACGCTTTCTTTTTCTCAGGCGCGCTTTCGACGGCCATCAACGCTGCTCCGCCCCATTCGCCGCCAACCGCAAAACCCTGGATGGCGCGTAGCGTCACCAGCAACACCGGCGCCCACCAGCCTATGCTGAGAAATGACGGCAGCAGGCCGATCGCCGCAGTGGAGAGGCCCATCATCATGACGGTTAGCACCAGCATGCGCTTGCGGCCGAGGCGGTCGCCGTAGTGACCGAAGATGAAGCCGCCGAGCGGCCGGAACAGGAAACCGACGCCGAAGGTGGCGAAGGCCGCGAGCGTGCCCATCGCCGGGCTGACGTGCGGAAAGAACTCGGTGTTGAAGACTAGCGCGGCGACGATGCCGTACAGCAGGAAGTCGTACCAGTCGACCACCGCGCCGATAAAGCTGCCCAGCGCGGCCCGGCGGGCTCGGCTTGCGTTAGTGGCGGCGTCGCGTGGGGCCGCTGTCGATACTGCCGTGATCATGAAGTGTCTCCTACCTGATATCGGAAGTGCAGGGGTGATCGGGAGGCGGCTTAGGCCTGTGGCCGGGTACCGTTTGATCCGCTGCACGATTTCCGAAGGATAGAGAGACAGCATCCCTTCGACAATTGGCGTTTGAGACATATTGCGCGATTGGCGCACGAGTCTGCGCGAATAGCGCGCGTTTTCCGCGTTAACACCGAGGCGGAGAGGAGCGCGGCCATCACGTCCGGCCGTGTAGTGAGTCCATGCTTACCGCGAGAGGTGCGCGCTATTTGCGCGCGAATGCGCCATTGGGTGGCGGCCATGGTACCTTGATGTTACTGTGAAAGCGCATAATTGACTGATATACTACATACGAAATATTGATATTTGCGGCATCGCAGCATATGATTGAGTGATCTGATTATTCAATCGTCTGGAGTTGCAAATGGATGGGGTGTCTCTGGCCTTGCTCGCCGTTGCCGTGGTCGGTTTGGGTGCGGCTGCCACCGTACTGCTGACTCGCTGGATTCCGCAACCGGTTGCAGCACTCGCGGCGCAACATGGCCGCTTCGCCGGGCTTGGCGAACAGGACAGTCCGGCCACACCCGCGCCGCCCTCAGGTGTTCGTGCCGGGACAAAAGCGGGCGCCCATGCGGTTGCTCATGTTCAACAAGAGGCGATGAATGTCGTCAGAACTTCAAACTGAAGCAGTGGCCACTCCTTTGACTCTGTCATTGCAGCCGATCGGCGTGAGCGCAAGCTTGCGCGATCAGGCCTATACGATGCTGCGCCAGGCCATTGCCGACGCTGACATCTATCAGTCACGCGAGGAGATCCGTCTAGACGAACGCGTGTTGAGCGAGTCGCTCGGCGTCAGCCGCACGCCGGTACGCGAAGCAATGACATTGCTCGAACAGGAAGGCTTTCTGCGCATGGTGCCGCGCCGCGGCATTTATATCGTGCGCAAGAGCAAGCGCGAAATTGTCGAGATGATCCAGATGTGGGCGGCTCTCGAAAGCATGGCGGCGCGTCTTGCCACACTGCATGCCACGGACGAGGAAATCGCCACGCTGCGTCACATGTTCGACAATTTCAAGGACACGACGCCGGCGGAGCACATCGCGGAGTACTCGGACGCGAACATTGCTTTCCACCAGGCAATTGTCGGTTTGTCGAAGTCGCAGATCATCCTCGATACGATCAAGAACATCTTCATCCATGTGCGGGCTATTCGCCGCATGACGATTTCGCAGAGCGACCGCGCGTCGCGTTCCATCGTCGACCATCTGCGCATCATCGAGGCGCTCGAGAAGCGCGATACAGAATTGGCCGAGCGGCTCACGCGACAGCACTCGCTCGATCTCGCTGCGTTTGTCGAAGCGAATTGCGACTTTCTGGATTGAGCGGTTGATGGCTGGTCTTTGACTGCTCACGCTTTGTCTCGTCTCCGTCTCGTCCCCATCTCTCCCGCCTGAACTTCAGCCTTCCTCAGTATTTTCCCTTGCCCCAGAGCTGGGAACAGCCCGCTTTTCCCGGCGGGAGCCGCTCCAGCTAAGCGTTCCGCACTCAAATCTCACGTCAATTAGCAGATCGAAATTGATCTTGCCTGAATGTGATATATCACATACCGTATTGAACAGGGTCGACTGACGTTCTCCACAGAGTCAGCCAGGCGGCCGCGTGTATCGAGAAAATTGAACAACGATTGTGGCCTTACATGGGACTGGAGCAAGCGCTGAAGCGCTAACTCCGGCCGACAAGGAGACGACCATGTCTGCAGTTGCTTCATCCCTCAATCCCGCCAAGGGCAGCACGACGGCCGATGACACGCTCAAGCAGAAGACCCGCGATGCCGGTGTCGTCTCGGGCGGCCACCTGGTCGCCAAGGCCCTGAAAAACGAAGGGGTCGACACCATCTTTACGCTGTGCGGCGGCCACATCATCGATATCTACGATGGCTGTGTCGACGAGGGGATTCGCATTATCGACGTGCGTCACGAGCAGGTCGCGGCGCATGCGGCCGATGGTTATGCGCGGCAGACCGGCAAGCTCGGGTGTGTGGTGACTACAGCGGGACCGGGTTGCATGAATGCGGTAACCGGCATCGCCACGGCATTCCGTTCGGAAAGCCCGGTTCTCCATATCGGCGGCCAGGGCGCCCTCTCGCAGCACAAGATGGGTTCGCTACAGGACCTGCCCCACGTCGACATCATGGCGCCGATCACCAAGTTCTCCGCCAGCGTGCCGAGCACGGAGCGCGTTGCCGACATGATTTCGATGGCCGTGCGTGAATGTTTCAACGGCGCCCCCGGTCCCGCTTACCTGGAAATTCCCCGCGACGTGCTCGACCGCGAAGTCGAACTGACGCGCGCTGTGGTGCCGCTGCCGGGCCACTACCGGGCGTCGACGAAGTCGATCGGCGACCCGCGTGACATCGAGAAACTGGCTGACATTCTTGTCAATTCCGAGCGCCCGGCGATCCTTTACGGTCAGCAGGTGTGGACCGCGCGTGGACACGAAGAGGCGGTGGCGCTGCTGCGCGGACTCGATATTCCCGGCTACTTCAACGGCGCGAGTCGTGGCCTGTTGCCGCCGGGCGACCCACATCACTTCGATCGAACACGGTCGCAGGCTTTTTCAAACGCTGACGTGTTGATCGTCGTTGGGACTCCTTTCGATTTCCGCATGGGCTACGGAAAACGCATCAGCAAAGAGTTGACGCTGGTGCAGATCGATATGGATTACCGCACAGTGGGCAAGAACCGCGATATCGATCTCGGTCTGGTCGGCGATCCCGGCGCGATTCTCGCTGCGGTGTTGCAAGCGGCAAGCGGGCGGCTTAAAGACGACAAGCGCCAGGCGCGCCGTAAATGGATGGCGCAATTGCAGGACGCCGAAGTGACCGCGACCGAAAAGCTGATGCCGCTGTTCAAGTCGGCCAACACGCCTATTCATCCTTATCGCGTCGCCTACGAGCTCAACGAGTTTCTCGCGGACGACACGGTTTATATCGGCGATGGCGGCGATGTTGTCACTATCTCGGCGCAAGCGGTGCGGCCGCGCCGTCCGGGCCAATGGATGGACCCTGGCGCACTTGGCTCGCTCGGTGTCGGCACGGGCTTTGCACTGGCCGCGAAGCTCGCCCATCCGCACAAGGAAGTGCTCTGCTACTACGGCGATGGTTCTTTTGGCATGACCGCCTTCGACATGGAAACGGCCAATCGCTTTGGCGCGCCGTACCTGGCTGTGATCGGCAACAACTCGGCGATGAACCAGATCCGTTACGGCCAGCTTGCGAAGTACGGCGAGGAGCGCGGCAACGTCGGCAATCTGCTGGGGGACGTGCCGTTCAGCAAGTTCGCGGAAATGCTGGGTGGCTACGGCGAAGAAGTGCGCGATCCGGCGGCTATTGCCGGGGCGCTGCAGCGCGCGCGTGAGGCGATTCATCGCACCGGACGCTCGGCGGTAGTGAACATCTGGGTCGACCCGCGCGAGTATGCGCCGGGTACGAAGAACCAGACCATGTACAAGTAAAAACGCCGGACCTATTGGAGACACGACATGGGTAAAGCACTCGACGGTGTGCGCATCCTCGATTTCACGCATGTGCAATCGGGCCCGACCTGCACGCAACTGCTCGCATGGTTCGGCGCGGATGTGATCAAGGTGGAGCGGGCTGGCGCCGGCGATATCACGCGTGAGCAGTTACGCGATGTTCCGGATGCGGACAGCCTCTACTTCACGATGCTCAATCACAACAAGCGCTCGGTCACGATCGATGCCAAGAACCCGGAAGGCAAGCAGGTGCTCGAAGCGCTGATCCAGAAATGCGATGTGCTGGTCGAGAACTTCGCGCCGGGCGCGCTCGACCGGATGGGGTTCACCTGGGAGCGCGTCCAGGAACTCAACCCCCGCATGATCGTGGCGTCCGTGAAGGGCTTTGGCCCCGGACCCTATGAGGATTGCAAGGTCTACGAAAACGTTGCGCAGTGCGCGGGCGGCGCGGCGTCAACCACCGGCTTCGACGACGGTCCGCCGATCGTGACTGGAGCGCAGATCGGCGATAGCGGAACGGGTCTCCATCTCGCGCTCGGCATTGTCACGGCGCTTTACCAGCGCACGCAGACGGGACGCGGCCAGAAGGTGCTCGCCGCCATGCAGGACGGCGTGCTGAACCTGTGCCGCGTGAAGTTGCGCGACCAGCAACGGCTTGACCGCACCGGTGTGATGAAGGAGTACCCGCAATATCCGAACGGTACGTTCGGCGAAGCGGTGCCGCGCGCCGGCAATGCCTCTGGCGGCGGCCAGCCAGGCTGGATCCTGAAGTGCAAGGGCTGGGAAACGGACCCGAACGCCTACATCTATTTCATCGCACAGGCGCCGGTGTGGGCGAAGATCTGCAATGTGATCGGCAAGGAGGAGTGGACCACCGATCCCGACTACGCGACGCCTGCCGCTCGCCTGCCGCGGTTGAAAGAAATCTTCGCGGAGATCGAGCGCTGGACAATGACCCGGACCAAGTTCGAGGCCATGCAGATTCTCAACGAATACGATATCCCGTGCGGCCCGATCCTCTCCATGAAGGAGCTTGCCGAAGAACCTTCGTTGCGTAAGACCGGCACGATCGTCGAAGTGGATCATCCTGTGCGTGGCAAGTATCTGACGGTTGGCAATCCTATCAAACTGTCCGATAGTCAGACGGAGGTAAAGCGCTCCCCGTTACTGGGCGAACACACCGACGAAGTGATGGCCGAACTCGGCTATTCGCCCGAGCAGATCGGCGCGTTGCGCGCGGCTGGCGCGATCTGAGCGAGGAGCAGGCTGTGGATACGTGGATGCGTTTCATCTCGAGCGACGGCGAGATTGTGTTCGGCCGGGTCGAAGGTGGTTACCTGCATGAGTACAAAAGCCTGGATCAGCGCGTGCCGACTGGTGAGGTGCTGTCGACGCGGGCGCTGAGCCTGCTTGCGCCCTGTGCGCCAGGAAAGATTATCGCGCTATGGAACAACTATCACGCGCTCGCCGCGAAACTCGATAAGCCGGTACCGGCGCATCCGCTGTTTTTGCTCAAGTCGGCGAGTTCGGTGATAGGCGCCGGCCATGCGATACGTCGACCGGCGAGCTACGCGGGCAAGATCGTCTACGAGGGCGAGCTCGGCATCGTGATCGGACGTCGTTGCCGTGACGCGAGTCCCGAGGAGGCCGAGGCGGCGATCTTCGGCTACACGATCGTCAATGACGTGACGGCAGCCGACCTGCTCAACGAGAACCCGCATTTTCCGCAGTGGTGCCGTGCCAAGGGCTTCGATACGTTTTGCTGCCTCGGACCGGCCATCGTCTCCGGCTTCGACTGGCAGGCGGGTAGCGTGGTGACGACGCTCGATGGTGTGGAACGGCAGAACTATCCGTTGGCCGACATGGTGTTTTCTCCCGCTGAACAGGTCAGCCTGATCTCGCAGGATCTCACGCTGGAACCTGGCGACGTGATTGCTTGCGGCACCTCGCTAGGCGTGGGATCGATCAGGGACGGCGTGACCGTAGCGGTGACGATTGCGGGCATCGGCACGTTGAGCAATACGCTGGTCGGGACGCAGGATGCCGCTGCCGCCTTGGTAGCGGGTGCAGCGAACGCCGCCTGAAAGCAGTCGTAGCACAGCACGCATGAGGGGAAACGAATGCCGGAGTTACTTACCCGCAGGCCGCAGTTCGCCGCAGTGCTTGGCGTCGCAGCGGGGCTCTCGGCGATGGCCGGAGGATTCGCGCGCTATCTCTGCGCGACGTCCTGCGAAGACCTTGTGCGCATCGTGTTGTATGCCGCTGTGTTTGCCGGAGCATTGATTTCTGCCGGGTCGGCGGTTTTGTGGCTGGCCTTGAGCGGCAGATTTGCCGCACGCATGGCGGTCCGTCCGGGCGGCGGCGTGGTGAATCTGGCGGCACTCCTGCTCTGCGTCTGGATGGGTTACGGCTTCGTCACCGAGCACGCGCCGACGTTCGGCGTCGCCATGTTGCTGGCAGAGAGCCTGCTTGCGGCCGCTTTGGGCGCGCATCTGATGGTGAGCAGTAGCGTTGGATTTAGCCGTTACGGCCTGGCCGGCGGCTTCTTTGAGCGCTCGCCGGTGCGCTGCGGGGTCGTGCGGCGTCGCGTTGCGCTCGCAGTAACGGAAGGCTTCGAATGGCCGGATGAGCGGATGCCTGCTCTCTTCGACGACGATTTCGCGCAGAAGTGGACGCTGCTGGATGAGATACGCGCTGCGCCTGGGTCCCGGCGCTTCGGTGTCCGCAGGGCAGAACGCGGCGCTCGTGACGTTGCTGCGTGGGGTGCTCGTGGTAGATGTCGTCGACGTTGTTGCCACCAGGAAAGACATCGCGCGACCCGTGCGATATCCCGGGAGTAGCGGCATGGCCGGCTGCGAAGCCGGCTGCCAGAAGCGTGGATGCGCTACGAAAAATTAGTCGAAACACTAGAAGCTGTTGTCGCCGAACGGCGCGAACTGGCAGTAGTACTGGGTCTTCTTGCGCAGGATCAGTTGGGCAAGGAACTCAGCGTCGTAAGCCTTGTGGAGATGGGCATGATGCCGCTCGATATAAGCGGTGATACGCGCCACTTCACTTTCGAATTCATGAAGCGCATCGAGCGTGGCGCGGTCCCAGCGGAACCTCAGGCCAAGGTCGCTGAAGGCCGCGTTGTAGGCGCTCAGATGAGCATCATCGGGACTGTCCGGGGCAACGCGGGCGGTACGCGTGCTGGCATGCGATACGAACGAAGCGTGGTTCATGATCGGACTCCTATGCAAATGAGTGAGGTGATTCGACTCAAGCATAGGAGCGACGGTGGATTCGCAATAGTTAAAGTTTTATTGGAAGTCCATAGCCTATTGCTTATGCACGCTCAGTTCTTTCACGCGTGTGATCTTCTCGATGAGCGCGGCGCCTTCCTCCATCAGGAAGCGCTTGAAGGCGACAGCAACGGGCGGCAGGCGCTTGTTGCGCCGATGCACGACGTACCAGTTGAGCATGACCGGAAAGGTATCGACGTCGAGCACCACGAGGTGGCCTACCTGCAGTTCGAGGCTGATCGTGTGTGCGGACAGGAAGGCAATGCCCATGCCGGCAATCACCGCCTGCTTGATAGTCTCGGTGCTCTTGATCTCCATGGCGATCTTGAGATTGGTGAGACGGCCGGCAAAACCCTCTTCCATCGAATTCCACGTATCCGAACCGCGCTCGCGAACGATAAACGCTTCGTTTGCCAACTGACTCATCTTGATGTTGCGCTTGTGCGCGAGCGGATGGTTAGGCGCGGCGACGATCACATACGGATGCGGCGCAAACGGTTCGTTGGTGGCGTCCGTCTCATGCGGCGGACGCACCATGATCGCAAGGTCGGTCTGGTTGGTGGACAGTTGATGCAGCAATTCCTCGCGGTTATGCACCGCCAGGTTGAGCACCACGCCGGCGTAGCGGCGCGTGAATTCGGCGAGCAGCCGCGGGAAGAAGTAGTCGCCCGCGCTGATGACCGCGACATTCAGCTTGCCCCCCGAGACGCCCTTCAACTGACTCATGGCTTCATCCACTTCGTGGAACTGCTGGATGATCGCGCGGCTGTAATGGAGCATCTCAGTGCCGGCAGGCGTCAAGTAGATCTTCTTGCCGAGCTGCTCGAAGAGCGGCAGCCCCGCATGCTCTTCAAGTTGACGCACCTGAGTGGAGACCGCGGGCTGAGTCAGATGCAGTTCTTCCGCCGCGCGCGAAAAACTCAGATGACGTGCGACCGTTTCGAAGACCTTCAATTGCCGGAGTGTCGCATGTCTCATCGTCGTGGCCGATGTATAAGCGAATGTTAATCGACATACTAACAAACTTTAATTATCCGTAATTCAGTAATGACCCTAGCATGAATTTATAAAGCAGAGTGGAGAGGAGCGGCTATCGGGTTAACGCTTGCAGAAGGGCACAGCAAGGCGAAAAACGGCGCCATGTGCACGTAATTGACCCGATTTATCTAAAGAATAATCTGGATTTCCGCGCATTGCGATTTAAATGGCGGGAACGGGTGGTGAAAATAAAAAATACGCCCGATTGCAGCTTTTCGGGTCGCAACTATAAGGTGGGCTGCATACAGCACGGCGAAGTGGCCGGCTGCCCTAAATAGATAGCGGAGACAAGGCGCATGGACGATCTCACTCAGCAAAAGCCGGCCCCTGCCGTTGGGGCGAACCGGTGGTGCCAGCTCGCTATTGGCATGTTGTGCATGGCCCTGGTTGCGAACCTGCAATACGCATGGACGCTCTTCGTGACTCCAATGAGCACGCGCCACCACTGGGGCGACGCTTCCATCCAGCTTGCCTTTTCGATCTTCATTCTGACTGAAACGTGGCTCGTGCCTATCGAGGGCTGGCTGGTCGACAAGTTCGGCCCTCGGCCGGTGGTGGCGGGCGGTGCGGTGTGTGCCGGGCTCGCATGGGTGATCGACTCGTATGCGACGACACTGCCGCATCTTTATGTGGCGGCTGTGATTGGCGGGATTGGCGCGGGCTGTGTGTACGGCACATGCGTCGGCAATGCGCTGAAGTGGTTTCCGGACCGACGCGGCCTTGCGGCAGGGCTCACCGCCGCGGGCTTCGGCGCGGGCGCCGCCGTTACCGTGATTCCGATTGCCAACATGATTGTGCGCTCGGGCTACGAGCACGCCTTCTTCTTTTTCGGCATCCTGCAAGGTGTCTGCATACTCGGTCTGGCGATGCTGCTGAAGAAACCTGACGCGCGCCAGACACGTGCTCCGAGCAAGAAATTCCTCGTTACCAAGGTCGATTACACGCCGGGGCAAATGATCAAGACACCCCTGTTCTGGGTGATCTACATTTCGTTTGTCGCCGTCGCGGCCGGTGGCTTGATGGCCACGGCGCAGCTCGGCCCGATCGCGAAAGACTGGGGGCTCGCGCGGATTCCCATGAGCTTCTTCGGTATGACCTTGCCGTTGCTGACAGTGACGCTGTCGATCGACAATATTTGCAACGGCTTTACGCGGCCCCTCTGCGGCTTCATCTCCGACAAGATCGGCCGTGAAAACGCCATGTTCCTGATCTTCAGCGGCGAAGGGCTGGCGTTGCTCGGGCTCATGCAATACGGCAGCAATCCGTATGCGTTCATGACTTTCGCAGCCCTGATCTTTCTGTTCTGGGGCGAGATCTTTTCAATCTTCCCGGCAATCTGTGCCGACACCTTCGGCAGCAAGTATGCGGCTGCAAACGCAGGTACGCTCTACACGGCGAAAGGCACGGCTTCATTGCTCGTGCCGCTCGCTTCGATCCTGTCCACGACCGGCGGATGGAACCTGGTGTTTATCGTGTCCGCCGTCGTGACGATCGCGGCAGCCGTCTGCGCAAAGTTCATTCTCGCGCCGATGCGCGCGCGCTGGATCGGCTTGCACAACG
>Ga0302316_10001945_pt1 | contig 15566 bp, 16 predicted proteins | sample III_Palsa_N3_2_FD_200456 | JGI IMG/M metagenome (GOLD analysis project Ga0302316, IMG submission 200456) | Peat permafrost microbial communities from Stordalen Mire near Abisko, Sweden - III_Palsa_N3_2 | ecosystem: Environmental > Terrestrial > Soil > Palsa > Peat permafrost | place: Sweden...
GACAGCGTGCGCGTGCAGGCCGGCGCCGAAGGCGTGCGCTTCCTGCTGCTGGCGGCGAAGCCGCTGCGCGAGCCGGTGGTGCAGTACGGCCCGTTCGTGATGAACACGCGCGAGGAAATCGAGCAGGCGCTGGCGGACTATCGCGACGGCAAGCTGGCGGCCGCGGCCTGAAGCAGTAATGCGAAAGTCCCCACTCCCGCTTGCGGGAGAGGGTGGCCCGAAGGGCCGGGAGAGGGCAATGCCAGAGCGGAGCGCCCTCTCCCCTAGCCCCTCTCCCACAAGTGGGAGAGGGGAAGCACTTTTCCCCTGCGGGACTAGGCGTGCGCGCCGGCCTTCTTCAAGGGCTCGGGTGCCGGCTCGCCTTTCTTGCCCAGTTCCTGCAGCAGATTGCCCAGGTCTTCGGCATGCTCCTCTTCCTTGGCGAGAATCTCTTCCATCATGCGCCGCGTGGTCGGATCATCGTTGCCCAGGTATTGGATGATTTCGCGGTAGCTGTCGATGGCGATGCGCTCGGCGACAAGATCCTCCTCGATCATCTCCACCACGTCATGCCCTTCGACGTATTCCGAATGGCTGCGCGACAACAGGCCTTCCGGCGACAGGTTGGGCTTGCCGTCCAGCTGGGTGATGCGCTGCGCGATCATGTCGGCATGCTGTTGCTCCTCGCCGGCATGCTCCAGGAACTCGGCGGCGACACCCTTGGCGTGGATGCCGGTGGCCATGTAGTAGTGATACTTGTAGCGCAGCACGCAGACCAGCTCCGTCGCCAGCGCCTCGTTGAGAATCTTGATGACGGTATTGCGATCCGCCTTGTAGCCTTCGGTGACGGCGCCCTTCTGAATGTGCGCGCGCGCACGCTGGCGAATCATCTTGATATCGGAAACAAACGGCTTCAATGCCATGGTGCCTCTCCTTGTTGTGTGGCCGATTGAAACGGGAGCGGCAAGCCCGATATAGGCAGCAGCAGAAACCAGCGAGTCCCGTTCCGGTCTAACGCCACAATAGTGGACAGCGGCGGCACCCGGACGTTCCGGGCGTTGTCGCATGGATCGCCGCCACCAGCATGATTCCCCACAGGTTTTGGATTTTCCCCCCTCTTTTCGAAGGAGTTCACATGCAGATTCAACTCAAGGGCCGGCGCGCCCTGGTCAGCGGCTCCACCGCCGGCATCGGCTATGCCATCGCCAAGGGCCTGGCCGAAGCCGGCGCCACGGTGATCGTCAACGGCCGCAGCGAGGAGCGCGTGACGGCGGCGATCGACAGCATTCGCAAGGCCCTCCCCGCCGCGCAGCTGCTCGGCTTCGCCGGCGACCTGTCCGATGCGGCGATCGCCACGCAGCTGCAGCAAGCCCAGCCGGACCTGGACATCCTGGTCAACAATCTGGGCATCTTCGAGCCCAAGGGCTACTTCGACATTCCGGACGCGGACTGGGAGCGCTTCTTCAAGGTCAACGTGCTCAGCGGCGTGCGCCTGGCGCGCATTTACGGCCAGGGCATGGCGCAGCGCGGCTGGGGCCGCATCGTCTTCATCTCCAGCGAGTCCGGCCTGCAGATTCCGGCGGAGATGGTGCACTACGGCGTGACCAAGACCGCCCAGCTCGCCGTCGCGCGCGGCCTGGCCGAATCGCTGGCCGGCAGCGGCGTCACCGTCAACAGCGTGCTGCCGGGGCCGACACGCTCGGAAGGCGTGGAAGGCTTCGTCGCCGATCTGGCGCGCCATCACGGTACCAGCGAGAAGCAGGTGGAGCAGGATTTCTTCAAGAACATGCGCCCCAGCTCGCTGATCCAGCGCTTCGCCACCACCGAGGAGGTGGCGAACATGGTGGTCTACACCTGCTCGGAGCAGGCTTCGGCGACGACCGGTGCGGCGCTGCGGGTGGATGGCGGCGTGGTCAGGTCGATCGCCTGAGAGCGGGCAAGGAGAATGTCCCCTCTCCCCATCGAAGATGGGGAGAGGGAGAACGGCCGCAGGAATTACGCTCCGACAGCGTGATCCGACACGTACGGATTGGTCTTCCGCTCCTGCCCGAAGGTCGACATAGGCCCATGCCCGGGCACGAAGCGGTTGTCGTCACCCAGCGGAAACAGGCGGGTGCGGATCGACTCGATCAGGTCGGCGTGGTTGCCGCGCGGGAAATCGGTGCGGCCGATGGAGCCCTGGAACAGCACGTCGCCGACGAAGGCCAGCCGCGACGGCGCGTGATGGAACACCACGTGTCCCGGCGTATGCCCGGGGCAGTGCAGCACGTCGAAGGTGAGCGAACCGAGGCTGACCGTGTCGCCGTGCTGGAGCCAGCGGTCCGGCGTGAAGCTGCGCGCGGGCGGGAAGCCATAGCGGCGCGCGGCCTCGGGCAGGCCTTCGATCCAGAACAGGTCATCCGGGTGCGGCCCCTCGATCGGCAGCTTGAGCCGCTCGGCCAGATCCTGCACGCCGCTGGCATGATCCAGGTGGCCGTGCGTCACCAGCAGCTTTTCCAGTTGCACGCCGTGGTGATGGACCCGCTGCAACAGATGCTCCACTTCGCCGCCGGCATCGACCAGGGCGCCGCGCATGGTGCTGGTGTCCCACACCAGCGAGCAGTTCTGCTCGAAGGCCGTGACCGGGATGATCTCGCATTGCAACGTGGCGCTCATCCGGCGGCCTTTTCCTGGGCTTTTTCCGGCGCCTTCTCCAGCGGCCCGGCGGCGACAGCCTTGAGGCTGACCGGGCTGTCGATGGTCAGCGTCTGCGAGGGATAGGACAGCTGCACGCCTTCCCTGGCGAAGGCGCGCACCAGCGCCAGGTTGATGGCCTGCTGCGCGTCCATGTAGGTGCGGTAGTCCGGCTGGCGCACCCAGTACACCACCTCGAACAGGAAGGCGTTGCCGCCCAGGTCCTTGAAATGGGCGCGGTCGAAGCGCACCGCTTCGCGGCCTTCGATCACCTCGCGCACCAGCTGCGGGATTTTTTCCAACTGGTCGGCGGCGGTGCTGAAGGGCACGGTGAAGCTGAAGGTGATGCAGCGCTCCTGCATGCGCTTGTAGTTGCGCAGCCGCGCCTTGAGCATGTCGCTGTTAGCGACGATCAGCTGTTCGCCGGTGGAGCTGCGGATGCGCGTGGTCTTGAGGCCGATGTGCTCGACCGTGCCGGAGAGGCTGTCCACGGCAATGGAATCGCCGATGACGAAGGGCTTGTCGATGACGATGGACAGAGAAGCGAACAGGTCGCCGAGGATGTTCTGCACCGCCAGGGCCACCGCGATGCCGCCGACGCCGAGCGAAGTGGCCAGGGCGGTGACGTTGACGCCCATGTTGTCCAGCACCAGCAGCAGCACCAGCGTCCACAGCACCAGACGGCCGAGGAAGCTGAACGGATCGAGCCGGCCGGTTTCCACACCCCCGGTATCCGGCTGGATATTGCGCGTGCGCGCGATCCAGAAATCGAGCAGGGCGCTGATCCAGATGCCGAACTGGAGAAACACCGCCACGGTCATGAGCCGCTGCAGCGTCAGGTCGGCCTTGTGCGGCAGGTCCAAGTAGTTGCTGCCGAGATCCAGCGCCACAAGTCCCACCAGCCACAACTTGCTGGCCTGCGCCGCCTTGACCAGGGCGCCGAACACCGGCCGCTCGCTGCTGCGCGCCAGCACCGACATGCGCTTGATCACCTGGCGCTTGAGCACGATGGCGAACAGCATGATGCCGATCACCATGCCAAAGGCGATCAGCCAGTCCCGCAGCGGGTTTTGCAGCAATACGTGGTCGAGTTTCAGCAGTTCATTCATCGGTTCGGTCGCAGCCTAGCATCGCGCCCGGCGTTTGACGCTGGGATACGGGATCGGTTCACGGGTTTCCGCTACATTATCGCCCAAACACCGCCCGATCTCCGCCCCCGGAATCGGGCGGCCATTGGGGGAATCAGGAAAACATATGCAGACCGTCAACGTCCGATACACCATTGCCGCGCCGATCGAGAAGATTTTCGAGGTTCTGGCCGACCATGCCAATTACAAGCTGCTGCCCGGGGTGAAGGACTCGCGGCTGGTCAAGCTGGGCACGCCGGTGAAGAACGGCGTCGGCGCGGTGCGCTTCATCGACGCCGGCAAGGCCCGCTTCACCGAGGAGATCACCCGCTTCGAGCCGCCGACGCGGATGGATTACCAGATCATCAAGTCCTTTCCGCCGGTCGAGCAGAAATGCGGCAGCGTGCGCCTGGAAAAGACGCCGGGCGGCACTGTGGTCAACTGGACTTCCACGGTGGAACTGAAGATTCCGCTGATCGGCAAGCTGCTGACGCCACTGCTGGTGAAGGAATTGTCGGCGGCGTTCCTGCATACGCTGCAGGCGATCGAGAAACGCCTGGTGAAGCAAAGCTAGCAGTACGACGCGCTCCAGGGCACCTTCCCCTCGCCCACTTGTGGGAGAGGGGAAAGACGGCGGGTGCTTGAAGCTCAGATACCCAGCATCACCCGCCAGGCGATCGTTGCCAGCACGCCCACGGTCAGGCTGGCGCGCAGAGTGAAGTAGCCGCTCAGCGGATCGATGGTGCGCTCGCGCCACACCTCCGCCGCCACCAGCAGCACGAATACCCCGGCCAGTGCGAACAGGCACTGGCGGAACGGCAGCGCCAGCGTGCCCCAGGCCAGCAGGAACAGCACCGCCGACAGGGCCATGCCGAGCATGCCGTTCGGCCCTTCCGCCACCAGCAGCGACATGCCCCAGAAGGTGCCGGCCATGAAGCTGGCGATCATCGCCGCGTAAAGCAGCCACAGGTGATCGAGCCAGGGCGGCGCCGTCAGCGGGGAAATGCTCAGCCACAGCGGACCGGCCAGGAACGGGATCAGCCCGGCGTAACCCAGCACGTACACCAGCGGCGGCAATCTCATGCGGCTCTCCCCGAAGTCCGATGTCTAGTATGCGCCGGGAGGCTGGAATGCCTAGTGCCTGGCCCAGACCAGGCAGCGGTTGTTCGCCGGCATGGCCCGGTCCTCCAGCAGTGTGAACCCGATGGCCCGCGCCAGGGCGTCGACCGCCTCGAAATCACGGATGCCGCGATGCGGCATCTGCGCCTTGAGCGAGACATCGAAGGCCGCATTGCTGTCGCTGGTGAAGCGGCCGCCGTAGTTGAAGGGCCCATAGATCACCAGCTTGGCATCCGCAGCCAGCACCTCCGGCAGCCGCGCGAACAGGCGCTCCACTTCGGCCCAGCTCATGATGTGCAGGGTGTTGGCGCTGTATACCGCGTCATAGCGCCGCGCGGGCCATTGCGCCTGCCTCACGTTCAGCTCCAGCGGCGCCGGCGTGTTCGCCAGCGCCGTCTCGTCCAGCCAGGCGCGGATGCCATCAAGATATTCCGGCTGGTCCGTAGCCTGCCACTCCAGATGCGGCAGCCCGGCGGCGAAATGCACCGCATGCTGCCCAGTGCCGCTGCCGATCTCCAGCACGCTGCGCCGGTCCGCAAAATGCTGGCGCAGCACGGCCAGGATCGGCTCGCGGTTGCGTTCGCTGGCGGGCGAATACGGTTTATCGCTCATCAACGCTCCCGGATTGCTTCATGAAGCCATGGCTCGAGCCCGCTCATCACCCTGCCACGCGGTAAAGCGCTTGTAGTGGAATTCGGCATACTGTATATACATACGTTATAATTTTGTGGGAGGCATCTCATGAAACTCAAGATCACCACGGTGGGCAACTCGGCCGGCGTCGTTCTGCCGAAAGAGCTGCTGGCCCGCCTGCGACTGGACAAGGGCGACACACTCTACGTCACCGAACTGCCGGACGGCATCAAGCTGATGCCCTACGACCCGGAGTTCGAGCAGCAGATGGATGTGGCGGAGAGCGTCATGCGCCGCCGCCGCACCCTGTTGCGCAAGCTTTCTGAAAACTGATCCGGCGCCGTCATGATCATCTGGCTGCGCCGGGAGTTGGCCCTGGCCATTCATGACCGCCAGCTTGCCGAGCACGCAGGCAGTGCCGGCGTGCGCGACGACAATATGCTCGAATCCGCCCTTGCCCGGCCGCAACAGCTTTATGCCTATGGCGACCCGCTGCCGGACATCGCCGACCTCGCCGCAAGCCTGGCTTTCGGACTGGCCCGCAATCATCCTTTCGTGGACGGCAACAAGCGCACCGCCGCGGTCTGCTGCGAAACCTTCATCGAACTGAACGGCGCACGACTGAACGCCGAGGACACGGAACTCTTTCCGCTCTTCCTGGCACTGGCCGAGGGCAAACTTCCGGCCGAAGAATTGGCCGCGTGGCTGCGCACGCGCATCCAGGCCCACAGGCCGGACAGCGTGCAGGAACCACGCGCCCCTTATGCGGCGCCCGTCAAAACTCCGCGGAAGAAGTAGCGGCCACCGGCACACTCCCCGTTCAGGCGTGCGTGCCGAACCAGGCCATGTGTCCCTCTATTCCCTGATACACACACAGCAGGCCGACGACCAGCAGCAGGACGAGGGTCAGCAGCGCGCCGAGGAAGCGCCCGGGTATCCACTTTTTGGTGAAAGACAGGGCGAACCCGTGCAGCAAGCGCGCCAGCAGCAGGGTGGCGCCGATGGCGTGCAACACGTAGATGGAAAAGTGGCTCAGCTCGAGCATGGCCATCATCAGCAGGAGCAGCGGCACATACTCGCCGAAGTTGGCATGGGCGCGCATCAGCCGCAGCATGGTGAAATCGCCGCCGTCGCCGAGATTGATCTTGGCGCTGCCGCGCCGTTGGATCACCCGGATGCTGAGCACCAGGTACCACAGCGCCAGCAAGCCGGCGTAGATCGGTGTGACCATCATGCTTGTTTCTCCCCCAAAAGCCGTGCTGGCACCGAGGTGGGCGCAGCGGAGTCGGCCGGGTGATTGTGGCACAGGCTGTTCAGGCACCGGTCGGCGGGGCCTCCCTCAGCCGCACCGTCCTGCCCGCGCCAGCCGATGCGGGCTGCGCGGGCAAGCCGGCGCGCGATCAGTTCAGCGCCGAGGCCGGCACCACCGGAATGACCACGCTGGAAGGATGCGCGACATCGCTGTAGACCGTGATCACGCCGAGCAGGGATTGCAGCAGGGTCGGGAGCGGCGGTATGCCCTGCGGCAGGTCACTGGCGCCGACCGCGACGCGCAGGCTGTGGCCCTTGGCGATCATGGCGCTGGTGGGGAAGATTTCCACCGGCACCAGCACGGCGGTGCCGCTGGTGAGGGGCTCGATCGAGGCCTGGGTAAAGGGATGCCAGGGGGTGATCATCAAGCCGTTCATGGTGCGCGAGCGGGTGGTGTCCACGGCGCGTAGCGAGGCGGTCTGGATGCCGTCGGTCAGCGCGGTGGCGTTGCCGCTGCTGTCGACGTCGTCGACACGCACCGACAGGCCGGCGTCGGCGGCGGTGGTGGACATCCAGACATCGGCTTCGATCGGGCCGTTGATGACCATGTCCTCGGCCATCGGTGCGGTCTGGTATTTCACATCCAGCGTTTCGTCGATGTTGTCGTTGCTGAAGCAGGGCAGCGGGATCAAGCCGACGAGGCCGGCGGTCCATTGCGAGGTGCTGATCGAGCACAGGCCTTCAATCGGCTCCTGCAGCACCTGGTTGCTGGCCTCACCGGGGGCGGGCGAAATGGAGGACAAACTCTTGTCGCCATGTAGATAGAGCTGCTGCGCCTGCACCTGGGGATTGGGCCAGTCGGTAGCAGTGACGTAGTGACCGTAGCCGCTGACGTACTGCGTGACGTTGGGCAGCTGGTCGGCGCCGACCGACATGCCTTTCACGTACTGATCGAACCACTGCAGCTCGATGTGATCGAGCAGCGGCACGTTGTCCACCGGCAAACCCTGACCTTCGGCCGCTTCGATATGCGTCCACGGGCCGATCAGCAGCTTGGCCGGCACCTGCGTCTTGACGCTCTCGTAGCTGAGCGGCTCGCTGCGCTGGAACAGGTCATGCAGGCCGCCGACAACGAAGGTCGGCACGTTGATCTTGGCATCGTTTTCCAGCGGCGAGCGCACCGCCCAGAAGGAGCCGTCATAAGCCGTGCTGGAAGCACCGGCCAGGGCCTGCAGCAGCAGCGGCACCTGGAAGCCGGCCACCGTGCTGATCAGGTGATCGAGCACGGCGGTCAGGCCGATCTGCGGATCGGTGAGCAAGGTCGGATCGGTCAGGCTCAGCACCGAAACCAGCCCCAGCCAGAGCGGGATGAAGGTGGGATTGACCTGGCCGCCGGTGAAGACGATGTCGCGGTAACCGTCGCCGATCGGCACGATGGGAAACGCCGCCTTGACCGCCGGGTGATCCTGCGCCGCGGTGATGATCGCGGTGATGCCGAGATAGGACACACCGTAGAGGCCGATGCTGCCGTTGCTCCACGACTGCTGCGTGACCCAGTTGACCACGTTGCCGTAGTCCGCCTGCTCGTCGGCGCCGAAGGCATCCCAGGAGCCGGTGGACTGGCCGGTGCCGCGCACGTCCACCACCAGGGTGGCGTAGCCATGCTCGACGATGTACGGATCGGCGCCGCCGATGGCGGTGACGAATTCGCCAGCGGCGCCGTTATAGGCAGTCTGCACCAGCACCGTCGGGAAGGTGCCGGCCACTGCCTTGCCGCTGGAATCGGCCGGCATCGTCAGATATGCGGCTAGCTTGGTGCCGTCCGGCATGGTGATGTACTGCATCGCCTCCTGCACCGTCTTCGGATACAGCACGGCCGGGTTGTAGTCGGTCCACTTCGCGCCGCTGTTGGAAACGATGGAAGTGCCCGGCTGGCTGGTCTGGGCGCGCGTGCCCAGCGTGGTCCAGTTGGCGGCAACTGTCTGGGTAGTGGCCGTGGCGTTCGCCGCGGAATTGACCGGACTGGTGCTGCCGCCACAACCCGCCAGCGCCACGGCCAATGCCAGCGACGCCGATACCAGATATTGCTGTCTATTGAACATGCCGATTCCCCCTGATCCTGTTGGTTATTTGACGTTTTTCCGCATTCTACGAGATACGGCGAAGGAGTCCAGTCAAAGATTCCGAAGACGAAAAAAAGGCGGGGGAATAGCGGGAGAACATTGTTGATCCGGCCCCGACCGGCCCACCCTCACCCGTTCGGATGGCGCGGCCATCCTTCGCGCCGTCGCACCCTTGTGGCGTCCACGCAAACAAAGGCAGCGCCATGACGACGGAACAGCGCAACAAAGAGTTGGTGCAGGCGTTCTTCAGCGCCCTCAACAAGGCCGACTCGGCCGCCATCGTCGACGCCTATGCCGACGACGGGCGCTGCGTCACCATGGGCAACACGCTCATTTCAGGCAGCTACGGCAAGGAACAGATCACCGCCTATGCCGCCGGCATCCTGCGGGTATTCCCGCAGGGCATCCGCTTCACCATCACCGCCATGACCGCGGAAGGTGAAAGAGTGGCCGTGGAAGCCGAGTCGGAAGGCATGCACGTCTCCGGCAAGCCCTACAGCAACCAGTACCACTTCCTGTTCCGCTTCCGCGACGGCAAGGTAGTGGAGTTCAAGGAATATATGGATACGGAGCGGGTGACGGAGATTCTTTGTGGGGGGCAGCGGCGGGCGGCGGGTTGATTCACCATTTCGGACAAATGGCGCTGCGGCCTACTCCACGAATCAGTCAGAAAACAGGCTCGATTCACGGCGCTTGAGTGGACTGCTAGCGCACCATCCACGTAAGAGCAATTATCGCTGCGGCGTTGCGGGGTCGGTGTCGTTCTTTTTTACGAAGCGCCAATGTCCAGACAGTAGTCGTTGCGCTTCCCCTAGAAATGCATCTCTAAATTCTGGACGAGTGAACCTCACTGTGAATTCACCTCCGGCTGCGCGCCAAGTACTTTGCTTTGTGCCACCCCAGCCGATTTGTGGGTGCCTACCTTGCTCCGCATATTGGCAGAGAGCACGAAGGCAATGAAGAGCGGCGGCGTCATCTGTATGGCAAGTGGCACTGAAATGATATTTGGCATGCTCGGACGACATTTAAGCCCTCATGCAAATCTATTGATCAGCTCTTCCCATCAAGCCACTTCTCGAATGACTCAAGATCGTGGGACCAGAAAACGTTTACCTTCTTTTCCAAAAGCCGCTCAACGTCCTCTATTTTAATGACCCCCTGAAGCAGGGCGGCGGTTTTTACAAAGCTCCCCCAGTGATCATGCCAAGCAGAGGACTTCTTTAAGACATCATTTATCCGTTTGACCGAATTTGTCTCGTCGTTAGTGACTTTGCACTCCATCGCCAAAACCACTGTGCCTTTTAGACCACAGGCGATATCCACCTCCTGCGGGCGGGTTGTGGTAGCAAAACGTGCCTTATGCATGAAATGTTTCGCCGGAAGTTCGCCTTTGCCGGCTAACTTCTGAGTGCTCGGCACCTTCGTCCACCCCTTTTCAATTAATCGCGCGATGACTGCACCTTCTTGCACAGCCGCCATTCGATTGCGACGTACCGTTGCCACCTGTTGACTCGCAACTAGCGGGGCTACAGAAGCAAAAAGACGCTTTAGCTCTGGCAGCGTAGGCTTCCGCGAACCATCAAGCCATCGGGTGAGCGCCGAGTCTCTTCTCCGATCTAGCTCCAGCGCCGCCGCCGCAGCAGCGGCTGGCCTACACGATCCACCTTTACGCTCTGACGCCTTACTCCAAGGTGAACATGCAAGTTTGAATTGGTCTTGGCTGATAGGTGGCGCGGTTATGCTTCGAAACACAAGCATATGTTGGCCGTTGAACTGTAACGCAGCCGCTACATCTGCCAGACACTTTGAATCACGCAAGGCATCGGCAATTAGTTTCCGCGCCTCCCTCAGCGCAAGCCGCCAATCTTCCGCATCCCTTTCCGGCGATAGTTCAGCCACATATAGCTGCCTAGCCTTGTCCGTTTGCTGCGCGTGAAAAGCCAGCAATTCTGATGAGACGCTCATCCTAGATCAATCTAATCCGTCGCCGATCAGGTGCTTCGCGACGTGATTCACCGTTACGGGCTTCTTCTTTCATTGTGTAACGAATAGCAGATGTAAGGTGAGGCCTAAGCGGAAGCAGTTCTACATGCTTTGATGAACGAACCTTAGAAAGGGAAGAAGATTCAACATGAAATTTGAGTTCTGACGCTACAGCCTGAGCCAAAAGCGGAGGTACCGCATTTCCAATTAAGCGGTATTGATCAACTCGTTTTCCAGAAAACTCCCATTCAGCCGGAAAAGTCTGAATAGCCGCGCATTCGCGCGGGCATAATCGTCGAATACCTAAACTACTATCGTCAATCCAATCCTGCTGCGCACTGGCGGTCACAGTTCTAGCGGGGAAAGCAAGGTCAGCTAAAAAAGCCCCCTGCTTGTAACCCCAGTGCCCGCCAGGACGCGTGGTTTCTTTTTTTCCCGGACTTCTAACGCCGCTACCAGGCGTTAGCATCTTGAGCTGAGCCAAGAGTGCTGCATTCGGCTGAATAACCTCGTCGAGGTCCAGTTTTCCTACACTTGCCAAACACGTTTTCAGCGTAACCCACGGTTTGAATTGCTGTTCGAACAACAGCGGATCTTTTGCATGGGTCGCTTCTGGAAATGGCGGTCGATCACCTTTGCGATAGCCAATCATGAACAATCGCACTCGTCGTTGTGGAACCCCGTAGTCAGCCGCATTCAGAAGATCGACCTCTGTTTGAAAGCCTGCCTGCAACAAAGCTGTTCGAATTAATCCAAGTGCCGAACCTGGCACTCCGTCAGGCCCACGAGCAGTAAGCAGTCCCCGCACATTTTCGAAGACAAGCCATCGAGCATCGATCTCTGTAGCGATGCGAATATAGTCACGGAACAGTTGACCGCGAGGATCTTCCATCCCTAGTTGGAGGCCAGCACTGCTCCAAGATTGGCAAGGTGGGCCGCCGACAATGGCAGTGACGTCTCCACGGCGCTTGGACACCTTAGAAAGAACGTTTTTGCCCGTCAACGAAGCAACATCGGCTTGTTCAACAAGCGCGCTTTTGAGGCGATTTGATCCCGCTTTGCGTCGTTGATTATTTAGTAGAGTAGCTACTGCCTGAGGATCAATGTCGGAGGCATAAAGACAGTTCCATCCTGCATTCACGAATCCGAGGTCGAGACCACCCGCGCCTGCAAATAGAGAGACGAAATTTGGTGGAACCGCTGACGAGATTTCGTCGATGCCCATACTCAACCTGGTCAAAAAATAACCAATTAGCCAACCTAATATTAGCTGGATTTTGAGTTTAGAGCGTTAGTATTTTTGAGCCCCTAATGCAGTGTCTAGGCCATCTAAAGCTGGGCGATGGCGTCCAAGAACGGTTTGCCGCTTATTGGCTTCGGGGCGGTCGAGCCTGGGCTTGTGACTTTCCGCCGTTTCATCGAGCAGGCGATGGAGGTTGGAACGGGCTTCGCTGGCGCTGCGGGTGATCACGGAGCAGTTCCGGAAAGGCAATCAAGCCGCAACGGAAAGCGATCCGGCACGGCCTTTCCGGGCCGGCTTCACCACGATTTGCACGTCCTGCCCGAGCACGGTGAGACAGCGCATCATGCGATCTTCCGAAATGCCCCTGAACTGGCCGCGCAGCATCTGCGACACCTTGGCTTGTGGAAGCCCCACTATCTCTGAAACGGCCGCCTGGGTCAGGCGCCGGTGTTTGACGATCGCGGCGATTTTGACCGCAAGCTGGGCCTTGACCAGCATTGCTTCCGCATCCGCATGGCCGAGGTCGGCGTAGACGTTGGTGCTGCCTTCTTCGATGCGCATCATGATTTGAATCCTCGTACCGCGGCTTCTACCGCCTTGAGCCTTTCCCGAATCTTGTCCATGTCCGGCTTGGGCGTCTCGGAACCTTTGGCGGATTTCTTCTGGAAGCAGTGCAGGACGTACACGGCCTCCGCCAGTTTCACTGGTGTAGACCGCCCGGTAGGTATCCCCGCGCAGATCTTCGACAACTTCGAGCACGCCGGCCGAGCCAAAGCCCTTGAGCACTTTCGCCTTGTCGGATTTCGTCCCGATCTGCGCCAGGTGCAGGGCGAAGCCGAAGGTATCCTGCACCGCTTCGGGCATGGTCAGCAGATCTTTCTTGCTGCTCGCTACCCAGCGCAGGGGCTTGATGTCGGGCGACTGCATGTCGTTATTATACCCAAAAAGGTATAATTAGAACAGGCGGAAGCATCGGCGGCCACAGGCCGCCCTACGGCTATCGCAGTTGGGGAAACTGGATTCCCGCCTGCGCGGGAATGACGAGCTATTTTTGGAGGCGGTGTGCCTCTTACTCTAACCGTGCGCCCCTCACCCCCCGACTACAACCTCGGGGGCAGGCTCTAGCCCTCTCCCCACAGGTGGGGAGAGGGGATTGATGATTGGGCACGGGGATGCGTTACAGCTTCTGATAAACCTCCGCCCCCTGCTGCTTGAACTCCGCCGACTTCTCTTCCATGCCCCTGGCCAGTGCCGCCGCTTCGTCCATGCCCTGTTTCGCGGCGTAGTCGCGCACGTCCTGGGTGATTTTCATGGAGCAGAAGTGGGGGCCGCACATACTGCAGAAATGCGCCAGCTTGGCGCCTTCCTGGGGGAGGGTTTCGTCGTGGAATTCCTTGGCTTTCTCTGGATCGAGGCCGAGGTTGAACTGGTCTTCCCAGCGGAATTCGAATCGGGCCTTGGATAGCGCGTTGTCGCGCACCTGCGCCGAGGGGTGGCCCTTGGCGAGATCGGCGGCGTGGGCGGCGATCTTGTAGGTGATGATGCCTTCGCGCACGTCGTCCTTGTCCGGCAGGCCGAGGTGTTCCTTCGGCGTGACGTAGCAGAGCATGGCGGTGCCGAACCAGCCGATCATGGCGGCGCCGATGCCGCTGGTGATGTGGTCGTAGCCGGGAGCGATGTCGGTGGTGAGCGGCCCCAAGGTATAGAACGGCGCCTCGTCGCAGTCCTGCAGCTGCTTGACCATGTTTTCCTTGATCAACTGCATCGGCACGTGGCCGGGGCCTTCGATCATGGTCTGCACGTCGTGCTTCCAGGCGATCTTGGTCAGTTCGCCCAGGGTTTCCAGTTCGCCGAACTGGGCTTCGTCGTTGGCGTCCGCGATGCTGCCGGGGCGCAGGCCGTCGCCGAGCGAAAAACTCACGTCGTAGGCCTTCATGATTTCGCAGATTTCCTCGAAGTGCGTGTAGAGGAAATTTTCCTTGTGGTGCGACAGGCACCACTTGGCGAGGATGGAGCCGCCGCGCGAGACGATGCCGGTGACGCGCTGCGCGGTCATGGGGATGTAGCGCAGCAGCACCCCGGCATGGATGGTGAAGTAGTCCACGCCCTGCTCGGCCTGCTCGATCAGGGTGTCGCGGAAGATCTCCCAGGTCAGCTCCTCGGCCTTGCCGTCGACTTTTTCCAGAGCCTGGTAGATGGGCACGGTGCCGATGGGCACGGGCGAGTTGCGGATGATCCACTCGCGGGTTTCGTGGATATGCTTGCCGGTGGACAGGTCCATCACGGTATCGCCGCCCCAGTGGGTGGACCAGACCATCTTCTCCACTTCCTCGGCGATGCTGGAGCTGACGGCGCTGTTGCCGATGTTGGCATTGATCTTCACCAGGAAGTTGCGGCCGATGATCATCGGCTCCAGTTCGGGGTGGTTGATGTTGGCCGGGATGATGGCGCGGCCACGGGCCACTTCGCTGCGCACGAATTCGGGGGTGATCAGGCCGGGGATGTTGGCGCCGAAGGATTCGCCGCGGTGGCGCTTGAGATAGCCGGCCTTGCGGTAGCTGTCCTGCAGCTCTTCCAGGCGGGTGTTTTCACGGATGGCGATGTATTCCATCTCCGGGGTGACGATGCCGCGCCGGGCGTAGTGCATCTGGCTGACGTTGGCGCCAGCTTTCGCCCGCAACGGCTTGCGGATGTGGCCGAAGCGGAGGTGGCTGGTCTTGTCGTCCGCCGCGCGGATGCGGCCGAACAGCGAGCTGGGGCCGCGCAGTTCCTCGGTATCGCCGCGCTCGGCGATCCAGCCGGCGCGCAGCGCGGGCAGGCCGGCCAGCAGGTCGATGGCGACGGCCGGGTCGGTATAGGGGCCGCTGGTGTCGTAGACGGTGAGGGGCGGGTTGGGCTCCTCGCCACTGGCGGTGTGGGTGGAATTCTGGCTGACCTCGCGCATGGGGACGCGGAGGTCCGGGCGCGAGCCTTCCACATAGATCTTGCGGCTTTTGGGGAAGGGCTGGCGCACTTCGGCGGAGAGTTCGGCCGCCTGCTCCTGCATTTCCCTTTTGGGCTGCCGGGGTTCGCTTTTGCTGGGCTTTTCGACTACGGCGCTCATGCTGTGTCCTCGCAAAAATAGGCGAAGGAAGAGCGCGCGGCATTGAAGCTGCAGCCTTCCCTACGCCGGCATCATCCGGATCAGGTTCCAAGGGACTCTCTCAGCCATCCCGCGAAGCGGGACGGCACCCCCGGCTGTATGGACGCCACGATAGGCCAAGCGGCCCGATCCGGCAAGAAAAACCGTTGCCGGCGCGGCGGCTGGCCCGGTTGTTGCGAAACAAGCCTTACAACAAGAAGGGGCGAAACATGAAGCAAGGGCTCGGATCGCTGCGGCTACCGCTCGCAGCGGCTTTATTTTTGGCTGCGGCACCGCTTTTCGCTGACGCCCCG
>Ga0302316_10001947_pt1 | contig 15553 bp, 11 predicted proteins | sample III_Palsa_N3_2_FD_200456 | JGI IMG/M metagenome (GOLD analysis project Ga0302316, IMG submission 200456) | Peat permafrost microbial communities from Stordalen Mire near Abisko, Sweden - III_Palsa_N3_2 | ecosystem: Environmental > Terrestrial > Soil > Palsa > Peat permafrost | place: Sweden...
CAGCGTCACCCTTACCGCTACGGTCAGCAGCATTCTCCAACCCAACGGCCCCACTCAAACCGTCACGTTCTACTCTGGTGGCGTCTCGCTGGGTTCATCGCCGGTCAACTCCAGCACAGGGGTTGCGACATACAGCTCAACAACGCTGGCCGCGGGCGTGGACTCCATCACAGCACAATACTCCGGTGACACCAACTACCTCGGCAGCACGTCCGCGGCGCAGAGTGTCACGATCATCGCGCCGAATTTCACATTTACGCTTCCGGCCTCGTCCTTTACGGTGGTGAGCGGTCAAAGCGTGAACACCGAGGTGACCCTCACAGGTACCGGCGGATACACCGGCAGCGTCACGTTCAGTTGCGCGAATCTGCCCTTGTATACCAGCTGTGCGTTCGTGCCCAACCCGCAATCGCTCACCGCTGCGGCACCGGTCGCATCTATCTTTCTGGTCATCCGCACCGATACACCTAACGGAGCCGGCCTGCTGCTTCCCATCGGAATCCTCTGCGCCCTGTTGTTTGCGACGCGCAAAAAGTGGAACAAGATCAGCGGTATGTGGCTTGCCGGTTTGATGCTGGCTGTTGGCCTGGGCATCTCTGGATGCGGCTCGGGATCGAACCCGAGTGAGTCTCCTTTGAATACACCAACGGGCAGCACAACCTTCACGGTCACCGCCACCGACGGCACCATTACGCAGAGTGCAAGTTACTCTCTTACCGTTCAATAGGCAGGCCATGGGAGTAGGAAAACGATGATTGCAAGCCGCGGGATCGCCTCGCTCTTTCTGCTCGCGTTATGCGGATCTACCTTGTGCAACGCACAAGCAACTCCCCAGGCGGCGGACGCCGGCAGACCGCAGCGCCTGCTCTTCGTCGAACACTCCTTGCTAGATCAATTGGGAAAGCTCAATCAGCATCTTCAGCACGATTCGACGGACGCGACGACAAGAGATCTAACCAACGCCTCACTCCTGATATTGCGCACCAATGGATCGCCCGCTGCGGCGGAGCAGCTTATGCGCCGCGTCTTTGCGACGCAGGATATGGACCCTAAGTCGAAGGGTTACGGCACGGTCCCATGGAAGATGAACGACTCGAGCATTAAAGATCCAAATGCTATCGAGTTCACCATGCAAGCCCTGGGTGCCGTATTCCTCGGTTATGGCGATAAGCTTTCTCCTGAGTTCAAGAAGGAAATCCAGGAGCATCTTCGTGCGGCCATGGTGGCGCTTGCCAACCATCGTGTCCAGGTCTCCTACACCAACATCTTCCTGATGAACACGATGAGCACCATCGAGCTCGCCGAATACCTGGGCGATGCGGATTCTCTGCAACGCGGAGACAAGCAATGGATGCAATGGTGGAGTTACACCGCCGCCAATGGAATTCATGAGTTCGACAGTCCAACCTACTACGCTGTCGATTTAGGCGACTTGATTCTCGGCTATCTGTACGTAAAGGATGCCGCAATTCATGGGCAGATCAAGACGGCGCTCGATATGTTCTGGCGCGATATTCTCAGCAACTATCTCTTGGCCGCTCAGCATATCGCCGGCGCCCATAGCCGGGACTATTACTTTCTTACCGGCCGGGGAGGGATCGAATATTACCTTTATATGGAGGGATTATTCGACCCCGGAAAGGGCAAGTTCGAAGATCAATTTCTTGAAAAGGTCGACCTTCTGGAGAGTGAGAAGCCAGGAGGCTACCGCGTACCGCAGGAGATCCTCGATCTAGCGAAGCTGCCGGAGCGCATCGTTCAACAGCGTTGGGACCAGGCCCCGAACGTTATCCGTTACAACTACCTAGCTCAGGACTATGCCATCGGCTTCGCCACTGGAAAGTATGGCGATCAGGACAAGATGTTTGCCGCCGATCTTACCGCGCAGACGCCACTGCCTTCGATCACGCTGGTTCCCGACGATCTCGACTCGCCCTATGGAGTAAAGAAGGCGTTGGATAGATCGGGTCACTCCAAGCCAAACCATCTTCCGCTGAACCTTTCAGGCGTCCAGGAGAAGGGAACAGCTGTGCTGGTGGCCGACCTCGATCCAACTGCCGCGATAGGCGAACCTACCTATGCGACCAATCTAGTCCTCCCGGCTAAGGCAACGCGCATCCTGCTGGACAAGAAGACGATCAAGGTCTCGTCCTCTCTGGACGAAAGCGCCGGGGAGAACTCTGTTATCGGCGTGCGCTCCGGCAACGCCTGCTTCGTCGCGCGCATTCTGTCGGTCGACAAGCTTAACGGCAGTGCGCCAACCATCGCGCTCAAAGCCGATACAACCGGCCTCTCCAACGACGTTCTTCGGCTTGCAATCTATCACGCTCAATCGAGCTTCGCGGCGACAGACACGCGCCATCTCCACGTTGCATTTCTGGTCGATGCCAGTGAGTGCAAGGATGACTCTCAGCTCACCGCAGCGATGCAGCGCTTGAGCGATGCCCAGGTGAAGAGCTCCGTCAAGGACGGGGCCTGGCAGGGTGAGGTCCAGGTAGGCCCGCTCAAGCTGGCCGTTGCGGAAGACCCCACCACGCGACTCCCGGCGAGTGCGTCCGTGAACGGAACGCCGAGGTCAGCACCTGTATTCACGTTGAATGGCCGTGCCATGGGCCTCGAGATTGCCGGGCCATGAAGTGTCAAGGATGAGGAAGAGGGAAGTACGAGTAGGAGAAATGCGATGAAGGGTGATTTACAAGACTCAATACAGAGGGTCGCCGCAGTTGTATCGTTGGGCGCAGTACTGTCGCTTGCAGGCTGTGGTATGGGTGGGAGTGGAAGTTCGACGAACTCAGCTACTAGTGCGATAGCGCCTACTGTGATGCAGGGCCATGTTCACGGCGGCCAGCAAGCAGTTACGGGAGCGACGGTCACAATCTATCTCGCCGGGGTCAACACTCCCGGGACCGGCACTGGTTATGGCACGGGCGCCTCAATGCTGGCCTCGACGACGACCGACAGCAATGGCAACTTCAACTTTCCTGCGGGAACCTACACCTGCCCCTCGCCGGCCCAGCAGGCCTACATTGTTTCTTCCGGAGGCAATCCTGGGCTCGGGGGCACGGTAAACAACACCAATGCGGTACTGATGGCCGCCCTGGGCACATGCCCCGCGGGCGGCAATCTGATCACGACCTTTCCCTATGTTGCGATCAATGAGCTGACGACGGTCGCCGCTGTGTGGGCGCTACAACAGTTCATGGGCGCTCCATCTGCGTCGAACGCCAAAGCTCCTCAAATCGGCGCACCCAATACCTCCTACAGCAATGGCCTGACTGGCGCGAATGCGCTCTCGGTGCAATCGGCGGTCATCGGCATGGATAACGCCTTCACCACGGCCCAGATCATGGTGAATATCGCAACCGGGACAACTCCAAATCCCAATTATCCCTATGCCGTGCCTGAGGCCAATAAGATCTACCTGCTCGCCGACATCCTGGCATATTGCATCAACAGCGATCCCGGCAGTAGCAGCAACTGTAGCACTCTGCTAAGCGCTGCGACCCCCGCCGGAGACACGCTGGCTGCCGACACGGTCCAGGCTGCCTGGTACATCGCCCAGAATCCCACCAACAATATTGCCACTCTATATACCTACGCCAGCAGCAGTCCGCCGTATACGGTTGGCACCAGCGGAAGTCTGGGGATAACTGCTCCCGGCGGCACCACCTACAAAACTGCCTTCAACGATGCGGCTCTCGCCATGGCGTATGCTCCGACCCTGGGCGGCTCAGCCGTCCTCGCCGAATCCTACGGTGTAGCCATCGACGCCTACGGAAATGCCTGGTTTAGCAACTCCGGAGTGGCCCTGGATACCAACGGCACGACTTGCTGCAGCCCCGGTGGCACAATAGCCGCGAGTGTCTCGGAGATCTCCGCGAAAGGTTCCGCCCTTGTTGCCCCGATATCCTCGGTCACGCTCTCGTCGACCGGTGGCGCGGCCTCCTTGTTCACCACCTTGCCGTCGTCGCTGTCCGTGGCAATTACCAGTCCTTATAACGTGGCGATCGACCTGAACAACAATGCATGGGTAGGGAATACGACGGCCACGATCTCATCCTCCACCAATGTCTCCGGCTATGTAGCTGTCTTCAGCGGCTCAACAGGGACCAATGTTGCGGGAGCCGGCACTACTACGGGCTACCTGACCGGTTATAAGTCGTCCGCTGTTGCTATCGATGGAGGCGACAACGTCTTCGTTGTGGGCTATAACACAGCGTCATCGGGTGGCCCGATCGCGGGCCGTAGCCTGAGTAAGATGTCCGCCATTGGCGGTGCGAATTTCACCTACTACGGTGATCCTGCCGCTCCCAGCACCCCTCCCGACGAAACGACCAATCAAGCTGTTTATCAGATAGCCATCGATAACAATCCCAATGTCTCGGGAGGAATCGTGTGGCTTCCTGCTCCCTCCGCCTGTTCCAGCACGCTGAGCACAACATCGACTGACTTCGGACTGATCGGTCAGTACGCCGGTTCAACCGTAACGGCATTGGCAGACAGTGAGATTGTCAGCAATCTCTCCGGGGCCAGCTTGGGTGGACCATCCTCTGTACCCGCCAACACCAGTTGCGGCACTTCGAACGATGCGGATTACTTCATTGGGCAGCTTGTCTCAGCCAATATGGCGAACACCTGGGGCGCTGCGGCCGACAAGAACAATGGGCTTTGGGTATCGGACCAGGTAGCAACCGGTGGCTTCGACGGCTTGACCTACCTCACAGCGCCGACCTCCTCCACAGGCCTGATCCCGAGTTCCGGGACGTATGTCAACGGTACAGCGATCTCCTCGAGCAGCCCTACCAGCACCGCCGGCGACTTTACTCCGTACGGCCTTGAGGTCGACGGTAACAATAATGTATGGGCAGGAGTTTACGGAACTACCGGGCTGGTTGAGGCCTCGGTTACGCTCGGCTCGTCAGGAAATCCACCCACCATTACACCTCTCATCCCGGCCGCTGCCGAGACCAACCAGACTTATGGCGCGCCTTTTATAACGCCCGAAGCGTATCAATCCCGATTCATTGCGATCGATCCGTCGGGCAATGTATGGCTGACCAGTCAAAGCAATAGTAACCAATATGCCAATCAGGGGACTGCCGTGACGGGATACAGCTATCCAAACACCGTATCGGCCGCTTCGGCGGTCATCTTGGTAGGAGCCGCCGGCCCGGTGGTTACGCCGATCTCACTTCGGCTTGCGAACAATAAACTCGGCCAGAAACCATAGCGTGAAGAAAGAGCCCTTTGAGCCAAGTGACCGTACGGTATTCCCAACCGGTTCCTCAGCACCTATTGGAAGGCGTACAGGGGCTGTGCGATACTGGGGTTGCGTTGAACGGCTCAGCTGACACCAGAACTGACACCGATGGCTTGGGATTGGTCGACGCCGGAATAATGACGCAGGAATAATATGGCCGAACTAAGTGGCTCATAAAACAGATATTTAGGTTCAATCGCCGGGATGGCGGAACTGGCAGACGCAGCGGACTCAAAATCCGCCGAGGGCAACCTCGTGGGGGTTCGACCCCCCCTCCCGGCACCAAGGTCGTTTATGAAGAGCGGAGCTGTGAGGCTTGTTTTGGGTAAGTTTTGTCTTCTTGCCATTTTGCTGAACGGAATTTCGCTGGCGGCGCAAGTGGATGTGCTTACGCGGCACAACGATACTGCGCGCACCGGGGCGAACCTGCATGAGGTCCAACTCAAGCCTTCCAATGTGAACAACGAGCATTTTGGAAAGCTGGCGTCCCGGACCGTGGATGGCGATATTTATGCGCAGCCGCTGATCCTCATGCACACGAAGATCAAGGGGCGAAGCGCTCCGGTAGATACCGCGATCGTGGCGACGGAGCATAACAGCGTCTATGCGTTCGACGCGGAGGATGTGAATCAGGAGTCGACTAGCGCGCTGCTTTGGCACACCGGCAGTGATGTGTTTGGGCCGCCGGCGGACAGCACAGAGTTGGCCAACGATGTGGGTTCGCCGAAGTGCGTCGACCTGACCACGGAGGTCGGGATTACGAGTACGCCGGCGATCCAGTTGACGTCCAGATCTTCGGGCAAAGAGGGTGTGGTGTTTGTGGTCGCGAAGTCGAAGAGCGGCGACGACTATAGCTACAAGCTCGTGGCACTGAGCCTGGCCAGCGGAGAGAAGATCGGCGAAGTTGAGATTGAGGGGCAGGTAGCGGGAACGGGCGCCGGCGCGGTCGACGGCAAGATAGAGTTCGACCCGATGTACCAACTCAACCGCGTGGCACTTCTGTTGCAGGGCAATACTTTGTACATCCTGTTTGGCGGACACTGCGATGCCGTTCCGTATCATGGCTGGGTGTTCGCGTATAACGTGAAGAACCCGAAGGCGCCGAAGCTGCTGGACGTCTGGTGCGATACGCCGGACGTGGTGGGAAAGCGGGAGAGCCGCGCAGGGATATGGATGTCGGGCGAGGGGCCGGCTGTGGATGAGGCGGGCGCTCTATACTTTGCGACCGGGGACGGCACATACGACGGCGTCAGGGACTTCGGGGACAGCGTGGTGAAGATCAAGCTCGTGCATGGGAAGATGAAGGTGACCGACTGGTTTACGCCCGCAAACCAGGAGTATCTGAAGATCCATGATGTCGATCTGGGGTCGGGTGGAGTTGTCGCTGTACCGCACAGCAAAGTGTTGCTGGCCGGGGGGAAAGAGGGGCGCCTTTACCTGATCAATCGCGCAGCGATGGGTAAGGGGGCCGTTCCCGAATTGCAATCTTTCCAGGTGACGCACGTCACCCCCGGGCATGGGCCGTATTACAACCTGCATGGGTCTGGAGTGCTGTGGACGCGTGGCGCGGAGACGTTTGTGTATATCAGTGGGGAGGAGAATCCGATCAGGCAGTACCGGCTGGTTGCGGATGCGTCGCCGCATGGGGCTGGGTTGAAGTTCGAATCGGAGCAGCCGTATAAGGACAGTTCGAACTGCAGCACGGCACCGTACTGTGTGAGTGCGGCTTATCCTAATTTTCCGCAGGGGGAGTTCGATCTGCCGAAGCGCGACCGGGTTTATATGCCGGGAGGGTTCATGTCGCTTTCCGCGAATGGGACCAGTGACGGTATCTTGTGGGTGGCAATGCCGTATGCGGAAGAAGCGAATCACAACACAGTGCGCGGGGTGTTGCGGGCGCTGGATGCTTCGGATGTATCGAAGGACGAGCTTTGGGACAGTGAGAGCACGGGCGACGATAAGGACCGGTTGGGACAGTTTGCCAAGTTCAATCCGCCGACGATTGCGAATGGCAAGGTGTATGTGGCGACCTTCCAGGAGGAGAGCGTCAGCGATGACGGTACGCACAAAAAGGCTGAGGATGGAGATCAGCCGGCATTGGTCATCTATGGGTTGAAGTAGGGTTTGCCATTCCGGACATCGCGTTAGCAGATTACAAATGTTGCAGACACGGCTAGAGTGGACATGCAGGGATTTGAGACTGCTGGAGTGCTCGCGATGAAAGCTTTGAAGGTGTCTTTGGCCGCATTGTTGTGGATGGCGGCGGTTGGTGCTCAGGGCGAGGTGAAGCTGCCGAAGGTGCTGGCCGATCACATGGTGCTGCAGCGGGGAGTACCCATTCATCTGTGGGGATTGGCTGGGGCCGGCGAGCATGTGACGGTGACGTTGGAGGCTGACAGCGTCAGCGGGGTGGCCGATTCAGTAGGGCGGTGGAGTGTGACGCTGCCGGCGAGGCCTGCGGGTGGGCCTTACAAGATTACGGTGCAGGGAACGAATACGGTTGAGCTGAACGATGTGCTGGTGGGCGATCTGTGGGTCGCCTCGGGGCAATCGAACATGGAGATGCCGGTGAAGGGTTTCAGCAGCGTGATGGTGATCAAGGACTCGGCCACGGAGATTGCGAAGGCGCAGTATCCGCAGATCCGGCTGTTGCATGTGAAGCAGGCTGCTTCGGGGTATCCGCTGGACGATTTGAAGGATGCCGTGGCGTGGCAGTTGTGCTCTCCGGAGACAGTGGGGACGTTTTCCGCGGTGGGCTATTTTTTTGGGCGCAATATCTATGAGCAGGAGAAGGTGCCGATCGGCTTGATCGACAGCACTTGGGGCGGTACACCGGCAGAGGCGTGGGCGAGTATGGATGGGCTGAGCCGGAGTCCGGCGATTGGCGCGGTGATGCGGGAACGCGCCGCCGACATGGATGGCGAGGAGAAGATTCTGCTACAAAAGGGCATCGACGCAGCGGATGCGGCGGCGGGGAAGACGGTGCCGAACCGGTCGTCGAACCCGCTGATTCATTGGGAGCCTGCGGCGCTGTATAACGCGATGATCGCGCCGCTGACCAAGCTGCCGATCCGGGGCGTGATCTGGTACCAGGGTGAATCGAACGCCAGCCAGCAACGGGCGCCGGATTATGGCGAGGTGTTTGGGACGCTGATCGAGGACTGGCGGACGAAGTGGAAGATTGGCGACTTGCCGTTTCTGTATGTGCAGATTGCTTCGTATACGGCGGGGCCGGGTTGGCCGATTGTGCGCGATCAACAGCGGCGGACACTGCGGCTGAAGAATACCGGAATGGCGGTGGCGATCGATGTGGGCGAAGAGCACCAGATCCATCCGGCGCAGAAGCAGGTGGTGGGGGAGCGGCTGGCGTTGCTGGCGGAGTCTATCGCTTATGGAAAGAACGTGGTGAGCAGCGGGCCGCTGTTCAAGGAGGCGATTCCGGTGGATGGAGGGTTGAAGGTTACGTTCGATTCTGGCGTGGGCCTGAAGGCCGTGGGAGGGCCGCTGGGTGGGTTTGAAGTGGCCGGGGAGGATGGTGTTTTTGCGGCGGCGGATGCGACGGTCTCCGGCGATACGGTGGTGGTGAAGAGCGCGACCGTGACGAAGCCGGTGTATGTGCGGTATGCGTGGGCCGGCTGGCCGAAGGTTGCGAATTTGTATAACGGAGCGGATCTGCCGGCTTCGCCGTTTACGTCGCAGCCTTAATGTCTATCCGATGTGTCCTATGAGGAGGTTGGCAGCATAGATGGCGGCTGCTCCGACGAAGACGGCGAGGATCATGCTGCCTCGGGGACTCTGACGGCGTCGGGCTTCAGGGAGGAAGTCGCTGGTGGCGAGCTGGATGAAGAAGCCCGCGGCGATGGCGAGAAGGACGACGGAGGACTTTTCGGAGAAGGTCCACCAGACGGTGGCGAGGCCTCCGAGGAGCGGAGCGAGGGCGTCGGCGGCGAGGAAGGCATAGTCCGCGGGGCGGGCGGGGTCGCCTCCGGTGGTGAGCAGGACGGTGTTCATGCCGTCGCCGAGATCGTGAGCGGCGATGCCTATGGCGACGGCATAGCCGGCGGGGTGGGAGGCGGCGTAGGCGAGACCTATGGCCATGCCATCGCGGAAGCTGTGAAAGATGAGCATGGCTCCGCCGATGCGACCGACGGTGCGGCGAGGGTGGGCAGAGGACTCCCAATGCGCTGTCAGCGCGTCGAGCACGCTACCGAGGGCGAGGCAGAGCAGGAAGGAGAGGAGCGCGATGCCAAGGACGTTGGTGGCGTCGAGGCCAGAGGGATTGCCTAGGGTGAGGGCCTCGGGGAGGAGATCGAGGAAAGCTGCGCCGAGCAGGAGGCCGGCCCCGAGGGCGATGAGGAGGGCGAGCGAGCGCCGGAAGCGTATGGCCAATAGGCCTCCCGCGAGGGTGGAGAGGACGGGGACGATGAGCAGGAGGATGGGCACGTGGGAGTCGCTGAGGTTTAAGACTACTGCATCTGGGGACTGCTACCGGGAATGAGGGGGTGGTATTGCGGAGCCGCGATCTGGGTGAGAATAGGGTGATGCTGAGGCACGCGGACAGGGAGTGGGTGGAGGCTCGGGCAGTTGCCGCGGGTTTCGACCTTGCGGGCATCGCCGATGTGCCTGGGGCGGAGAGCGTGGACGCGAGCGAGAACGATCGCCGATTTACCGCGTGGGTTGCGGCTGGACGTGCGGGCGAGATGGAGTATCTGAAACGCGCGGATGAGGCAGGTGGGCTGCTGCGCGGAGACCTGCGACGGGCGATGCCGTGGGCGCGGTCGGTGATCGTGTGCGCCTTGAACTACAACGTGGAGGCACCACGGTCGATTGATCCTGCGCCTGCGACAGCCGGGTGGATTGCGCGCTATGCGTGGAGCGGGCGCGAGGCGGCGGAAGGTGGAAGCGACTATCACGATGTATTGTTGCCGAAGCTGCGGGTGGTGGAAGACGAACTGAAGCAGCGGTTTGGTGAGGGTTGCGAGACGCGGTGTTATGTCGACACGGGGCCGGTGCTCGAACGCGGGTATGCGGAGCGCGCGGGGGTGGGCTGGATTGGGAAGAATACCTGCGTGATCCATCAGCAGCAGGGATCGTGGCTGCTGCTGGGCGTGATTGTTACGTCGCTGGAGTTGGCGCAGGAGGCGTGGGCGGTGCCGGCAGCCGACCGCTGTGGATCGTGTACGCGTTGTATCGATGCTTGCCCGACCGATGCGCTGGTGGGCGAGCGGCAGATGGATGCTTCGCGGTGTATTGCGTATCTCACCATCGAAAAAAAGGGCAGCATCGCCGAGGAGTTGCGCGCGGAGATGGGAAGACAGGTGTTCGGTTGCGATATCTGCCAGGATGTTTGTCCGTGGAACCGGCGTGCACCGGTGGCGAAGTCGAGTGCGTTGCCGGCGCGCAAGGAGTTGGTGAATCCGGCGCTGGAGTGGCTGGCGCAGATGGATGGGCAGAGTTTCAACCGCTGGTTTCGGGGATCGCCCTTGGAACGGACCAGGCGCAAACGCGTGCGGCGGAACGTAGCGATTGCGATGGGGAACAGCGGCGAGCGGGGATTCCTGCCGCAGCTTGAGCGATGGGCGGCGGAGGACGATGCGGTGCTGGCCGAGGCGGCTGTGTGGGCGATTCATCGGATCGAGAGCGGCACAAAGTAGACTGAGAGCATGTCCGGCGAGAACGAGATCAGCATAGTTCCACGTAAAGAAGACAGCGAGTTGGTCCCGAGGGTCGACCACGGATTGCTTGCGCCTCATGCGGGCAATGAGGCGATATCAGCGAACCTCGCTGCACGGCCATCGCGGCATGTGGCCGAAGGTGCGACGTGGGAGCAGGTGAAGGCGCTGGGCGCGTATATGACCAAGACCGAGGTGCATACCTATGCGTTCAGCGTGGCGGCGCAGGTGATCCTCTCTTTGTTTCCGTTCATTGTGCTGCTGCTGACGCTCTCGCGGAAGGTATTTCACTCGGAGAAGATGGCGGATGTGGTGGGAGAGATGATGACCAACTTCCTGCCTAACAACCAGGCATTCGTGATGCGCAACATGCGGTTGCTGGCCTTCTCTCACACAAAGGTCAGACTGTTTTCGGTCGTGATGCTGCTGGTGACGACGACAGGCGTGTTCCTGCCGTTGGAGGTCGCGTTGAACAGCGTGTGGGGTGTGACAAAGAATCGGAGCTACCTGCACAACCAAGTGGTCTCGATCCTGCTGGCGGCGGGCGTTGGCGTGCTTGCAATGGCATCTGTGGCTTTGACAGCCGGGCAACGCACGGTAATGGCGTGGGTCTTTTTCGGACATACCGACAACGGTGTCTTCAACTTTATCGCGCATGGGTTTTTACAGATTTGCGCGCTGGCAGCGAGTATCGGGTTGTTCTTTCTTATCTACTGGGGACTGCCGAACCGGAAGGTCCCGGTGCGCGCCGTGTTGCCGACGGCTGTGGTGATGGGCGTGCTGTGGACGGTGGCAAAGTATCTCTACATCCTGGCGCTGCCGCACCTGGACTTTGGTTCGGTTTATGGCAAGTTCGATGTGTCGGTGAGCCTGATTATGTGGGCGTTTATCTCGGGGCTGCTGCTGCTGGCGGGGGCGTATGTTTCTGCGACGCGGGAGGCGCTGCGAGAGACGCGGGAGAATGAACTCAAAGACTAGGCTTTACTTTGCGTTGAAGGATTTCACGACGATGTCGTTGGGGTGGCTTCCGGCGGGGAGCAGGGTGACAAGGGTTGGCCCGCTCTTGCTCAGGGTACGGATGACGGCGACATCGCCGGAGCTGGAGCCGGCAATCAGGAGCAGGTGCTCATCGTTGGAGAAGGCTATGGCGTCGGGGTGGCTGCCGGTGTGGACGACGGTGATGAGGCGTCCATCTTCGATGCTGTAGAGGCTGGCGGAGTCGGCGCCGAAGTTGGTGACCCAGAGGCTGGTGTCGTCGCGGCTGATCAGCGCGCCGGTCGGATTGGAGCCGATGATGTAGGTGCCGCTGACTTCGTTGGTCCAGGTGGAGATCTCGGAGATGCTGTTGGAGTCGTAGTTGGTGGAGAAGACCTCGCCGGCGTCGGGTTTGAGGGCAAGGTGATAGGGGGTCTTGCCGACATCGAGCAGGGCCAGCAGGTGATCGTGCTGGAGCGAGGCGTCCTGCTGACCGGTCCAGGAGTTCGGGGCGGCGGCGAGCCAGATGTCCATGACCTGGTGGCCGCCGGAGCAGGCGATGAAGGCCTTGGCTCCGGAGCTTGGCTCGGCGAGGGAGTTGGCGGCTATGACGATGTCGGTGGCTCCTGGGCAGCCAGAGAAGGCCTCGCGGAACTGTAAGGGCTGCTTCGGGGAATCCGAGATGGAGTAGATGGAGACGCTGCCGGCGATGCGGTTGCTGACGACGAGAGTGCGGTTGTCGGGCGCGACGCGGGCGACGCCGGGGGCTTCTCCGGTGGCGGCGACGGCGATCTCGCGGCGCTTATCGAGGTCGAGCACGCTGACGGTGTTGGAGGCCGAGTTGGGGACATAGGCGCGCTTGCCGTCGGGGGCGACCTCGATGAAGTAGGGCGTGCGGTGGACGTTGATGGTGGCAGCGAGACGGTTGTTGGTGGTGTCAATGACGCTGACGGAATCGCTGCCGGTGTTGACCGCATAGACCTCGTTGCGGAGGGGGTTTACGGCGAGGCCGGTGGGCTGATGGCCGACCTGGAGGAGGCGGTCCTGGCGAAGATAGACGAGATCGAGGACGGCGACGGTGTCCGAACCGCCGCTGGTAACGTAGGCGAACTCGCGGTAGGAGGCGGGATAGTTGGGAAAGACCATACGATGGCAGCCGGTAAGGCCGAGGGGCAGCAGCGCGAGGGCGGCGACGACGATTCTGGGGGTGTTGAGCACTGTTCTGGAGTGTATCGGGTGATGGAGGTTGCTAGAGACTTTTGTAATGGAGCGACGATTTTTTAGTAATTTCGCAACCTTGGCCGGAAGGCTGTGTTTAGGAGAGGCGACACGGTAGCCACGTAGCCGCCGGGTTTAGGCATGACTCCTCGGAACAGCGGAGTCCGGGCGCCAGTCCGGCTCCGCTGCTTTTTTATGGGCGCGATGTTTTGCGCCATTGGACGGCGAGATAGATGCCATAGCCGAATTGCAGGAACCATACCGCACAGTAGGCGTAGACCAGATGACGCTGGGCGAGGGTGTGGAAGGGTGGGAGCCCGATGGCGAGTGGGGTCATCGGGCCTCCAGTGCAGCATCTTCATAGAGGAAACCTAGTGCATTGGCTGAGGCGGCGCGCTGGCGGCGGCGCTCGATGGCGTAGCGCAGGCCGACGATGAAGATTCCCCACATGAGCCAGGCGATGAGGTTCCACCAGACAGCGGGGTACATGCTGGGATCGATGCCGGAGTCCGCGCTGCCGCCGAAGACGGGCGCGGGATGCTGGGTGCGCCACCAGCGGATGGACATGAAGCAGATGGGGATGTCGATGGCGGCGAAGATGGCGAGGACAGCGGAGATTACTTCGGTTTGTCCGGCGGCGGACAGGCGGCGGACGAGCAGATAGCTGACGTAGAGGAGCCAGAGGAGGAGGTAGGTGGTGAGACGAGCGTCCCAGGTCCACCAGATGCCCCAGGCTGCGCGTCCCCAGAGCATTCCGGTAGCGAGGCCTACGCTGGCGTAGAGGACGGTGGCTTCAGCAGAGGCGAGGGCGAAGGCGTCTGCTTTTGCGGCGCTCTCGGGGTTGCGGGTCCGCCAGTAGAGGAAGGCGAAGGACGCGAAGCAGTTGAGGTAGGGGAAGAGGAAGCTGAGGATGGTGTGCGGGAAGTGGTAGAAGAAGACGCGGTAGAGGTTGCCCATGGTGGCTTCGGTGGGCGCGGTGCAGGCGTGGTAGAAGCCTATGGCCAGGACGATGATCGTAAGGGCGAGCCAGACGATGCCACCGATTTGGAGTTTGCGCGCGTTGGTGGCTGGTGTGGTCACTGACATTGATTTTATCGCTCGGAGTGCAAGAAGCAGGTCCTTCGCCTGCGGCTGAGGATGACAATTCAAAAGAAAGGTTGGCGCTAATCGGCCTGGAGGACGGTTTCGAAGAGCAGGAGGCAGGCGGTGGTGAAGACGACAACGTAGGCGAAGAGAACTTTGATCCAGAGGTTGGGGGCGAACTCGCCGGTGAGGACGTCGGTGGTGGCCTGGATCATGGCTAACAGGGCAGGGAGTGAGATGGGGAAGAGGACGAGCGGGAGCAGGAGCTCGCGGTTGCGGGTGCGGAGCGAGAGGGCGGCGAAGAATGTCCCGTTGACGACGAGAGCCCAGGTGCCCAAAGGAAGGACCAGGAGCAGGAGCCAGGTTTGGCCTAGCGGGTGCAGGTTGTAGAAGACGGCGAAGACCGGGGCGAGGACGATCTCGACGGCGGTGACGAAGAGGAAGTTGGCGGCGGCTTTGCCGAGGAAGAGCGTGGAAGCCGGAGAGGGCGCGAGGCGCTGCGCGTCGAGTACCTGGTTGCGGAGTTCGCGCGACCAGGACTGGTTGAGGGCGGTCATGGCGGCGAAGAGCAGGCCGACCCAGAGCAGGCCTCCGGAGATCTGGCGGGCGATGGTGGGGTAAGCGGTGGGGTCGAAGGCGAGGGAGAAGACGACGACGACCAGCAGGGAGAAGAAGAGCATGCCATTGATGGAGTCCTTGGCGCGCCACTCGAGGCGTAGGTCCTTGCGGAGGTGGGCGAGGACGAAGTGAGCGTAGGTTGGCGGCTGCACGGTTGATGGTTGTTGCGTCGTCATGGCACCCCCTCCCCCTCCCCTGTTTTAGGTTCAAAGATAGCGATCTAAAGGGTTTAGGTCTGGTCTTCAGTTATGAAGGTTTCGATCTAAAGGACTTAGGTCCGGTCTTAAGGTCAACCTAAGTCTCAACCCAGATCCCGGCTATGAACCTAGATGAGATGGCTTTGTGTCTGTTCGTTGAGACTTTGCTCTTGATTTAATTGTAGCGAATTGGGCGGAATACATACGCAATGTTTATTCCTTTTAGTTTGAGAGAGTTAGGGGGTTTGGGGGGTTGACAGGTTATGGTTCTTGTCGAGGTATTAGGAAAAAGAGGAGTGAGGTTTGAGGAAGAGCGGGTGCGGGTCAGCTTAGAGCTATGAGCGCGTGAGCTTAGAGGAGAAGCAAAACAAAGAAGAAGCAGATTCCCTACGGGAATGACAAAAGAACGTGCAAATGCAGACGCAGATTCCCTTCGGGAATGACAAAAGGAACGGGCAAATGCAGACGCAGATTCCCTACGGGAATGACAAAAGAACGTGCAAATGCAGACGCAGATTCCCTTCGGGAAT
>Ga0302316_10001951_pt1 | contig 15532 bp, 18 predicted proteins | sample III_Palsa_N3_2_FD_200456 | JGI IMG/M metagenome (GOLD analysis project Ga0302316, IMG submission 200456) | Peat permafrost microbial communities from Stordalen Mire near Abisko, Sweden - III_Palsa_N3_2 | ecosystem: Environmental > Terrestrial > Soil > Palsa > Peat permafrost | place: Sweden...
GTGGATTACGGAATGGGCAACCTGCGTTCGGTCGCCCAGGCGTTGAGGAAGGCTGCGCCGGACGCGGACGTGGCGATCGTCGACCAGCCGGAAGCGATCCGTGCGGCTGACCGTGTCGTGCTGCCCGGCCAGGGCGCAATGCCCGACTGCATGCGCTGTCTCGGTGAATCGGGCCTGCAGGAGGCGGTGGTTGAAGCGTCGCGCAACAAGCCGCTGATGGGCGTATGCGTGGGCGAGCAGATGTTGTTCGACTGGAGCGCCGAGGGCGATACGCGCGGCCTCGGCCTGCTGCCTGGCAAGGTGCTGCGCTTCGATCTGGAAGGTCAGTTGCAGGACGACGGCTCGCGCTTCAAGGTGCCGCAGATGGGCTGGAATCGCGTGCGCCAGGCGTTGCCGCACCCGCTGTGGGACGGCGTCGCGGATAACAGCTTCTTCTACTTCGTGCACAGCTACTACGTAGCGCCAGACAACGCGGCGCACACCTCGGGCGAGACCGTGTACGGCGTGCCCTTTACGTCGGCGGTGGCGCGGGACAACATCTTCGCGACGCAATTCCACCCGGAGAAGAGCGCCGAAGCGGGACTGCGTGTGTATCGAAACTTCGTGCACTGGAACCCGTGAGCGCCTACCGTTTAATAGCCGGTTCTGTTGGGTGCCGTTTGCCCTATGCCGGCCCCGCGTCCGAACCCGAGTTCCCGAAGCCCGCATACACATGCACCGGGGTACTGAAAGAGTTGTACTAAACTAGCGAAACGGTGCGCGGGCGGGCTTACCCCGCTTGCTCGGCGCCGGCCGACTTTAAACCTTCTTCCCTGACAACACCCGATTGCTATGCTGCTGATTCCCGCCATCGACCTGAAAGATGGTCAGTGTGTACGCCTTAAACAGGGCGACATGGACCAGGCGACGATTTTTTCCGAGGAACCGGCGGCTATGGCCCGACATTGGGTCGACCGCGGTGCCCGGCGCCTGCATCTCGTCGACCTCAATGGAGCGTTCGCCGGTAAGCCGAAGAACGAAGACGCGATCCGCGCGATCATCGAAGAGGTCGGTGGTGAGATTCCCGTCCAGCTGGGCGGCGGGATCCGCGACCTGAACACGATCGAGCGCTATCTGGACGACGGTCTGTCGTACGTGATCATCGGCACGGCGGCGGTGAAAAATCCCGGCTTCCTGCAGGACGCCTGCACGGCGTTCGGCGGCCATATCATCGTGGGCCTGGACGCGAAAGACGGCAAGGTCGCGACCGACGGCTGGAGCAAGCTGACCGGTCACGAGGTCGTCGATCTCGCGCGCAAGTTCGAGGACTACGGCTGCGAGTCGATCATCTATACCGACATCGGCCGGGACGGCATGCTCCAGGGCATCAACATCGACGCGACGGTGCGTCTCGCGCGCGCGGTGAAGATTCCGGTCATCGCAAGTGGCGGGCTGTCGAATCTCGCCGACATCGAAGCGCTGTGCGAAGTCGAAATCGAAGGCATCGAAGGCGTGATCTGCGGGCGCGCCATCTATTCGGGCGACCTCGATTTCACGGCGGCACAGACGCTCGCCGACAAGCTGCGCGAGTCGGACGACGCCTGAGCGCGGCGGCCCGCGCGTGTGCTAGCGCTGGGCTTGTGGGCCCTGCGCGGCAACGCGCGCCGGCATTGCGCCGCTCGCCTCGGAGCGGCCTCATCAGCGGTATTGGCAAGAATTTGCACGATCATGGCTCTAGCTAAACGCATCATCCCCTGTCTGGACGTCACGGCTGGTCGCGTGGTCAAGGGCGTCAACTTCGTCGAACTGCGCGATGCGGGCGACCCGGTCGAAATTGCCCGTCGCTACGACGAGCAGGGCGCCGACGAACTCACCTTCCTCGACATCACGGCCACCTCCGACCAGCGCGACCTGATCCTGCCGATCATCGAAGCAGTTGCCTCGCAGGTGTTCATTCCGCTGACGGTCGGCGGCGGCGTGCGCGCGGTCGAAGACGTGCGGCGTTTGCTCAACGCTGGCGCGGACAAGATCAGCATGAACTCGTCGGCGGTGGCGAATCCGCAACTGGTGCGCGATGCGACCGACAAATACGGCTCGCAATGCATCGTGGTGGCGATCGACGCCAAGCGCGTCTCCGCCGATGGCGAACCCCCGCGCTGGGAAGTCTTCACGCATGGCGGGCGCAAGGCGACCGGGCTGGAAGCGGTCGAATGGGCGCGCAAAATGGCCGAACTCGGCGCCGGCGAAATCCTGCTCACCAGCATGGACCGCGACGGCACCAAGAGCGGCTTTGATCTGGCGCTCACGCGCGCAGTGTCGGACGCCGTATCGATTCCGGTGATCGCCTCGGGCGGCGTCGGTTCGCTGCAGCATCTGGCAGACGGCATCAAGGACGGTCACGCGGACGCCGTGCTGGCCGCGAGCATCTTCCACTACGGCGAACACACGGTCGGCGAAGCCAAGCGCTTCATGGCCGACCAGGGTATTTCGGTGAGGTTGTGACGTGGTGAATCCTACGGCTGTAGATTGGCTCGACAAGGTGAAATGGGACGCGAACGGCCTCGTGCCGGTGATCGCCCAGGAAGCGTCGAGCAACGACGTGCTGATGTTCGCGTGGATGAACCGCGAGGCGCTGGCCAAGACGGTCGAGACCGGCCGCGCGGTGTATTTCTCACGCTCGCGGCAGCGCCTGTGGTTCAAGGGCGAAGAGTCCGGTCACGTGCAACATGTGCACGAAGTGCGGCTCGATTGCGACGAAGACGTCGTGCTGCTGAAGGTCGAGCAGGTGTCGGGTATCGCGTGCCACACCGGCCGCCACTCGTGCTTTTTCCAGAAATTCGAAGGGACGGTCGACGACGGCGACTGGGTCGCGGTCGAACCCGTCCTGAAAGACCCCGAACACATCTACAAATGACGCAAAACTCGCAATCGACGAACGATACGCTGCTGCGGCTTGCAGCCATCATCGACAGCCGCAAGGGCGGCGATCCCGACGTATCGTATGTGTCGCGCCTGTTCCACAAGGGCGACGACGCGGTCCTGAAGAAGATCGGCGAAGAAGCGACCGAGGTCGTGCTCGCCGCCAAGGACGTGCGCCAGGGCGGCGCGCCCACCGCGCTGGTCGGCGAAGTGGCCGACCTGTGGTTCCATTGTCTGGTGATGCTGTCGCATTTCGATCTGAGCCCGGCCGACGTACTCACCGAACTCGAGCGCCGCGAAGGCATGTCGGGTATCGAAGAGAAAGCGTTGCGCAAGAGCCGCGACCGCGAGCAGAACGGCGACTGAAAGGCAACGGGCGTCAACTGAACGTCAGCCCATTAACAGGAAGGAGGACGCAAGCATGGAACAGTCGCAAGGCGGATATCCGCCGCCCACGTACCGCAATGCCCTCGAATCCGAACGCGACCGCAGCGCCCGCACGCTGACGCACGTGCTGTATGCGCTGTACGCGGTCTACTGGTTGACGGGCGGCATCTCGGTGCTGATCGCCATCATCATCAATTACGTAAAGCGGCCCGACGTGATCGGCACGCCATACGAAGCGCACTTCCAGTGGCAGATGCGCACCTTCTGGTGGTGCATGCTCGGTTATCTGATCGGCGGCCTGCTGTTTTTTGTCGTGATCGGAATTCCTATCCTGTGGGCTGTCGGGATCTGGATGTTGTACCGTATCATCAAGGGCTGGCTGTATCTGTACGATAACAAGCCGCTAGTGAATCCGCGGGCGTGGTTCTGACCGTCGGTCTGGCCGCCTCGTCTGTTTGCGCCTCAGGACATCCATGAGCCACGATTCAAACTGCCTTTTCTGCAAGATCGCCGCGGGCGAGATTCCGTCTACCAAAGTCCACGAGGACGAGGAGTTCGTCGCTTTTCGCGATATTCGTCCCGCCGCCGAGACGCATGTGCTCGTGATTCCGCGCAAGCACATCGAAACACTGTCGAACTGCACCGAAAGCGATGCACCGCTGCTTGGTAGAATGCTTATATTGGTGGCGCGCCTGGCGCAGCAACTCGGCGTGGCCTACACGGGCGGCGAAACCGGTTTTCGCACGGTAATCAATACCGGGCCGGGCGGCGGTCAGGAGGTGTACCACCTGCACGCGCATATCCTGGCGGGGCCGCGCCCGTGGCAACGCATGGGGTGAGCTGAACGCTGCGGCCACTGCTCCATGAACCTGGCCATCCGGTCGGGTTCCGCTGGCGCCCTGGCTGGTGCATCATGTCGCACGATTGGACAAGGCGTTTTCTGCTGCAATGTAATGAGGGCGTCGTGATTCGCCGTAGACAATCATGCGCAGTGCCGCTGGGAGAATCTGAAGCAGCGGCGGCAACGTATAGATGAGGCGTACGCGTCTCGATTCGGGCCGTAAGGCGCACAGGGCCGCCGCGCGCAAATGCGATGCCGGCGGCGTCGGGGTTAAGGAGAGAAGTCATGGGTTCGTTTAGTATTTGGCACTGGCTGATTGTTCTGCTGATCGTTGCACTGGTGTTCGGCACGAAGAAGCTGCGCAATATCGGCACCGATCTGGGTGGCGCCGTGAAGGGCTTCAAGGAAGGCATGAAAGAAGCGGAGACACCGGGAGACCCGCAGCAGCGCGAGTTGCCGCGCGAAACGGTCGACGTCGACGCAAAAGAAAAGACGCCGCGTTCGAGCGATTACCGCTAAGCCGCGGCCCAACCGCGCACTGACGGGAACCACCCTCCATGCTGGACCTCGGTTTAACCAAGATGGCGCTGATCGGCGTCGTCGCACTGGTCGTACTCGGGCCGGAGCGGCTGCCGCGCGTCGCCCGCACCGCGGGGGCGCTGTTCGGCCGCGCGCAACGTTATATCAATGACGTTAAGGCCGAAGTCACGCGTGAAATCGAACTCGACGAATTGCGGCGCATGAAGACCGAGTTCGAGACCGCGGCGAGTAACGTCGAAACCAAGGTTCAGGATACGATGCGCAAGCACGAATCCGAGCTGAACGACGCGTGGGGTTCGGGCTCGTCGGTAAGCCCAAGCATTGCCGGCGGCTCGCTTGAAAGCGCGGCGGGCAATTCATCCGTATCCACCTCCTGGCATAGCCCGCCGGCCGCAGCGCCGAAGCGCAAGAACTGGCGTGTCAAGCAGACGGCAATGCCGACCTGGTACAAGCGCGCCACCACCCGCCGTACGCGCGTACAGTCTGGCGCAGCGCGCGTGGCGCGTCATACGCCGGTGAGCCTGCGCCGGCCGACCCGTTTCTTCTGATGACTCTGGCGATAATCTCCTACAGAGGGCCGGCGTGAGCGACCCCCAGCTAAATCAAACCGAAGGCACCGAAGAGACCTTCATTTCTCACCTCGTTGAACTGCGCGATCGCATCATCCGCGCCGGCATTGCCGTCATCGTGGTGTTTCTTGGGCTCGTCTACTGGGCGCCGGACATCTTCAGGCTGCTCGCGCGGCCTTTGATGGTGAATCTGCCGAAGGACGGCAAACTGATCGTCACCGATGTCACGGGGTCGTTCTTCGTGCCGATGAAGGTGACCATGATGGTTGCACTCGTCATTGCGCTGCCAGTCGTGCTGTACCAGATCTGGGCGTTCGTCGCGCCTGGGCTCTATCAGCATGAAAAGAAGCTGGTCGTGCCGCTGGTGGGCAGCAGCTATACGCTATTTCTGTGCGGCATGGCGTTCGCGTACTTCGTGGTGTTCCCGACCATCTTCCGCGTGATGGCGCATTACAACGCGCCGCTCGGTGCGGCGATGAACACGGATATCGACAACTATCTGAGTTTCGTGCTGACCATGTTCATCGCGTTTGGGGTGACCTTCGAGGTGCCGATCGTCGTGGTGATATTGGTCCGGATGGGCCTTCTGACGGTCAAGAAGCTGCGTCAGATCCGTCCGTATGTGATCGTTGGGGCGTTCATCGTCTCCGCCGTCGTCACGCCGCCTGACGTGTTCTCGCAGCTTATTCTCGCGTTGCCGTTGATCATCCTCTATGAGGTGGGCATCATCGCCGCGCGGCTGATTGTCGGCAAGCAGGTCGAGGTGCCCGACGAAGAGGGGCAGGCGCCGAGTTGAATGGGTGAGAGCGGACGTCCTGGAAGGCTTACAATGCGGCACTAACAACTCGCGCAGTCGCAGCAGATGAAGACAGGTTGCAGATGCAAAGAGGGCAGTCCCTGATCGGACTGCCCTCTTTGTTTTGCGTGGGGCCAATAATGGCCGGCGCTTTCTTTTCGCTCAACCGCCGTCGTCGTTCTGATCGTCGCTATCGTCGGCGGGTTGCTTGGGCGGCGGAGGCCGCTTGCCGATCATCACGTCGAGATCCACCTCGCGGTTCTTGCGCACCAGATGGATCTTCGCGTTCGAGCCTGGCTTGATCTGCGCAATCAGGTTCAGCAGGCGGGTCGTATCGGTGATGTCCTGACCGTCCACGCTCACGAGGATATCGCCCGGTTTGATGCCGGCGCGGTCAGCCGGCCCGTTCTTCAGCACGCCGGCCACGATCGCCCCCGACTTCTGCTCGAGCCCGAACGATTCGGCAATCTCAGGCGTCACGTCCTGCGGCTCCACACCGATCCAGCCCCGCGTGACCGAGCCGGTCGTGATGATGCTCTCCAGCACGCTGCGCGCGGTCGACACCGGAATCGCAAAGCCGATCCCCAGCGAGCCGCCCGAGCGCGAGTAAATCGCCGTATTGATACCCAGCAGATTGCCGTTGACGTCCACCAGCGCGCCGCCCGAGTTGCCAGGGTTGATCGCCGCATCGGTCTGGATGAAGTTTTCGAAGGTGTTGATGCCGAGGTGATTGCGGCCAAGCGCGCTCACAATCCCCATGGTCACCGTCTGGCCTACGCCGAACGGATTGCCGATGGCCAGCACCACATCGCCCACGCGCGTCTGATCCATACGGCCTAGCGTGATGGTGGGCAGGTTGGTCAGGTTCACCTTGAGCACGGCCAGATCCGTCTCCGGATCGACGCCGATCACCTTGGCGGTGGTCGTGCGGCCGTCGGCGAGCGCGATTTCGATCTGATCTGCGCCATCGACGACGTGCTGGTTCGTTAGAATGTAACCTTCCGAACTCACTATGACACCCGAGCCGAGATTGGCCGCGGGCTGTTCCTGCTGTTTGCTGTTGTTCTTGTTGCCGAAGAAGTAACGAAACAGCGGGTCTTTCGCCCGAGGATCGGGCGGCAAAGACCCGTCTTTGCTAGAGAACACGTTGACGACCGCGGGAGATGCCTTCTGGGCGGCGTCGGCATAAGAAGCTTGTGCGGGACCGCTGCTACCGATGCCAGGCGCCACTTCGCGCAGTGCGACGATCGGCTCGGAGAGTTGCTTGCCGAATTGCCCTTGTCGCTGCAGCCATTGCGGTTTGAGGGTGGCGACGATGAACATCAACGCCAACAGCACGGTCACCGCTTGAGCAAAGAACAGCCAAAAGCGTCTAAGCATCTGAAGATTAGAGGTTTATATGGATCGGATCGAACTTGAATTGTATCTGAACAAAGTCCTTGAAACCGTGCGCTTCAAGGACTACTGCCCGAACGGCCTGCAGGTGGAAGGGCGCCGCCGCGTCAACAAGATCGCGACCGGCGTGACCGCGTCGCTGGCCTTTCTGGAAGCGGCGCTCGACTGGGGCGCGGACGCTGTACTCGTCCATCACGGCTACTTCTGGCGCAACGAGCCGCCGCAGATCACCGGCCGCAAATACGGACGCCTGAAGCTGCTGCTGGCCAATGACCTGAACCTGTTCGCCTACCATCTGCCGCTCGACGACCACCCCGAGTTCGGCAACAACGCGCAGCTCGGCGCGAAGATGGGGTGGATCGGCGAATCCCGCTTCGGCGAGAACGACCTCGGCTGGATGGCGACGCTGCCCATGCCGGTCACGCTCGCGCACTTTACCGCCGAGGTCGAGGAGACGCTCGGCCGCACACCGCTCGTGTTCGGCGACCCGGACGTCGAACTGCGTCGCATCGCCTGGTGCACGGGCGCCGCGCAGGGCTACTTCGACGCCGCGATCGAGGCCGGCGCCGATGTCTACTTGACCGGCGAAGTCTCCGAACCGTGTATGCATGCCGCAGCGGAAAGCGGCGTGGCGTTTCTGGCGGCCGGCCATCACGCCACCGAACGTTTCGGCGTTCAGGCACTCGGTTCGCATCTGGCGGAATCGTTCGATATCGAACACCTGTTTATCGATATCCCTAATCCGGTCTGATTACTGAACTAAAAAGCACGGAATACGCAGGGTCCACTTAAAACGGACAACAAAAAAGTTTGTTATTAGTCCGGGGAAACCCTTGGATATCAAAGACTTCGCACGGTTTTTGGCATTCGGGCCTTGTAAATGGCGACTCCATTCGAGCAAACTAGCGTCGGTAGAAGAGACGTGAAGGAAAATCCAACTCAGAAGTGGGGCGTGTAATGCGAGACAAAGAAGATGAGCTCGTCGACGGCGGCCGCCGTACCTGGCTGATAGCGACGACCGTAGCAGGTGGCATAGGAGGTGTTGCCACTGTCGTACCCTTTGTTGGTTCGTTTGCACCATCTGAAAAAGCCAAGGCCGCCGGCGCGCCGGTCGAGGCCGATATTAGCAATCTGAAGCCCGGCGAGATGATGACCGTCGCCTGGCGCGGCAAGCCCGTCTGGATCCTGAACCGCACCGACCGGATGCTCGCCGACGTCCAGAAAGCCGATAACGAAGTAGCCGATCCCCATACCGAACACCCCTTTTCGATGCCGTTGCCGGCGTACTGCAACAACGAATTCCGCTCGCGGCCCGATCACAAGAACCTGTTAGTTACCGTCGCGGTGTGCACCCATCTGGGCTGCACGCCCACTCCGCGCTTCCAGGAAGGCGCGCAGCCGAATCTTCCAGACGACTGGCCCGGCGGCTTCCTGTGCCCGTGCCACGGCTCGACCTATGACCTGGCCGGCCGCGTCTTCAAGAACAAACCTGCGCCACAGAACCTGGACATCCCGCCCTACATGTTCACGTCGGCTACCCAGCTCGTGATCGGTAAGGACGAGAAAGGAGAAGCGTAAATGGCGATCGATCACGAAGTGGAGACGACCGGGCTGGTCGGATGGATCGACCGCCGTTTCCCGCTGACCTCGACGTGGAAGAAGCACGTCTCGGAGTACTACGCGCCGAAAAACTTCAACTTCTGGTATTTCTTCGGCTCGCTCGCGATGCTGGTGCTGGTCAACCAGATCGTCACCGGTATTTTCCTCACCATGAACTACAAGCCCGATGCGACGCTCGCGTTCGCCTCGGTCGAGTACATCATGCGCGAGGTGCCGTGGGGCTGGCTGATCCGCTACATGCACTCGACGGGCGCCTCGATGTTCTTCGTGGTGGTCTATCTGCACATGTTCCGCGGGCTGATGTACGGCTCGTACCGCAAGCCGCGCGAACTGGTGTGGATCTTCGGCTGCGCGATCTTCCTGTGCCTGATGGCCGAGGCGTTCTTCGGCTACCTGCTGCCGTGGGGCCAGATGTCGTTCTGGGGCGCGCAGGTGATCGTGAATCTGTTCTCAGCGATTCCGTTCATCGGGCCGGACCTGTCGCTGTGGATTCGCGGCGATTACGTCGTCTCGGACGTCACGCTGAACCGCTTCTTCGCTTTTCACGTGATCGCGATTCCGCTGGTGCTGATCGGGCTGGTGGTCGCGCATCTGGTCGCGCTCCACGAAGTGGGCTCGAACAACCCGGACGGCGTGGAGATCAAGGCGAAGAAGGACGCGAATGGGATTCCGCTCGACGGCATCCCGTTCCACCCGTACTACTCCGTGCACGACTTCATGGGCGTCACCGTGTTTCTGCTGATCTTCGCGGCGATCATTTTCTTCGCGCCGGAGATGGGGGGCTACTTCCTCGAGTCGAACAACTTTGTCCCGGCCAACCCGCTGCAGACCCCGCCTGAGATCGCGCCGGTGTGGTACTTCACGGCGTTCTATGCGATGCTGCGCGCCACCACCGATCCGTTCAAGATCGTGCTGATGATCGTGATCGCGCTGCTTGGGTTGTTGGCACTGGTGCGGGCTCGCGGCAAATGGAAGGTGGGGCTGCCGGTGCTGGCCGTGCTGGTGATTCTGGCGATGTACTTCACCCAGTCGAAGTTCTGGGGCGTGGTGGTGATGGGCAGCGCGGTGATATCGCTGTTTTTCCTGCCATGGCTAGATCGCTCGCCGGTGAAGTCGATCCGCTACCGGCCGTTCTTCCATAAGGTGTTTTATGGGATCTTCGTGCTGATTTTTCTGACGCTGGCGTTCCTCGGCACGAGGCCGGTGTCGCCCGCCGCGACCCTGATCGCGCAGATCTGCGCGCTGGTCTATTTCGCGTTTTTCCTTGGCATGCCGTTCTGGACGCGGCTTGGAACCTTCAAGCAGCCACCTGAACGGGTGCGGTTCAAGCCTCACTAATCGCGGGCCAAGGAGACACGAAGATGAGAAAAATGCTTTCGAGGTTTGCGGTGATCGGGGCCGCATCGCTGACACTTGCGCTCGCGCTGCTGGCGGCGCCGGCTTACGCGGACGATTTCCCACTCGACCGCGCGCCCGATAACGCGGACAATTTTGCTTCTTTGCAGCATGGCGCCAAATTGTTTGTAAACTACTGCCTGAATTGCCACAGTGCGAACCTCGTGCGCTACAGCGCATTGACCAGTTTGGGCATTTCACCGCAGGAAATTCAGACAAACCTGCTTTTTACCACCGATAAGATCGGTAACACGATGTCCGTGGCAATGAAGCCTGACGACGCGAAATCGTGGTTCGGCACGGCGCCGCCGGATTTGTCGGTGGAGGCGCGGGCGCGCGGCCGGGACTGGATATATACGTATCTGCGCAGTTTTTATCGCGACGATACACGGCCAACCGGCTGGAACAATCTGGTGTATGAAAACGTGAGCATGCCCAACGTGTTGTGGCAGCTTCAAGGGCAACGTACGGCGAAGTTCGACGATGTGGTCGACGAAAGGAGCGGGGAAACAGTCCATAAATTCGTCAGCTACCAACAGGTCACGCCGGGCACGTTATCGGCGGTAGATTATGATTCGGATGTGGCCGACCTCGTGTCGTACCTGTCCTGGATGTCCGAACCGACGCAGCAAACCCGCCACCGCCTTGGTGTGTGGGTGCTGCTGTTCCTCGGCGTCCTGAGCTTTTTCGCATGGCGATTGAACGCTGCGTACTGGAAAGATATCAAATAATCACGCCATGGCTGGCGTGGGGCCAGTGCAAGGAAAAACCTGCTGGACGGTTTTTCTGCGTGCTGGCCCTTCAGCTTTTTGAGGAAACGTAAACATGATGGTTCTGTATTCCGGCACAACTTGCCCATTCTCCCAGCGCTGCCGGCTGGTGTTGTTTGAGAAAGGCATGGACTTCGAGATCCGCGACGTCGACCTGTTTAACAAACCGGAAGACATCGCTGTGATGAATCCGTATGGTCAAGTGCCGATCCTCGTCGAACGGGACCTGATTCTGTACGAATCGAACATCATCAACGAGTACATCGACGAACGCTTCCCGCATCCGCAACTGATGCCGGCCGACCCGGTGCAACGCGCCCGTGCTCGCCTGTTCCTGCTCAACTTCGAAAAGGAACTGTTCGTCCACGTCGGCACGCTCGAAAACGAGAAGGGCAAGGCCGCCGAGAAGAATCACGAGAAAGCACGTCTGGCGATCCGCGATCGTCTGACGCAGCTCGCGCCGATCTTCCTGAAGAACAAGTACATGCTGGGCGAAGAATTCTCGATGCTCGACGTGGCGATCGCGCCGCTCCTGTGGCGTCTGGATCACTACGGCATCGAACTGTCGAAGAACGCCGCGCCGCTGATGAAGTACGCCGAACGGATCTTCAGCCGTCCGGCCTATATCGAAGCGCTGACACCGTCGGAAAAGGTGATGCGTCGTTGAGTTTGGCTTGACGGTATGGGCGCCGCGTGCGGATCGTGATGGTGATTGATGCGCCAATGCGATCCGGGCGCGGCGTCTTGCCCAGTAAGAGGACTGTTGATGCAAGAGATTTCCACGAAGCCTTATCTGCTGCGTGCGCTATACGAGTGGTGCACGGATAACGGCTATACGCCGCACATCGCGGTACGGGTCGACAATCAGACGCGGGTGCCTCGCCAGTTCGTGCGGGACAACGAAATCGTGTTGAACATCAGTTTCGAGGCCACCAGCCAGTTACAGATGGGCAACGAGTGGGTCGAGTTCAGCGCGCGGTTTTCGGGCAAGTCGCACAAGATCGAAGTGCCGGTTGCCAATGTGCTGGCGATCTACGCGCGTGAAAATGGTCAGGGAATGGCGTTCCCGGTCGACTCGGCGGGTGGCGAGGCGACGGATTCAGGCGCTGACGCCGAAGAGGCGGAAGAGCTGGAGTCTCCGGTGAAGGCCACAGATAGTGGCACGCGGGGCCCTCGGGCGATCGAGTCTGAACCGGCGCCGCAAGCGAAGGCCGAGGAGGCCGCCGCTGACGACACGCCGCGTCCCGATGACGATGGATCGAAGGGTGGCGGTCGCGCTCACCTGAAGGTCGTCAAGTGAAATGAATGACTGCTGTGGGCGTATCCAGCGAGCCGATCATGCTGGATACGCCGCAGCTTCCTCAGGCCAGTTCGCGGCCACCCGTTTCTTCGAGCATCGAAACGGCGACAAGCGAAATAATCACGCCAACAATCATGTACCAGGCCGGGGCCATCGTATTGCCCGTCGCCTTGATCAGCCACGCGACGACTAACTGGGCAGTCCCGCCAAACACCGACACGGCAACCGCGTACGCGCTCGCCAGATAGCCGGCGCGCACATGCTTCGGGAAGTTCTCGGGCATCAGCGAATACGCCGGCGCCGATCCCATCGTGTAGAAAATCATCAGCAGCACGATCAGCCCAAACACAACGGGCAACGAAGGAAAGTGATTCATCAGCCAGAAAGCCGGGTATAGCAACGCGATCAACATGACCCGGCCAATGATGGTGAGCGGCTTGCGGCGTTGCATCCTGTCGGAGAGCGCGCCCCACAACGGGCACAAGGTCAACGACGAGCATGCCGCACCGATCGACACCAGCATGGAAAGCTTCGGCGGCAGCCCGAGATACTGGATCGAGTAGGTCGGGACGTAGTACATCAGGACGTAGGTCGCGACGGTCATGCCCATGATCGCGAACACGGTCAGAAACCATTTGCGCACGAGTCCCGGCTCGATGCTCGCCCCTTTTGTCCTGGCGGCCGAAGGCGGCTCTTCGACGATATGCCGGCGCAGATAAACGCCCACCGGCATGATCAGGACGCCGACCAGAAACGGCACGCGCCATCCCCAGTCGAGCAGCTGCGTGCTGGTGAGCTGATAGTTGAGCAGCGCGGCCATGCCTGAGCCGAGCAACGCGGCGGCACCCTGGCTAGCCAGTTGCCAGCTTGCCCGGAAGCCGCGGCCCTTGGCCGAACCCGTCTCCAGTAAGGTCGCCGTGGCGGCGCCAAATTCGCCGCCCTGCGCGAAACCCTGCAGCAGGCGAGCGAACACGATCAACGCGGGCGCAGCCAGGCCGATCGTCGCGTAGCCGGGGGCGAGGCCGATCATGGCGGATCCGACTGCCATCAGGAAGATGGTCAACGTGAGCGCGGCACGGCGTCCATGTTTGTCCGCGTAGTGCCCGAGCACGAAGCCACCCACCGGTCGCGCGACAAACCCGATCGCGAACGCCGACAGCGCGAGCAGGGTGGAGACGACCGGATCGTGCGCAGGGAAGAACAGCTTGGCGATGGTCAGCGCAAAGAAGCTGTAGACGGTGAAGTCGAAAAACTCGAGCAGATTGCCGATGACCGCAGCCACGACGATCTTGCTTTGCGACACAGGCGTCGAAATGGGTGGCACGGCTGACGTCTCGACGGGTTTGGCTGACATGGTGGTTCCCTGTGCTCGAAGTTTGCACACGGCCGCGCGTGACGGTCTGGATCGCGCGCGGCGTTTTATATCAATGGCGGAGACGTTCGCGTTCGTTAATGCGTGGCGGCTCCGGTCCCAGCGAGGAAACGCTCGGCGAGACGCGTCCAGTAAGCCGCGCCCACCGTGAGGTTGTCGTCGTTGAAGTCGTAGGAGGCGTTGTGCAGCATCGGCGCGCCTTCTCCGTTGCCCAGGCGCAGGAAACAGCCCGGCTTTTCCTGCAGGTAATAGGCGAAGTCCTCACTGCCCGCGATAGGGCCGAAACCGTCAACCACGCGTGCCTCGCCCACCAGTTCGCGCGCGACCTGCAACGCCAACTCGGTCTCCGGTGCGCTATTGACGACGACCGGATAGCCGGGCACATAGTTGACCTCGATGCGGGCGCCGTAAGCGTCCGCGTGTGCTTGCGCAAGCGCGCGGATGCGCGTCTCGAGCAGCTTGCGGACCTCGGCGTCGAACGAGCGCACGCTGATCTGCAGACGCGCTGTTTCCGGGATCACGTTCGCCACGTGCCCGGCATTGAAGGCGCCGACCGTCACCACGGCGGCCTGCATCGGATCGACGCTGCGTGACACGACAGTCTGCAGCGCGAACACCAGCGCGGCGCCGATCACGACTGGGTCGACGGCCAACTGGGGCCGCGCCGCATGGCCGCCGCGGCCATGAATCACGATCTCGACCGTGTCGCACGCCGCCATGAACGGACCACTGCGGAACATGAAGGTGCCGGTCGGGTAACCGGGGTGATTGTGCAGGCCGAAGATCGCCTCGCATGGGAAGCGCTCGAACAGGCCGTCTTCGATCATGCGTTTGGCGCCGCTGTCCGCACCGATTTCCTCGGCGGGTTGGAACACCAGATGCACCGTGCCGTCGAAGCGGCGCGTGCGCGCCAGATGGCGGGCGGCGCCGAGCAGCATGGTCGTGTGGCCATCGTGACCGCATGCGTGCATACGGCCTGGCTCGCTGCTGGCGTAGGGTAGGCCCGTCTCCTCGTTGATCGGCAGAGCGTCCATGTCGGCGCGCACGGCGACCGCGCGCGAGCCCGTGCCTGCCTTGAGCGTGGCCACCATGCCGGTGCCGCCCAGGCCGCGCGTGACGGCATAGCCCCAGCTCTCCAGGCTCTGTGCAACGAAGTCGGAAGTCTTGAACTCCTGATAGGCGAGTTCCGGGTGACGATGCAGATGGTGGCGAATACCGCTCAGTTCTTCGCGCAGATCGTGGGTGTCATCGAGGGAACAGAAGTTCGGCGTGTCTGCCATGATTTTTAGCTTGCCCGGTAGTGAGGGACGAGGGCAGTATTTCACCGCAAAAAGGCCTTATCAATGACGTTTTACGGTCGATAACGTTGACTTCAATGTCAATGGATCAAGTCATGCCGGGCGACACTGAAACGCTGCGAGACGTTTGTTCGACTGTTCTAGAACGGGCGAGTTGATGCTCGCCACCCGGCGGCGCGTTGACCAAATCCGGTTAGGCAGCGGCTACACGGAATCCAAAAAGCAAAAAGCCCGGTCACGAGGACCGGGCTAAGTGCCTGAATCTATTGGTGCCCCCTGTCTGATTCGAACAGACCACCTCATGATTACAAGTCAAGTGCTCTACCAAATGAGCTAAGGGGGCGAAAGCAG
>Ga0302316_10001956_pt1 | contig 15499 bp, 8 predicted proteins | sample III_Palsa_N3_2_FD_200456 | JGI IMG/M metagenome (GOLD analysis project Ga0302316, IMG submission 200456) | Peat permafrost microbial communities from Stordalen Mire near Abisko, Sweden - III_Palsa_N3_2 | ecosystem: Environmental > Terrestrial > Soil > Palsa > Peat permafrost | place: Sweden...
GGAGGTCTGCTGTGCGCGGTCGTCTCGCCACCAGCCAAAGGGGTACGTCTTGAGTTCATCTCCCGAGTTCAACGCCGAGCAGCTAGCCGCTGCCCGCGCCACATCATGGCACCAAAACAGTGAGCCGCTGCTCACTCTCGATTCCATCCGCGACTGGCTCACCACCGCCGGCCTGGTCCTCTTCTCGCCGCGTCCGCTGCAACTGCCTGTGCCTGCGCCCTCGCTCGTCGAAGCCATGCTCGGCGCACCGAACGTCGGACCCACCGACGGCCAGATCGAGGCCGCCCGCTCCATCGTCGCCCGGCTCGTCGCCGAAGGCAACGCGCTGCCGCTCAACCTCTTCGGGATACCCGGCGATCTGCCCGACTTCGTCGTCTCCGCGCAGGTCTTCAGCTTCATCTACACGCTGCGCGGCGATAAGGCGTGGAAGCTCCCACCCACATCCGCCTCGCCGCTCGGCCTCCGCATCTATGAAGTGCTCGCCGAAAAGGGTGCACTCTCAGCCGCCGAGCTCGCCAGCGAAGTCGGCCGCGAGCTCACCGAAAGCGCCATCCAGCGCTCCCTCACCGAACTCTGGTCGAACCTCCGCGTCCTCCCGCTGCTCCCGCAGGGCTCCGGCCCAACGCTGTGGGAGCTTACCTCCCGCCGCTTCACCAAGGCCATCAAGGCCGGCATCAACGCCGGCCAGCCCACCGCACTCTCCGCGCTCATCTCGCTGTATCTGGCGCAATCTCTCCTCGCGACCGAAGACGAAGTCGAAACCTTCCTCTCGCCGCTCGCCGCCCGCTCCCGCATCCGCGAGGTGCTCCACGCGCTCACCGGCTCGCGCCAGCTTGAGACCGTCGTCCTCGAAGGCAAGACGCTGCTGGTCATCCCTGGCACGTTGCCCGAGTTTCCGGAGATCATCAAGCCTGAGCCGACGGAAGAAGAACTCGCCGCCGCCGCTGCAATCTCCGCTGCCGGCGACGAAGGCCGCATCAAGAAATTCAGCAGCAGTTCGGAACGCCGCGCCTTTGGCGACTTCAAGGGCAAACCCGCGCGCGCCTTCGGCACCAAACCAGCTTTCGGCGCCGGCACTCGCCCCACGCCTCGTGTCGGCGCCAAACCGGCATTCGGAGCCAAGCCCGAAGGCGAACGCCGCCCCTTCCGCCGCGACGCCGCCGACACCAAACCCAGCTTTACCAAGCCCTGGAATGAAGACCGCAAGCCACGCCCCGAAGCCGACAGCGACGCTCCCAAGCGCCCCTACACCCCGCGTGGAGCCTCCGCCGGCTCAGCCTTCCCCAAGCGCCCGTATGCGCCTCGTGAAGGCGGTGCCACCACCGGCAGCTTCCCCAAGCGCCCTTACACACCCCGCGACGCCGCTTCCTCCGACCGTCCCGCACGTCCCTCCTTCGGCGCCAAGCGCTCGTTTGGAGACAAGCCCGCCTTCCGCAAAACTTCCGGCGAAGGCTTCTCCTCCAAGCCACGCTCCGCGGACGGCGAGCGCAAGCCCTTCGAGCGCAAGCCTTATGCGCCTCGCGACAGCGCGGCTTCTGACCGTCCCGCGCGTCCCTCCTTCGGCGCCAAGGGCGCCTTCGGAGATCGCGGCAACAAGCCCAGCTTCGGCGCCAAGCGGCCCTATTCGCCCAAGCCCAGCTTTGGCGACCGCGACGCCAAGTCAGCATCTGAACCCTTCACCAAGTTCCGCAAGTTCGACGCCCCCAAGCGTCCCTTCACTCCGCGTGAGGCCCGTGGCGGCCGTCCCGACAAGCCAGCCTACGGCGGCAGTGACAGCAAACCACGTGCTCCTAAGGAGCCAAAGTACGAGCCGTCCGAGCGGGCGGGCAATCCCAAGCGTCCATTCCCGCGCGCCGAGGGCGATCTCGCGGACCGTCCCGTCCGCCCCTGGCCCGAAAAAACCGGCCGCTCCGACGGTCGTCCCGGCGGCCCCGGCAGCAAATCACGCGCTCCCCGCAAGGATGCAGGCGACCGCCCCTCCTTCGCCGCAAAGCGCAGCTTCGGTGATCGCGACGCCCGGCCCGCGAGCAAGTTCAGCAGGTCTGCTAAACCCGGCGGCTTCTCCAAACGACCCGCAGCTCCAGATGGTAAGGTTTCTTTCGGCAGCAAGCCGGCTCCCCGGCGCGGAACACCCGGCGTCAAGCCGTCCTTCCCGCGCAAGCCCAGGTCTGAGGAATAACCATGAGCGCAAGCACCCCCTCATCGCGGCTACATCCAGTGATCGCGATCGACGGCCCCGCGGGCGCGGGCAAGAGCACCCTCGCCGCCCATCTGGCCCGCCGCTTCGGCTTCCTCAACCTGGAAACCGGTGCGATGTACCGCGCCCTTGCTCTCAAAGCCATCGACAACGATCTTGGCTTCGACGAAGAGGCAGCACTGGTTGATCTAGCTGGAAACACCAGCATCTCCTTGCAACCGCAGCGGGAAGGCAATCGCGTTCTGCTTGACGGCATCGATGTCTCGCGGCGCGTGCGCGAGCCGGACGTTACCGCGGCAGCCTCCAGGGTCTCCGTCCATCCTCGCCTGCGCGCCTGGATGGTGGATCAGCAGAGGCTTCTGGGAGCTGCCGGCGGTGTGGTCATGGAAGGTCGCGACATTGGTACTGTCGTCTTCCCCGACGCCGAAGTAAAGATCTTTCTTGATGCGGCGCCCGAGGTTCGCGGCAACCGGCGTTACCGTCAGACCACACCGGATCAGGCGGCGGACTCCAAGGTCACCGAGCAGGCGCTGATCCAGGAACTGAAGGAACGTGACGCGCGCGACCGCAACCGTGCAGAGTCGCCCCTGCGCGCCGCCGCAGACGCCGTCATCCTCGATTCCACGGCAATGACCCTCGATCAGGTGCTCGAAGCGGCTGAAACCATCGTCCGAGCACACGTTTCCGACGCTCAATTGCACTGAATCTAGTGCAAATACAGGGCTTTACAAATTTTTGCGTGGAAAATTTCCCAGCCGTGCTAACATTTCCCCATCGTTTGAAACAAGTTGGTTTTCTGCAAGATTTCAGCCGAAGACCCATTTGGGTTCAACGTCTAAGTCAATTCACAAGGATTTACGAGACATGGAACAGGGAACAGTGAAGTGGTTTAACGACGCCAAGGGCTTCGGCTTCATCAGCCGTCAGAACGGTGAGGATGTGTTCGTTCATTACTCCGCCATCAACTCCAACGGCTTCAAGAGCTTGCAAGAGGGCCAGGCGGTGCAGTTCAACGTCGTCAAGGGTCCGAAGGGCTGGCAGGCGTCCGACGTTCAACCTCTCTAAGCTACGGTGGGTTTAGAGAGTTTAAGATGAGTCCCATCAGCATTGCGGAAGGGGCGGTTTGGGCTGTCCTTTTCCCATTTTAGACATTTGTTGCTATTTCTGCGGCGAAGCGGGAGACTGCGCAGCTGGCGGCTTTTGCTGCGTCGTCTCTCCTTGCTGACCTGCTGCCTTCGACTCTGAGGCTGCGGGTTGGTCGGGCAGTGGGTTCCCGTCCGCCCCGATCACCCGGTTGCTGGGGATGATCGTCGCACTGGTGCGGAACTTGCGATAGTCCGAGGTCACCCAGCGTTCGCGGCCACTAAACCCGGCGACGAGCAGTATGCGGATCTTTCCCTCTCCAGCGAACTCGACGGGCAGCCAAACCTCGCCGTTGATCTTGGACCATCGGCCGCTGAAGCTGGAACCTTTGCGAACGTCGGCGACCAGGCCGCCGCCAATCTTGAAGTCGCTCAGGAAGTGGCCTTGAACCTGCACCAGGTTCCGGTCCTCTTCGTCGATCCAGATGGTGCCTACGAGGTCTCGAAAGATACCTTCGAAGCGGCTCCTGATCTTGGCGTTCGGGTCACCGGCGTAATCGGCCACGATCGTTGAACGGCCGTCCAATCCGACCCGCCGCGGGTTACTAAAGGTGCCAAGTTCCAGGATGCGTGAGACGGTAAGTACCTCGTCGCCGCGCGTGTCCGTCTCTTCGCCCTTGTTCTCCCTCTTCTCGCGCCGCTCTTTGTCCTTCGCAACCTCTTTATCGATCTTCTCGCTCTCTTTTTTTGCTTCGTCGGGCGTGAGCGGTTTGCCGTCTCGCGCGACCTCCCGGTCGACTCGTACGCCGTCGATGGTCAGGCTCTCGGATTCGGTGACGGTTGTCTTCTTGACGTTGCCCTTGCTGTCATAGTCCTGCTCCTCATCGCGGACGTGGTAAGTATAGTCCCTGCGCATCGCCTCAGCAGCCCGCTGATTGCGCTCGACATCCAGCAGCAGGTCGCGCATAGCAGGCAGAGGCCTCTCCGCCTCCGCCTGCTCTGCTGTCGGCTGCTGGGCGCGCAGGCTGACCATCGCAGGCAATAGCGTCAAAAGCATCAGGGCATTCCGTCTCATCTTCTCGACTATACGGCCACACATGGGTTCAGGTTGCACCCCATTGGGCTGGGGTTCGTTTGCCTGAAAATGCGAGGCTACATGACTAGGCGTCGCAACGCGTAGCATCATAGGATTGTGGGTCAAACAGGACACGTAGATTCAACCGATATCGCTTCGCCGGAATCGAATCCGTTGCGCGAGAGTGCAAGCGCCTATGCCCCGCTGCGGGTACCGCTCTTCCGCGATCGCTGGATAGCCTCGACGGTCTCCAGCGTGGGGACATGGATGCAGGACACCGCCGGTACCTGGCTGATGACGGTGCTTACGACGTCGCCGCTGCTCATTGCTCTTATGCAGACCGCGGCCAGCCTGCCCGTGCTCTTCTTCGGCCTGCTGGCGGGCGCCACCGCCGACATCTACGAGCGCCGCCGGTTGCTGATCTTCTGGCAGTACTGGATGCTGGGCAGCGTCGCTGTTCTTGCCGTGCTCACGTTCCTGGGCGTCGTCTCGCCGGTCACGCTGCTGTTGTTCACGTTCCTGCTGAACATCGGCTCGGCGATGAACAACCCTGCGTGGCAGGCGATCGTGCCGGAGCTGGTTCCGCGCGAAGACCTGCCCAGCGCCGTCACGCTGAACGCCGCCAGCAACAACATCGCGCGCGCCGTGGGCCCGGCGCTGGGCGGCCTCATGATCGCCGCCTTTATGCATGCTAATACCGGCGCCGGCTGGGTCTTCGCGCTCAACTCCGCGTCCTTCGCCGGCGTTATCTGGATACTCTGGCGATGGAAGCGCACGCCTATCTACAAGAGCGCTTTACCCGCGGAACGAATCGCGGGTTCTGTCCGCTCCGGCCTGCGCTATCTGCGTTACTCTCCCACCCTGCAAGGTCCGCTGATCCGCGCCTTTACCTTCACCTTCTTCGTCAGTGCGGTGTGGTCGTTGCTGGCCCTGGTGGCTAAGCGCGACATGCACCAGGGCGCGATGGGTTATGGCATCCTCAATGGCTCTCTGGGCGCGGGTGCGGTCATCGGCGCAAGCTCGTTGGCCAGGATTCGGCGTCGCATCGATGCGGATAAACTGCTTGCGATTACCTCGACCTACTATGTCGCAACGCTGCTTGTCCTCGCCTTTGTGCATATTCCCGCCATAGCGATTGCCACGCTCATCGGCGCTGGTTTCGCGTGGACCACCACCATGTCGACGCTGAATGTCTCGGTGCAGCTTTCCGTTCCCGGCTGGGTGTATGCGCGTGCGCTCGGCGCATATCTCATGACCTTCCAGGGAGGTATGGCGCTGGGCAGCGTGACGTGGGGCGCCATTGCGCAACGCAGCTCAACCACCATCTCAATGTGCTGCGCCGCCGCGGGCCTCGCGGTGACGCTGCCCTTCATGCTGCGCATTCACATTCTCAAAGGCGCGCTGCCCGATCTCACACCGTACAAGTGGAAGCGGCCCGTTCCCGCGCTCGCAGACACCATCGATCCCGATGACGGCCCGGTGCGCATCTCCATCGAGTACCGTATTCCGCTCGAACACTATGCGGAGTTCACCCACATCATTCATCCGCTGGAAGGTGTCCGGCTGCGCGGAGGCGCTGTGCGCTGGGGCATCTATCGCAGCGCTGAGGACCCCGAGCATCTCAACGAGACCTTCATCATGGAAAGCTGGCTCGACTACCTGCGCAGCCGCGAACGCATGACCGCAGCTGACCAGGCCATTCGGGAGCGCGTCTGGGCGCTGCACCAAGGCGATGGTCCGCCGAAGATCACCCACCAAATATGGGTTCGCGATGTGTCAAGTTCGCTGAGCGCCACCGAAGCCAACAGTTAGCGCATGTTCCTCCAGCTAACTTAGGCTTACGAGGTATGGCCAAGCGCAAGATCGATGAGCGTTTTCTCTTCCATCTCATGCGCCTTGGCTGAGCCCGTTGCAGGGCTCGCACTCGCCGTTCTCTTTACACTAAGTAACGGACGATCTCCCGCAAGCCGCTTCAACAACGGCATAACGTAAGAGAAGGCGCCCATATTGGCCGGCTCTTCCTGTACCCACACGATCTCGCTCGCGTTGGGATGCTGATCGAGAGCGGCTTGCAGTTCAGCCTCGGGCCACGGATAGAGCTGCTCGATGAAGACGATGCCAACGCTCATGTCGGGACTGCCTGCAAGACGCCTCTTCGCACGCTCGACGCGCAGGTTGTGGCCGATCTTGCCGGTGCAAACCAACAAGCGGCGAGGGTCTTTTACTTCATTGTCCGGCAGCACGTTCTGGAAGAAGTCCACTCCAAGATCGCCGACGCTGGACATTGCATCGGGATGCCTCAGCATGGACTTTGGCGTGAAGACGATGAGCGGCTTGCGCCACATGCGCATCGCCTGCCGGCGCAACAGGTGGAAGTACTGCGCTGCGGTAGAAGGCTGCGCGACCTGAATGTTGTCCTGCGCAGCGAGTTGCAGATATCGCTCCATGCGCGCGCTGGAGTGCTCCGGCCCCTGGCCTTCGTAGCCATGCGGCAGCAGCATGACGAGGCCCGAGAGCAGGCTCCATTTGGCTTCGCCCGCGGCGAGGAACTGGTCGATGATGATCTGCGCTCCGTTGGCGAAGTCGCCGAACTGCGCTTCCCAAAGGACGAGGGCTTCAGGGAAGTCGCGGGAGAAGCCATACTCGAAGCCGAGACATGCTGCCTCCGAGAGCAGCGAGTTGTAGACCTCCCAACGGCCTTGCTGCGGCGCAATGTTGCCGAGCGGCGAGTAACGGGCCTCCGACTCGATGTCGATGAAGACGGAGTGGCGCTGATTGAATGTGCCGCGTTGCGAGTCCTGTCCGCTAAGCCGCACCGGCGTTCCGGCTTTGAGTAGCGCAGCATAGGCCAGCAGCTCGGCCATGCCATAGTCCATCGGCTTCTTGCCGTTGCCCATTTCAACGCGCTGGGCGAGCAGCTTCTCCACCTTGGGGTGGATGTGAAAGCCTTCAGGTGCGGTGGTCAATGCTGTGGTGAGCGAGGCGATCTCGGCGGCGTCGAGGCCAGTGCGCGGATTATCGTCGACCGCGAGATGTCCACCGTAGTAAGGCTCCCAATACTCCGGCAGAGAGTGCAGCTTGGGTTTGTGCTCTGCCTGCGTTGCGATCTTCTGCTCTTCGAGGAACTCGTTTTGGATGGCGGCAATCTCCGCGTTTGCATCTGTCCCGATCTGCGCGGCGTAGAGCTTGTAGAGCGGTGCGTGGTCCTTGATGGCGGCGTAGCGGCGGGGTTGCGTGACGGTTGGATCGTCGACTTCGCTGTGGCCGTGGCGGCGATAGCCGATGATGTCGACCACAACATCGGAGGCGAACTTGTGGCGATAGTTGGCGGCGATGGTCGCGATGCGCACGACCGCTTCAGGGTCTTCGGCGTCGACGTGGAAGATCGGAATGGGCAAACGCTTGGCCAGATCGCTGGCGAAGCGTGAGGAGTTGGACTCTTCGGGATTCGCCGTGAAGCCGAGGAGATTGTTGGTAATGACCTGAATTGTTCCGCCGACGTTGTAGCCGTGCAGCGAAGCGAGGTTCAGTGTTTCAGCGGTGACACCCTGACCTGCGAAGGCAGCGTCGCCATGAATGACCATGGGAAGTACTTCGTTTTTGCCATTCTTGCCGATGCGTTCCTGGTAGGCGCGAGTGCGGCCCATGATTACCGGGTTGGCGGCTTCAAGATGGCTTGGGTTCGAAGCCAGGTGCAGATGAACGGTCTTACCGTTGGCGGTGATGACCTCGCCGGTCGCGCCCATGTGGTACTTGACGTCGCCTCCGCCCATGGTGCTGCGGGGATCGACATCCTCGAACTTGGTGAAGATCTCGTGCGAGCCTCGGCCGACGGTGTTGACCATGACATTCAGGCGGCCGCGGTGAGCCATGGCGAAGAGGCCGCGGGTGACGCCGTTATCGGCAGCGGTGGTGAAGAGCTGATCGAGGAACGGAATGAGGACGGTGAGGCCTTCGAGCGAGAAGCGTTTGGTGCCGAGATAGCGCTGTTGGATGACCTGCTCGAAGATGTCCGAGCGAATCAAGCCAGTGAGAATGCGTGCCTTTGTCGCGGCGGTTGCGGTGAAGTCCTGTTCAAGCTGTTCCTGAATCCACGCACGCTTTTCGTTGGAAGGAATGTGCATGAACTCCGCGCCGATGGAGCCGCAGTAGTAGCGGCGAGCTTCTTCCGAGTCCGCGCCGTCGGGCGCTGGCGTGGGGAAGGGCTCGGGCGGAAGGTATTGGCCGAGGGGATCGAGCGAGGCTTGCAGATATCCCCAGCGGCGGAAGATATCGAATGTGGCTTCTCGGGATGCGGATTCGGCGGGTGCGGCCGGCTTGGGTTGAGTGAGTGTCTTTGTCGGCATGACAGGACTATCTTAAGCCCTTGATCGCGAAGTGGGCGGCGGAGGTGCGATATTCGGGCTGAAAATGGCTTTGGGGATGGGTCCCGATGCGGGCCGCAAGTCAGTGCGCTCGGCGGGGACGCCCCCCGGGTTTTGATGCAAATTCTAGTGCGGACTGGACTTATGCCCGGATCAAATTGGGGTTGTGTTTGTGGTTAAATGTGGAAGCCCGGCGGCTTGCCGGGCGGTGAGTTTTAATGCCTACTTCTATTGTAGGGAGTTGAGTGAAATACATGTGCAAAGTATTTTTGGGAGATTTTTCGTTTGTTGTCAGTGGTTTGGCGGATTTGGAGGGTGGGTAGGGGGTTGACAGGAAAAACAGGGGTTAGGGATTAGGGTTAGGGATTAGGAAAGGCAGGGATTTTGTGACGGGTGCAACCGGTACCCAATAGCTGTCCGAACAGAATGCGGGGGTCCTTCGCTCCGCTCCAGGATGAAGGCGAAAAACAAACAATAGCCCAGGGCTAAAGCCCCTGATTTTGTTTGCCTTATTCGTGGGGCTGAAGCCCCACGAATAAGGCAGTGCAAGGCACTGCTGTTTCAGCATTCACTGAAGCCCTACGCTAATCTGGCAGAGCGAGACGCGGACTACGCTGTAGCGGCGGGGTCTGGTGAGGGGACGGATTCGTAGGGCAGGAAGAGGCTGAAGACGGTGCCGTGGCCGGCTGCGGACTGGCGGCTGCTTCTGATGCGGATGCGGCCATGGTGGCGCTGCATGATCTCAGTGCTGATCCAGAGGCCGAGGCCGGTGCCCTGGATGCCCTTGGTGGTGAAGAAGGCGTCGAAGATGCGGGACTGAGTTTTGGGGTCGATGCCGCTGCCGGTGTCGGCGATGGTGAGGCAGGAGCCGTGGCGGCCGGTGCGCCAGTCGGTGGCCTCGCGGCTGCGGAGGAGGAGGCGGCCGCCCCTGGGCATGGCGTCGATGGCGTTGCCGACGAGGTTGTTGAGCACCTGGCGGATCTCTCCATCGAAGCAAACGATGGGGCTGACGGAGCGCTTCCGTATTTCGACGGCGATGCCTGCGTTCTTGAGCCGGCCCTCGTAGATGCTGAGGACGCTGGCGAAGAGGTCTTCCCATTGCATGGCCTGCGGCTTGGTGGTCTGCTTATGGAAGCGGAGGGTCTGGTTGGCGATGCTGGAGACGCGACGCAGCTCCTGGTCGGCGAGATCGAGGTAGGTTTGGACCTCGGGAAGAACCACATGTTGGCGGGCGATGTAGATGAGGTTCATCACGGACTCAAGCGGGTTGTTGATCTCATGGGCGATGGAGCTGGCCATGCGGCCGACGGCGGCGAGTTTTTCGCTTTGGATGAGAGCGGTCTCGGCGCGTTTCTGCTGGGTGGTCTCGATGGTAGCCGTCGCAATGGCCTGGACGGCGCCGTCCTCGGCGAAGACGGGCGAGTAGTTGGTGCTCCAATAGCGGTATTCGCCGGGGCGGGTATTGAGAGCGCCCTCGAGTTGATGGTTGAGGAGCTTTTCTCCCGCGGCGGCACGCAGTATCAAGGGCCTGCCGGTGGTTACGCCGGCGGTGAGTTCGTCGTAATGTTTGCCGATGGCGTCCGCGGCGGGCAGGCCGAAGATCTCGGCCTGGCGGTCGTTGATACGGAGGAGGCGGAGAGTTTTGGCGTCGTAGAGCGCCATGCCGATGGGCGCGCCGCGGTAGATGGCCTCCACTTCGCGGCGCTGGCGGTCGATCTCGGAGAGTTGTTCGAGGAGGCGTTGTTCGGCCTTGCGACTTTCATGGATGTCGTTGGCAACGCCCAGCCACTGCTGGATGATGCCGTCTTCGTCTCGAACGGGAAGCGCGCGCAGGTGCCACCAGCGGGAGGCGCCGTCGGAGGCGCGGAGCAGACGGGCGTCGATGGCGTAGTCTTTGCCGGTCGCCACGCTGCGTGACCAGACTTTTAGAACGCGGGCGCGGTCGGCTGGGTCGAAACAGAGGAGATACTCGGAGCCGTCCCGGGGGACGAATTCCTTGCCGATGTACTCGAGGAAGCGCTGATTGGCGTAGAGGACGCGGCCGTGGGGGTCGGCGGTCCAGAGCGACTGGGGGTTGAGCTCGGTGAGGATGCGGTAGCGCTCCTCGCTGGCGCGGAGCTCGTCCTCCTTGGTCTGCTGTTCGGTGATGTCGCGATAGTGGACGCCGACGCCATTTCCCAAAGGGAAGATGTGCAGATCGAATGTAGTGTTGAACGGTTCGTAATAAAAACCACGGACCTCGCGCTCTTCGCCGGTGGCGACGGCTTCGAGATAAGCGTGCCCAAGATTGGATTCGAATACGCCGGGGTAGAGCTCCCACAATGTTTCGCGGTTAAGGTTTTCAACGGTGAGTCGGCTGATGGCCAGGGCCATGGGGTTGGCGTAGACGAAGCGCCATGAGCTATCGAGGATAGCGACGGCGTCATGGAGCCGGTCGATAAGCGAGATCAAGTGCGCCTGGTCAGAGGTCGGCGCAGATTTCCCGGCTAATCCAGTGTTGATATGGTCTGCCATGCGTAGTCCTCAGCGTACTCCCATTCCTTGCCCTGTTTGCGATTCGCCGCCCTGTTCTATCGGTTGTGTGGCGGTTCGTCGGCCCTGGATAAACCGCATTGTCGCGGGCCACATGATAGAGGAGATGCAAAGAAGCCCATTGTGTGTTGTGCGTGGTAGTCTGCGGGGCATGTCAGGACACGATCGCCACCGGCCGCACGACGCACATTCACAACATAACAACCAGCCCCAGCGTGAGGCGCAAAGTCAGCATTTTGTGCCGATGCAGCAGCATAATGGGCACTTCGACCTGGCGCGATCGGCGCTGGACGAGATGCATGAGGCCGGGTTCAAGCCGGAGTTTGGCGCGGGCGTGGCCGAACAGACCATGGCGATCGTGCAGAAGCTGGCGGAGTTGAAGCCGGAGGATGGGGTTGAGGACCTGCGGGCGCTGGGGTGGTCGTCGATCGACAACGATACGTCCAGGGATCTTGACCAGATTGAGGTTGCGGAGCGCGTGGCGGGCGGGATTCAGCTGCGTGTCGCGATCGGCGATGTGGCGGCGGCAGTGGAGCAGGGCTCGCCTATCGACAAACATGCGCTGGAGCAGACGCAGACGATCTATACGGCGGTGAAGAACTTTCCGATGCTGCCGCTGGAGCTTTCGACCGGAGTGACTTCGCTCAATGAGAACGGAGACCGCCTGGCGGTGATGATGGAGTTTGTGGTGGGGCCGGATGGAGAGATGGTGAGTGAGACGGTATCGCGTGCGCTGGTGCGCAACCGGGGGCAGTTGGCGTACTCGCGGGTGGGGCCGTGGCTGGAGAAGACGGCTGCGGGGATGGTGGACAACGATGCGATGTCGCTGCGGAGCGATAGTGCGCGGGAGCACGAGGCTGACCCGAGTCTTGCGGCTGGAGCTGCGGGTCTCTCCACTGCGTCCGCAAAGAGCGCGGACTCCGATCGAGATGACAATTCTGAAGCAGGACTAGGGGCGAACTGGTTGGTGGAGCAGTTGAAGTTGCAGGATGAGGCGGCGCAGGCTTTACATGCGGCGCGGGTGAAGAATGGGGCGCTGGAGTTTCATAAGTCGGAGGCCGATCCGGTGGTGGTGGATGGGCGGGTGATCGATGTGCATGAGGCGATCCAGAACCGGGCGATGAACCTGATTGAGGACCTGATGGTGGCGGCCAATGGGGTGATGGCGCGGGCGTTGCGGAAGGGTGGAAGGAGCGGGTTGCAGCGCGTGGTGGTGGTGCCGAAGCGGTGGGACAGGATTGTGGCGCTGGCGAAAGACCGGGGGTATGAGCTGCCGGTGAATCCGGACTCTCTCGCGCTGAACGATGTGCTGACGAAGCTACGGCAGTTGGACCCCGACCACTATCCGGATGTGGCGGTGTCGGTGATTAAGCTGATGGGGCCGGGCGAGTATCTGCTGATGCGTCCGGATGACGATCCGACGGGGCACTTTGGTCTGGCGGCGCGAGACTATACGCACTCGACTGCACCGAACCGCCGCTTTCCCGACGTGGTGACGCAGCGGGTGCTGCACGCGATGATGACCGGCGCGCCGCCGCCGTATAGCGATGCGGATCTGGCGGCGATTGCGATCCATTGCAACGATGCGGACAAGAAGCTGCGGAAGATCGAGCGCGATATGCAGAAGCGCGTGGCGGCCGTGGCGATGGCTTCGCGGATCGGGCAGGTGTTTGCCGGCGTGGTTACGGGTGCAAGCGAGAAGGGCGTTTATGTGCGGGTGATCTCGCCGCCGTTTGAGGGTCGAGTGGTGCAGGGAGGCGATGGGCTGGATGTCGGCGATAAGGTGAATGTGAAGCTGCTGCATACCGATCCGGCACGGGCGTTTATTGATTTTGCGATGGCGGGGAGGCGGAGCTTGCCGCATGCTCATGCTTGATGAGAAGTGTGGTTTGGACGCCGGGCGATAAGGTGAGTGTGGAGGTGAGGCGATGGCCGATTTTGAGGTGAATGGGGTGGTAAGGGTTCGCAGTCAGCATGACGTGGATGCGACTGTCGCGAAGATTGAAGCGATGCTGGTGGCGAAGGGTGTGACAGTGTTTGCGCTGGTGGACCATAGTGGCGAGGCGGCGAAGGTTGGGCTTTCGATGCGGCCGACGAAGCTGGTGATCTTTGGGAGTCCCAAGGCGGGGACTCCATTGATGGTGGCTGCGCCGAGTGTCGCGATCGATTTACCGCTAAAGCTTCTGGTCTGGGAAGATGGGCAGGGTGAGGTTTGGATTGGGTATAACTCGGTGGCCTACTTGCAGGAGCGGCACCATTTGCAGGAAGAACTGATGGCGAATGTGGCGGTGGTGGAGGTGTTGGCGCGGCAGGCTGGTGCGTAAGCCGGCCGCGCTGGTTTTGTCTAGAAGAGGAGTTTGAGGCCTAGCTGGATCTGGCGGCTGGTGTTGGCGGTGGCGGTGATGGCTCCCGGAGAGCCAAGGGCGGCGACGGTGTTTTGGTTGGCGGTGGTGCCCTGGGTGGGGCCGGCGGAGTAGACGACTTCGTTGGGCAGGGAGAGGTTGGTGTGGTTGAGGACGTTGAAGAACTCGGCGCGGAACTGGAGGCGGGTGCGCTCGGCGATCTGCGTGGACTTCAGGAGGGAGAAGTCCCAGTCGGCGAAGCCGGGGCCGAAGAGGTTGTCGCGACCGGCGTTGCCGACCGTTCCGTAAGGGGGTGCGGAGAAAGCGCCGGGGTTGAAGTACTGGGTGGCTTTCTGGGTGGTTGTGCCGTGGTTGTAGAGCGATGCGGTGAAGCTGGGGTTGACGTTGGGGCGGACGGGATTGCGGGAGTCGCCTGAACCGGTGGGGTTGTAGCCGAGTTGAGGGCTGAAGGGGAAGCCGCTGGAGAGGTTGGCGATGGTGCTGATGGTCCAGCCGGATATGACGTGGCTAGTGAGGTGGTTGGCGTTGCTCAAGAACTGCTTACCGGCACCGAAGGGGAGATCGTAGCTGGTGTTGAAGGAGGCGAGGTGGCGGATGTCGGTGGCGGCTGCGCCATAGTCGAGGTGGGGGAGTTGTGGGACTTCAACGAAGGCAGGCGTGTTGGAGGAGACGGAGGTGTTCCAGGCAGATCCGTCGTCGAGGTTTTTGGACCAGGTGTAGTTGGCGCGGAGCTGGAGACCGTGGGAGAGGTCGTGGCGGAGGTCGAGCACGAGGGCGTTGTAGTTGCCCGAGCCGCCGGCCCACCAGGAGGTGGTGTTGGCGACGGCGGGGTTGGCCTTGGTGGTGGTGGGGTAATAGATGCTTCCGTTGGCGATGGTGTAGGCGGGCTCGTTGAGGTCGCCGTTGAGGATCTGGTGGTAGCTGTGGGAGCCGTTGTAGCCGACGGTGATGGAAGTGGAGGGTGCGATCTGCTGCTCGATCTTGAGGTCGTAGGCGAGCAGGGTGGGGGTGCGGATGCTGGAATCGACCGTGGAGGGGGAGACTGCGGGGGTCACGCCGGTGGGGTTGGCGACGGTGCTGCCGCTGTAGGAGTAGACGGTGTTGTAGGGAGCGGCCTGGTCGAGGCGGTAGTCGAGGGCGTCGAGGAGTGAGTGGTGGAGCCCGGCGCCGGCGGTGATGCTGGTGCGGCCGTTGCCGAAGACGTTCCAGGCGAGGCCGATGCGGGGTTCGGGGAGGCAGAGAGCGTGGTTGACGGTGAGGGTGTTGGAGAGGCCGGAGGCGGGGTTGGTGGAGATGACTCCAGCGGCGTTGAAGGAGTAGACGCTGGCGCGATTTTGGGACTCGCTCCAGCCGGTGGAGGTTTCGGTGCGGAAGCCGGCGCGGACCTGGAGGCGCGGGGTGACGTGGTAGGTGTCTTCGAGGAAGGCGTCGGCGAAGAGGGTGCGCCAGCCGAGCTCGGTGGTGGTGGGGGCGTAGGTGAAGGTCTTGATGGCGCCGTTGAGGAAGGTGGTGAGGGAAGCGAAGGAGGCCTGGCCGTATTGGTCCTGGGCGAGGTTGTCATTGGATTGCAGGCGCTGGAGCCAGAAGCCGGCCTGGATGGTGTGCTTGCCGATGGTGTAGTAGGCGTGGTCGTCGAAGGTGTAGAGGTTGCGGGTGATGCCGTTGTTGGCGCCGACGTTAGCACCGGCGGTGGTGATGGAAGACGCTCCGTTCGAAGCTGTGGAGCCGGAGATGACGACGGCATAGGTGGGAACGCCGGCGCGGACGCTGGGTGCGAGGGCTTGCTCGGCGGGCGGGACGTAGCCGTAGAAGTAGAAGGTGGAACGCGAGAGGCCTACGCGGGCCACGTTGATCAGGTGCGGCGAGAAGACGTGCTGTTCCTGAAA
>Ga0302316_10001959_pt1 | contig 15483 bp, 9 predicted proteins | sample III_Palsa_N3_2_FD_200456 | JGI IMG/M metagenome (GOLD analysis project Ga0302316, IMG submission 200456) | Peat permafrost microbial communities from Stordalen Mire near Abisko, Sweden - III_Palsa_N3_2 | ecosystem: Environmental > Terrestrial > Soil > Palsa > Peat permafrost | place: Sweden...
CCAGCCGGACGCCACTTCCATGCCGGGAATGCCGGGGATGTCGATGTCTAAAGCCGATGACGGAAGGCAACCGAATACCGTCGGCTTCCCCTATGGTTTTCCAACAGCCGGAGCCTATCGGATCTTCGTGCAAATGAAGCACGGCCAGACCATTGAGACAGGCGCCTTTGATGCCTGCGCTGGGCCGCTTCCCACCATTTGACTATCCATATCTTCCAGGCGCGATACCGTCCTATCCCTTGAACGCGAGAGGGCAGGCGAAAAATGGGGCCGCGGTGTTATTCTCGGCACGTGCCCTCACGCCTTGCAATCAAGGCTTGTCTCCTGCTTTTTGCCGCGTCGCTTGCCGGCCAGCAGCCTTCCCTGAATCCCGCGCCTAAATCCATCTCGCCGTCTTCGCCGACGCTGGTGATTCAGGGTGTGGGCAAGGGAGCGGTGCCGATCGACGGCTCGTGGCAATTCCATCTCGGGGACGACCCGCGCTGGGCCGACCCATCCTTCGACGATTCGAATTGGGAAGCGATCGAAGTCGATGGTCCGTGGGGTACGCAGCAGCATCCTTCCTACGCCGGATTTGCCTGGTACCGGCGGCATATAGAAATCCAGCCGACGGCAGGCGCGACACACGACTACCGCCTGCTGATTCCGCACGCAGAAGACGCCTACGAAGTCTATTGGAACGGCCAGTTGGCGGGGAGCTACGGCAGGCTGCCGCCCAATCCCAGCTGGTATTACGGGATGTTTCCACGCTCCTTCCCGCTGCGAGGCTCGGCCTACGGAACACTCGCGATTCGAGTCTGGAAGGCGCCTTTGGAGGCTTTTTCCGCAGCCGAGTCAGGTGGCATCTACGATCCCCCGCTGGTTGGCGAGCGAGAGTCGATCGCGCTGCGGGAGAGCGCGGCTTACTGGAACTACATTCGAGAAGACCTGTTCGACTATTCGCTGATCCTATTGCGCGGATTCGTCACGGTTCTCTGCCTGATGTTGTGGAGCCGCAATCGCAAGGAGCAGCTCTTCATCTATGTAGCCGTGTTGACGGCAACTCCAGTAGCTCTGGAAATCCTGGAGCGGTTGTTCCTCATTCCATTCTCGTACGGCCTTGCTCGCTTCATGAATCAGCCGCTGTACGTGCTCTACCATGTTTCGCTTTGGTTCCTGCTGCTGTGGCTTCTGCGGTTGAACGACAATCGCAATCTCGTCCGATGGACAAGGCGACTGGCTTATCTGACCCTCGCCGCCGGCGCCGCAGATGGAGTTCTAGCCCTGTTCTGGGGCGTGGCCACGCATTGGATGCAGTGGGCTGACGGCTTCCTCACCACCTTTATTCTGCTTGTTGAAGTCTTCCCATTCGTCCTGATCGGCATCGGCTTGAGACGCAGGCTCGATGCCTCGCGTTGGGTGGTCGCAATTACCGCGCTGATTCTGCAGACCCTCGACACCGTCGCGGACGCCAGCGCACTGGGTCAGCGATTTACTCACTGGACACTTTTCTCCGACCTGATCGATGTGCCGCTTTTCACGATTCAGGGTGTCGCATTTCGCGCGGAAAAAGTTACATCCATCGCTCTTTTTGTAGCCATTATTTACGCCGTGTATCGCTACGCGATCGAACAGCAGTCGCGGCAGGGTGTGCTGGAACGGGAGATTCAGAGTGCGCGCGAGATTCAACAGGTCCTGATTCCGGAAACCCTGCCCTCCCTCAAGGGATATGCGGTGACAAGCGCCTACCAGCCGGCGCTCGAAGTGGGTGGAGATTTTTTCCAGCTGCTGCCCAACCCGGACGGCTCCACCCTTGTGGCGCTGGGTGACGTCAGCGGCAAAGGCATGAAGGCTGCGATGAATGTCGCGATGATCGTAGGTGCACTGCGCGCTCTTGCCGACACCAATTCCAACCCCGGCGACATCATGGAAGGGCTCAATCGCTGCCTGTGCGGCCGCATGCAGGGCGGATTCACAACCTGCCTGATCCTGAGGCTTGACGCAGATGGAACCGTGACCTTTGCCAACGCCGGCCACTTACCCCCATTCCTCAACCAGCGCGAGATCATGCTCGAGGGGTCGTTGCCCCTGGGTCTCGTCAGTTCGTCGTTTTATGGCGAAATCGCGATGCAGTTGCGTCCTGGAGACTATCTGAGCCTGTATACCGATGGCCTGCTGGAGGCGAGAAATACAGAGGGTGAACTGTATGGCTTTGAACGGCTGCACGCACTGCTGACGGCCCGGCCCACTGCCCAGCAGGCAACTGAGGCGGCGTTAGCGTTTGGCCAGGATGACGACATTACGGTGCTAACCCTGACCAGGCTGGCTGCCGGCGAGGAATCGACCACCTCACTGGTGGTTCCATTCCTCTCGCCGGCTGCCCCTGGCCGCTAACTGCTGGACATTGACCGCGATCGCTACCGGTTTGCCACGTTGACCTGAATCGTCGCGCTCCCAGTCCCGTAGTTTGTGCCCCCGCTGTACGCCGCCGTGAAGCTGTTGGTCCCATTCGTGAGCGTGGAAGCTGCGACGGCAAAGCTCGCGTGTCCGCTGGCATTGACCGGCATCGTTCCCAGCACGGTACCGCCGTCGGAGAGAGTCACCGCGCCCGTCCCGTCGGGCGGGCCCGCGCTCCAGGATTGAACCGATACCGCCAGCGTCAGGCTACCCCCCGTGAGGTTCCAGGTGGAAGGCGTAATACTGACGTTTACGGGAGCCGGGATAACGGTGAATGTCCTGCTCTGCGGTGTCGCGGCAGCATAGTTGGTTTGCGCCGCGTAGGACACGCTTACTGTGTGTTTTCCAACAGGCGGCTTGGAGATGGTGAAGAGCCCGACACCGAAAGTCAGCGGCACGGTCACGGGTTTCCCGCCGTCATACGTGTAGGTGATGACTCCAGGTGGTGGGCCGGCTTCGGAGCTCAAATACGCGCCGCAGTCGTAATTCGCGCCATAAGGGAAGGTCGAGTTCCAGCAGGTGAGCCCGAGGGTCACTGGAGCCGGATTGACCGTGAATACGACTGGCGCCGAAGCCCCCCCGGGAATCGTCGCATCGCCGGAATACACGGCGCTGATGGAATGTTTCCCTGCGGACAATCCGTGGATGTAGTAGTAGGCCGCGCCGTTGCCCTGTAACCGAAGGGTATCGAGCACCTTGCTTCCATCGAGAATCTTCACCGTACCTGTCGCAACTGGGGTGGACGGGTGCACATGGCTAGCCGCAACACTGGGCGTAGCGCCGGGCTCGATTTGCACGACAACATTGGCGCCCTGGGGATAGTTCACTGTCTGAGGGTTGATGCTGAGCTGAACCTGGTTGTCGTAAGGAGACACAACCTGGTACGACACCGATGCCGACGCCTGGTTGCCTGCGGCATCGACTGCGAGCACCGCAAAGCTTTTCGATCCGGGTGACGATGTATCGACTGTGCTGCTAAGCGTCCCCGTATTGTTGGTCGCTCCGGGCGCATAGGTGTAGCTTCCGCAACGGATTACGCCAGACAGAGCATCGGTGCAACTGAAGCTGGCTGTTACAGTCTGGCCAACGTAATACGTACCTTGGCTGGATGGCGCCGGAGAAAGCGTCGGGCCGCTGGCGACAGCCGGCGGCACGGTATCAACGTTGATGGGATAGGTGTAGAAGCTCGTCGACCAATTTCCACTGCCATCCTGATTGAATTGCAGCTCCTCCGTACCGGCACAGTCCTGCGCGTAGTAGTAGAGCAGATTGTAACCCTCTGCAAGACCCGTCAGCGTCTGTTGAGGAGGCGTGAAAACGGCCGCTGGGATTCCTGTCGGATTGGCAAGCGTTGGACACACGACCGAGCTCGACAGAACCGTGTCCGAGACGCCGGGATCGGCCGGGCTCGGGACGCCGCCCGCCGGCGCTACGCCGTAGGTGATGCTTTGAATCGGCGATGCAACAAAGTTAGCCGCGCCCGGAAGCGTGGTGCCGGCAAGATTCGGCGGTTGACTGGAAAGAGTCACGGTGGCCGAAGAGGTATTGATCCAGTAACCCGGTTGCTGACCTGCGACCGTCACAGTGGTCAGATCCTCGGGCACCTGCACGACGGTGATAAATGTTGAGTTGGGATGGGTGGTGCGGCCGCTGCTGGTGCTGGTGCCCCCGCTCGCAACTGTTTCGGGCGTCGCTACGGAAGAGAGCGGGCTTACCGCCCCAGACCTTGCAACAGCGCTCACCGCAGTCGTGGCCGATTTCCCTTTGGCAAGACTGCTGGTACTGGTGGAAGCGGTGGTGCTGGTGAAGTTGTAAAGCAGATTTTGCGGGCAGGGTAAATTGGGCAAATCCGCCGCAGCTTCATATGTGCACGGGCCGCCAGTCCAGCCGTCGCTGGCCATCAGAAAACCGATGCCCTCATGGAACGTAGGGCCGCCAGGGGTCGGGATATCCGAAAGAGTGAAGGCCGGCCCGTTGAAGACATCCTGAAAAATCTCGTTATTCTGCGTCGAGATTGGGCATTGCGCTCCGCTCGCGGTGGCTCCGGTGCCGACTGCGCACTGCAAAGTAAAGAGCTTGCATGCAGGCGCGCCGCTCGATAGAAGCTCCCCGGTGTGCACCAGGCAATTCGACGTAGCAAACGATGTCTGGGGTGTGTACATGGACTGAAACGTCGAAGGATCGATGGGCAGATCCGCAACCTGAGGAATAGTCCCGTCGGTGACGGTGAGGCTTCCCGCTGTCTGTGCCGTGGTCAGATCGTATTGGAAGCCAATCTGCTGAGTTGAGACGGAGTTGAAAGCGAAGCCCTGCGCCAGTTGCTGAGGCGTCGCGCTGCTCGCTGGAATCGGGTTGCCATTGACCAGTGCCGGCCCGGTGACTCCGTTTGGAGTGCAGTTCGTATTGAGGTAGAGCGTGGAACTGGCAAGAGAAAAGCCCTCGTCCTGAAGGCTCACCGTCACCTGCTCCTGCCCGGGAACCAGCAGGCTCGCGATGCTGAACGGAGCCACACCTCCGGTTGCGACGTAGGTGTCCGGATCGAGTCCGGCATAAGAAACGCCCGCCGGAGGAAACTCATAGGCGCTGCTGAAGCAATTCTGAAAAGGGATGCCGATCGCCGAGCCGTTGACGCCACCCACGCAAACATTAGTGGGCCCGGTCGTGGTCCCGCCAGCCGCTACGGAAACGTTGATGTTGTTATCCACCAGCAGGTTGCCGGTGCCGTCGGCGGTGGAGGAAAGCATGGCTGTGATCGGAGAGGCCGAGCACGTCAAACTCAGTGTATTGCTGTTAAAGTCCACCGCGCTGGAGCCGTAGCCGGTGCCGGTGGCGGACGGCCGCTGGTCGACCGGGCTGAACAGTAGAATCGAGCTTTGTCCATAGGCAGCATTTGCCGGCAGAGCCAGGCACAACAAGCAGAGGAAACCCAGGTATATCCGTTGGGACAGGTGACACTGGGACTTCAGGCGAAGGGACTGCATACAGACTCCTTTGAACTCGCTTCAGAGTGGGCACAATGAACATCAACCCGCGTGCATTTTAGCCGCAGGTAATGTTGGCGAAAACTAAAGTTTCAAGGGGGAATTGAAACGCAAGAGTTGCTAACGCGAAGAACGAATTAAGGTACCAATTGATTTATATATGTCCGGCCAAGACTGTCAATCGGAAAGTAACTGAAGCGCCTTGCAATCTCGCGGAAACAAGAAAATATTCGCGAATCTTCGAGATGACTTGAAAAATCGCGCACCGTGGCAGATGCGAGAGCCTGAGCCGAGACTCGATCCTCTGGGAGAAAGCTAATCCAGATAGATTTCGTCGATGTAACACCAGCGCCACTTCTCTCCGCGCTCTGCGGATTGAATGATCGGATGATTCGTTTCGTTGAAGTGTGCCCGGGCATGCCGATTTTTCGACGAATCGCAGCAACCGACGTGGCCACACTCAAGGCACATGCGCAGATGCACCCAGGTGTCCCCGGTCTTGAGGCAGTCCTCGCAACCCTTTGCGGACGGTTTCACCGCCTTCACATGATCCTTCACGTGCCCACACGATGTCTTTGCCACGGCGTCTAATTCCTTTCCAAGGTCGACTTCAACGTCTCCGGACACGTCCGGCGCGGTTTTCGAAGTTTAAGACTACTCTGTCCGGCGTTGAAATGGGAAGACCAACCCTTGATCCCGCTGGCCGATATACTGATCTTCCGCCGGGAAGGGCTATCGATCTATGCGTACCTTTGAAGTCGCCATTGTCTGTCTGTCGATCGCCTCCCTGGTCGCTGCCCGTGCCTTCTCAAAAACCGCGGCCACAGGCCGTTGGACGACATGCAAGTGGCTCTGCTTCCTCCTGCTCCTGATCGCGGTCGCAGCTCATCTCCTCATGGAGGGCGCACATTGGCAGATGGCGCCCTTGTACCTCGCGATACTGTTGATCGCGGCCTTTTTGTCTCCCCGATTCTCCCGTGCATGGAGAATCGCAGTCGCAGTCCCTGCACTCCTGCTTATCGTTCTGAGCTGCGGACTGGCCTTTGTCCTGCCGATGTTCAAGTTGCCTGCTCCAACGGGCAAGTACGCCATTGGAACCCGCATTTTGAACATGACAGATTCCAGCCGCAAGGAAGATGCCGACCCCACCGGCAGGCGCTTTCGCGAACTCGTCATTCAGATCTGGTATCCCGCGCTTCCTTCCCATAACCCGCGCGCGCCCTATCGCCGCCGGATTGAAACTTCGCTGGCCTCCTCGTATCAAAGCGTCGACTGGACTCACGCGCGTTACGATGCACCCGCGGCCGATGCCACTGGCGGATTTCCAATTTTGCTCTACAACCCCGGCTGGAATGGCCGCCGCACACAGGACACTCCGCTCATCGAAGAACTGGCCAGCCACGGCTACGTTGTGGTTGCAATCGACCATCCGTATAACTCGGGTCCGGCAGCGCTTTCCGGCGGCCGCGTGATCCACCCCGTCTCTTCGCCCGAATTGTCCGATGATGTGACAACCGAAAAAGCGCTCTACGCTCTGATCAACAGGGAGGTCGACAAAGAGACCTCGGATACGATCTTTGTGCTCGCACAAGTGGAGCATTGGAATGACGACCCGGCGTCCCCGTTCTATCATCGCCTTGACCTCAGTAAAATCGGGACCCTCGGCTACTCTTTAGGGGGCCTCGTTGCTGCCGAGACGGCTTGGCGCGCGCCGCGAGTCGGCGCCGTTCTGGTGCTGGATACGCCTCTTTATGGAGAAGCCGGAAAGAATGGAATTACGCAACCTTTCATGCTTATCTGCGAAGATCTGGTGCACTCTACGCCGGAACAACTCGCACATATGAGTTTTGGCGAGCGGCGCAATACTACGATGGACGAGCAAGACTACGACCGTCAGCTGCCGTTGTTCCAAAGGCCCGGCAACTATGAGCTTGAGGTGCACGGCGCAATTCACACCAGCTTTCAGGACATCGCTTTAACATCGCCTCTGAAGTCCATCTCCAACGCAGGCGACATTCCTCCCCGACGCATGATCACGATCCTGCGGCAATACAGCCTTGCCTTCTTCGACCAGTCTCTGCGCGGAATGTCCTCGCCACTGTTGGCTTCCAAGACAAGTCCTTTTCCAGAAGTCGGAGTCATCTTCAGTTCCCCTGCCCGGCAAACTTCGGCTGTAAACCCGCATTAGCAAAGTCGGAAAACGCGATTGCTACCAATTGGTGATTGTCACTGCGGAACCACTCACGTAGTCTGTCTTCAGCCTGGCCCACCGTTGACGATACTTCTGGAAACTCTTACCGAGGGCATTGGATGTCGGATGTATTGCTTTTTACTTCGCGCACCCCTGCTCATTCCGGGGAGAACGCGGCCGCCTGGTCTCCGTGGGCGCGCATCGCTTTCCGCTTCGGGTTTACCTACCTCGTGCTGAGTGCATTCTTCTGGATATTCGAGTTTGCCGACAAATCAACCGCTCTCCTGGCAAGACCTTATCAAGCCTTCTGGCATCCATTCGCGAGCTGGACAGCGCAACATTTATTTCATTGGAGCAGAGATGTTCAGGTCAATTTCGTGCGCGATACACGGTATCTCTACGCACTGTTGACCTGCTTTCTCGCCGCCTCTCTCGTTAGCGCTATCGTCTGGTCCATCCTTGATCGAAAGCGCGATCACTACAACACGCTGAACTACTGGCTGCGCGTTTTGCTGCGCTATGAGTTGATCTATCTGCTTCTGCATTACGGCATGGACAAGGTCTTCCTGTTGCAATTCCCTGCGCCCACGCTGGCACGGCTCACCGAACGCTTCGGTGATTACTCGCCGAGTTCGCTGATGTGGTCCTTCATCGGCGCTTCCACCGTCTACACCGTATTTGGCGGCGTCGCGGAGATACTGGGTGCTGTGTTCTTGCTCTTTCGCAAAACCACCACCCTGGGCGCTCTCATCAGCTTCGCCGTAATGTTCAACGTCACAGTGATGGACTTCAGCTATGACGTTTCAGTGAAGCTGCTCTGCCTGAACATGCTGCTGATGGCCGTGTACCTGATGCTTCCGGATATCGGCAGGCTGCTGGATTTTTTCTTCCTCAATCGCGCGACGCAACCGGCACAATTGTCGCCTTTCAAGCTGAGCCGATCGAAACAGCTGGCCGCTACGGCGCTCAAGGTTTGCGTCATCCTCTATCTCATCGTTCCGCTCACGGTTCGCGACTGGAAGAACTACCAACAGAGTGGCGCGGGAGCGCCGCATCCGCCACTGTATGGACTGTATGAAGTGGAAGAGTTGAGCCTGGGTGGCGTGACACACCCTCCGCTGGTCACCGACGCTTCGCGTTGGCGCTATGTGATCATCGACAAACCGGACTCCTTCGCGGTAAGGCGTATGGATGATTCGCTGATCGACTACCGCATTCATTACGATGGCGCACAGCACCAAATTCTCTTCGACGCGCGAGGAGATGCAATCGACAAGAGCACTCTCAGAGTTTCGCAGCCAGCGGCCGGAGCGATGCATCTGGATGGCTCGCTCGGTGGTGCTCCATTCAGTGCAGAGTTGAAGCAAATCGATCGCAACAGCTTTACTCTGGTGAATCGCGGATTTCACTGGATAAGCGAGAGCAGCTTCATCCACTGAGGCTTGGTTTCATTCAGTAAGCTCAGACGCGTTCTTATCCGTCGCAAAGAACAGCATCAACACCGGCGATTGCAGGCGAGGCATCTGAGATAAATCGCGCAACAGGCACTTCTCCACTTGTTGTTGATCGCTTCCCAGGGAGGAGACCAGGACACAACGCGTTTGTCCGGGCCAGCCGTTGGCACGGAGTTCGCTGGCTATCGCTCCGTAGTCTTTCCCTGGCATATAGAGAACCAGGCTTACGTCCGGCGTTATGCCAACCAGGCCGCTGGTCGCGCCGGCCGCCAGATGGCGCGTCGCAAAGAGAACGCGTGAACTCGTGATGCGGCCCGTCAGCGGAAGGCCCGCGAGTGCGGCAGCGGCAAATCCCGCCGAAACACCAGGCACAATTTCAAACGGAATCGCAGCTTGCGTCAGTGCATCGATCTCTTCTGCCGCCCTGCCGAACAGCAGCGGATCGCCGCTCTTCAGGCGAACGACGCTATGGCTGTTTCGTGCGTATTCGACCATCCATTCGTTGATCTCTTCCTGGGTAATTGTTTTCTTGCCACAACGCTTGCCTGCATTGCGGACGAAAGCGTCCCTTTGAGCGAGCGCGAGAACCTGCGGCGAGACGAGGTCGTCATGCAGAATGCAGCTTGCGGAGGAGATCAGTGCGTGGGCGCGAAGCGTAAGCAGATCCAGCGAACCGGGACCGGCGCCGACGAGATAGACCCTTCCGGCTTCTGCCCGTGTCATGATCGATCACCCTTGATTTTCGCTTCGATAAGACGATCAAGCGTCTGTTGGACGGGGCAGGCTGAAGGGTCGCAGCTTTCGCGGCGAGCTAATAAATGCAGAGCTTGTTTGCGCTCGTCTCCAGCGGGATACATCTCCAGAATTCGCAGGCGAGTTTCCCCCAATTGGTCGAGCCACGCACCAGTATCTTCCGGCAGCAGCGCATCCACTTCCTCACGCAGCCGCTGGGCAAGCGCCGGGCTCTTGCCGGCCGTTGAAATAGCAATCTGCAACTCGCCGCGCCTGACTACGGAGGGATAGAAAAAATCGCAGTCCGGCGGGTCGTCAACGGAATTGCAAAGTACATTGCGAGATCGAGCAGCTTCAGCAACTTGATGATTGACATGCCGCAAATCCGTCGCTGCGATCACCAGAAACATATCCTCAAGATCCGACTCAACAAATTCCCTGGCATGCCACTGAAGTTCGCCCGCGCGTGCCTGGGCTTCAACCTCCGATTTGGCTTCAGGCGCGACCACGGTGACCGCTCCGCCGGCGCGAAGCAGGCTGGCGATCTTGGGCGATGCGATAGTGCCCGCGCCTACCACGAGGCAAGGCCGGTCTTGAAGTTTAAAGAAGACGGGGAACATCTCCATCGAATCCATTGCCCTCTTATTCCAGCATCGCACAGAGCTGTGAATCTGTTCCCTGCTCAAATAAAGAGCCGCCGTCTCGACTTGAGACAGCACATGCCAGAAATCCGTACCCCTGCAAGACTGCGCAGGTTGAGGCAGATTGTCCCGGCACTTCGAGCGCTCTGGATTACTCTGGTTGGGTATAGTCGCGGGATCAATATCGTTCGCCAAAAGAGGATTCCTTGGGTCTGACACAGAGAACATTCGCGTCGTGCTTTGCGGTACTCCTGTCCTTGCCGGCAGTGCTGCACGCTGGAACCGTAACGCCTCTTCGCGAGGGATGGCGCCTGCAATCTGCATGTCAGATGCAGGCAACCGGCGATGCCATAGCCCGGGAGGAATTTTCGGTGGACGGCTGGCTGAAAACAACCGTGCCCAGCACCGTGCTCGCGGCACAGGCTGCAGCCGGCAAAATCCCCGATCCCTACTATGGCTTGAACCTGCGCCAGATTCCCGGCACCGACTATCCAATCGGCGGCATCTTCGCTCGCATGCCGATGTCAAAAGACAGCCCGTACTACTGCGGATGGTGGTATCGAACCGAATTCACAGCTCCGCCGGCATCGTCAAAGGACGGGAGAACCTGGCTGCATTTCGGAGGCATCAACTATCGCGCAGATCTATGGCTCAATGGCAAGAAGATCGCGGATACGACCCAGATCGCAGGGGCATATCGCACGTATGATTTCGATGTAACCGGGGTTCTGCAGCCAGGCAAGCCCAACGTGCTGGCAGTCGAAACATTTGCCCCCACCGAGAAGGATCTGGGCATCAATTGGGTCGATTGGAATCCATGCCCGCCCGATAAGGATATGGGCTTGTGGGGTGCTGTCGATCTGGTCACAACAGGCGAAGTGGCGCTGCGATCTCCTCTCGCCGTGACTCACTTCGAAAGCAGTGAACTCACCGTCGCGGATCTGACCATCTATGCCGAGTTGCACAACGCTTCCGATCATGCCGTGAAGGGGCTGGTTTCCGGTTCCGCGGGCGCCGTCCGATTCGAGCAAACGGTGGAACTCGCGGCGCACGAAGATCGCGCCGTTGCGTTCTCACCGGAACAGTTTCCTCAGTTGCGGATTCATAACCCTGAGCCCTGGTGGCCGTACCAGATGGGCAAGCCACATCTGGAGCATCTGACCGTGCGCTTCCTGGTGCATGACCAGATCTCGGATGAACAGGGCGTGGACTTCGGCATTCGCGAAGTTACCTCGGAGTTCACTGCGAACGGAAGCCGGCTTTTCCGGGTCAACGGAAAGCCCATCCTGATTCGCGGCGCCGGATGGTCTCAGGATATGCTGCTCCGCACCGACGCGAGCCGATTGCAGGACCAGTTCAGGCTGGTGCGCGATATGAATCTCAACACGATTCGACTCGAGGGCAAGCTCGAAACGGATGCATTCTTTCATCTCGCCGACGAGCAAGGAATTCTGGTGATGCTCGGCTGGTGTTGCTGCGATCACTGGGAGCGGTGGAAGGACTGGACCGCGGAAGATCTCACCATCGCCACCGCTTCACTCCGGGCACAAATGCTGCGCCTGCGTCATCACGCCAGTCTCCTTGTGTGGCTCAACGGCAGCGACAATCCCCCGCCTGCCAACGTCGAAACTGCGTATCTGCAAGTGGAAGCTGAGACGCACTGGCCTAATCCAACGCTCTCGTCGGCTTCAGCTACGCCCACCACGGTCAGCGGCCCGAGTGGCGTCAAGATGACCGGTCCTTATGACTATGTCGCGCCGAGCTACTGGTACGTCGATCAACACAACGGCGGCGCCTTCGGATTCAACACGGAAACGAGTCCTGGGCCAGCCATACCGTCGCTGGCAAGCCGCAGGAAATTCTTGCCCGACGCCGATGCGTGGCCGCCCACTGCCAACTGGAGCTATCACTACGGAGGCGGCGGCTTCGCGAATCTAAGCGTCTTCGATGGCGCCATGGCGGCCGCCTACAGTAAGCCCGGCTCCGCGCAAGAGTATGAGCGCATTGCACAGACCATGGAGTACGACTCCGAGCGGGCCATGTTCGAAGCCTATGGAAGGAACAAGTATCAGTCGACCGGCGTCATACAATGGATGCTCAATAACGCCTGGCCCTCCATGATCTGGCATCTCTATGACTACTACCTGGACGCAGGAGCCGGATACTTCGCAGCCAAGAAGGCCTGCGAGCCCGTACACATTCAGTACTCCTATGACGATCATTCCATCGTCGTTGTGAATAGCACCTACGAATCCGTGGAGGGCCTCAAAGCCAGCATCCATGTTCACGGTCTCCAGTGGGCCGATCTCTACAACACAGAGACCAATGTGAACGCGGGAAGCGACAGCTCACAGATCGTCGCCTCCGTGCCGGAAAGCCTCTTTACAGGGCCGGAGAGGATATTCTTCATCGACCTGACACTTTCAGATGCCGCAGGACACATCGTCAGCCGCAACTTCTACTGGGTGCCAGGGACGCTCACCACCTTCGACTGGACGAAGACAAACTACACACACACTCCGGCAGCGCGTCATGAAGACCTGACCGCGCTGACCTCTTTGCCCAGGGCAAAAGTATCGAGCACAGCGGAGATCGAGACCACTGCGCAAGGGCGCGAGATTCATCTGCGTCTTGAAAATCAATCGCAGGCATTGGCCTTCCAGATTCGCGCGGCTGTTCGCACTTCATCAGGCGATTTGATAGCACCTGTCTTCTGGTCCGATAACTGGGTCGAACTTGTTCCGGGAGAGTCCCGCACTTTGACCGCATTGCTCCCAGAGAACGTGCATGAAACACCCGTCCTCCAGATCGAAGGCTGGAATATCGAACCCGAATCCATAACCCCGGCTGCCTCCGTCGCGGCGCGCTAAGGAGACCTATGGCAGCTACTTCGGAAAGCGGATCGTCCGGGAGCTCTGCGGCCCAGGCGCCGCTTGGGCTCAAGCGCAGTCTGCGGTTTTGGGATCTGGTGCTTTACGGCATCATCCTCATCCAGCCGACGGCTCCGATGCCCAGCTTTGGAGTCATTTATCAGGAAGCCCGGGGCCACGTCGTTACTGCGATTCTGCTGGCCATGGTTGCAATGCTGCTCACTTCTGTGAGCTATGGCCGCATGGCGCGCGCCTATCCGCACGGGGGCTCTGCATTCTTGTACGTTGGCAAAGAACTGCATCCCAGCCTCGGCTACATCACTGGCTGGTGCCTCGTCATGGACTACATCCTGAATCCGCTCATTTGCACGATCTGGTGCAGCCGCGCCGCTATGAACTTCCTGCCCGGCATTCCGTACTTCGCGTTGGCGTGCTTCTTCGCTATATTTTTTACTGCTTTGAACTGCAATGGCGTCGAGACATCTGCTCGCATCAACGCAGGCATGGCGGCAGTACTGGGCATGGTGATCGTTCTGGTTCTGGTCGCCGCAGTGCGTTGGATCCTGCATTTGTCCCACCCCACGGCCCAATTCTTCCTGCTCCCCTTCTACGACCCATCCACGTTCAATTCGGGAGGACTTCTACGCGGCACGTCGATCGCGGTCTTAACGTACATCGGCTTCGATGGAATCTCCACGCTCACGGACGAGGCCAGAGATCCGGCACGCAGTGTTCCCAGGGCAATCGTCCTCACTTGTTTCGTCACCGGCATTCTCGCGAGCATTGAAGTGTACGTCGCGCAACTTGTCTGGCCTCGTGGATTGGCGTTTCCGGATATCGACACAGCTTATGTTCACGTATCAGGGCGCATGGGCGGGCCGATCCTGTTCCTGATTGTGAATGCGTCGTTACTCCTGGCAAACGTCGGCTCGGGCATGGCTTCGCAATTAGGCGCAGCTCGCCTGCTCTATGCCATGGGGCAGGATGGGGCGCTCCCTCGCCGGTTCTTCGCGACTGTAGCCCCCAGGAGTCGCGTGCCTCGGAACAATGTGCTGCTGATCGGCGCGATTTGCCTGGTCGGTGCTCTGGTTTTCAGCTATCAGCTTGGCACCGAGTTGCTCAACTACGGCGCGCTCCTGGCGTTCATCGGGGTCAACCTCTCTTCCATTGTCCGCAGCTGGCGTCTGGGACGCATGAGCCAATGGATGCCCATGCTGTTGTCGCTGGGCGGAGCGATTACTTGCCTGTTCTTGTGGATCAACCTGGGATCTCTGGCGCGCATCGCAGGCACGTGCTGGGCGATAGTCGGTGTCTTGCTTTGGGTCGTCCGCAGACGCTATACCGTGCTACCCGGTGAGGCTATCTGAGGCGACCTAAAAGCCAGACACTTGCGTGGCCTTTCTCATATCAGGAATCGAACTACAGTAGTAGCCCAATTTGGCCCGCGTAGAGTTATCTTCTAGGCCGTGTTGCTTGCGCTCGTCTTCCCAATTTCTGCCCGGGGACACGGTCTCTCTTGTTGCACAAACCAAACAGGTTAGGTGTGACGTCGGCTTAGGCAGATTTGTACGTCGAGTTATCAAATGCGTTAAGAGCGATTTTCGATATGCTTTTATTTGCTGGCATATGTGTCCCGACTCTCCCTCGAAAACCATTTTATGGTGTTGATAATTATGGACTTAAAACAACCGCGCGAAAGGGCGCGTATATAGATACTAGGAAACACAAATGGATACTTGCAGACCCCCCATTGTGAGGATAGTGTTGATTTTTCACGAGATGACTTGAACGGCGAGATCGAATGCTGTGTTATGCTCCATTTAAGTAAGGGAATAGTTGACGATTGCCGACCCGCTAGTCTGCTCTAGTGAAAGGCTTTATGGAAAATTGTCTTGACTTTTTCTCATGTGGCGATTGCAGCCTTCAATGCATTTCGCAAGCCGCGCATGAGGACGCCTTTACTCCATTATTAGCGTGTTCCAAATTGTGCAACATTTTGGGAAATCAAGAGATATCGTGGAATCAAGGTTGACCGATGAGCGAGGTCAGCGTCAAAAACGTCAGTTTGTCGACCCTGTACTGCCTCGGTTTTCTGAAAGTGAATCAAACACATCTTGGATTGTCGGTTCCAGTTCCAACCGTTGCCCCTCGTTTGAGTCGGATAATGCCGGGCTGAAG
>Ga0302316_10001960_pt1 | contig 15482 bp, 12 predicted proteins | sample III_Palsa_N3_2_FD_200456 | JGI IMG/M metagenome (GOLD analysis project Ga0302316, IMG submission 200456) | Peat permafrost microbial communities from Stordalen Mire near Abisko, Sweden - III_Palsa_N3_2 | ecosystem: Environmental > Terrestrial > Soil > Palsa > Peat permafrost | place: Sweden...
CGAAGTCTGACAATATCCCTTGTGACAAATCTCGTCCCGTGGAAGGCAGAAAGCATGTCAACAAAGCCAGACAGCTTCTGGAGAATTGCCGGCCTTTGCTGACAGCCCAACGCGCTCCTTGAATTGGCACTCAAGCAGTTTGCAACAGCCATCCAAAACTGCTGAACAGTCGGAGCAATCCTGCTTGGAAGACAGAAACAAATGAAAAAGATGGCCGAAAGAAACGCGAAGGCATGAGCGAGGCGGATTACTTGCCGAAGATTTTGCCGAAGAAGCCGGTCTTCTTCTCACTGCTGACTCCATCGCTCGCCGTACGTTTCGGAGCGGACCTTACGGAGTCGTGGAACTTGAGAGGCTGGCTGTCCCAGATGCCGATGGCTTCAGGCTGGTGGGGCATCTTGGTGCCGTTGAAGGCTGCGCGGGGATTTTCAACACACAGGCGGCGGGCGGTCTCTTCGCCGGCGCGGTTGGCTACATAGTCGTAGCCCTTCTTGAGGTGTGGCGGCCGCCATTCCAGGTTGTGGGCGTCGGTGGCGAGGAAGTGGATCCAGTTGCGGTCGAGGAGTTCGTTGGCAAAGGCCTCAGCGGAGTTGCCGAAGCGGCCGTAGAGCGATGAGGCCGTGACCTGAACGAAGCTGCCTTGTTTGATCCATTCGGCGAGCATCTCGGGGCGGCGGACGATGACCGGATTGCGCTCCGGATGGGTGATGATGTTGGTGTAGCCGGCGGCTTGCAGGCGGTGCAGAGCTTCGCCGAGCTGCGGCGGGATGGCCATCTCCGGGAACTCGACGAGCAGGTAGCCTTTGCCTTGAATCGAGTACTTGAGCGGATTGCGGATGGCGTCTTGAATATTGTCGGCGTTCAGGTGGAAGTCGCAGGCCATGGCGAGTTCCAGTCTGCCCTCCACACGGGCCTGGATCTCGGCCATGCGCTCGGCATTGAGCTCTGCCTGGTACGGGTAGCTGTCGCTCGAGTGGGGGGTGCAGGCGATGTGGGTGACGCCTTCGGCGATAGCTACCTCGGTCATCGCGAGGGAGGTTTCGAGATCGGGAGAGCCGTCGTCGACGCCGTAGATAAGGTGATGATGGATGTCGATCATTCGGTACAGCTTCCCGTCTGCCTCAAGTCTATCCGCCTAAAGTTCGTCCACCCAAAGTTCGTCCGCCCAGGATTCGTGAGCTTAAGTCTCGCCCGCTTAGGGTTCGTCCGATCGGCCGCTTCTTAGCGGCTGGCGAGGGCCTCAACGCCACTAGAAATCATGGATTCGAAAATCTTCAAGCCGTCGGCTGAGCCCAGCAGTTGTTCGCTGGAGCGGTCGGGGTGGGGCATGAGTCCCAGAACATTGCGGCCTTTGTTGAGGATGCCGGCAATGTTTTCGAGCGATCCATTGGGGTTGGCTCCTGGGGTGACTTCGCCCTGCGCCGTGGCGTAGCGGAAGGCGATGCGGTCTTCGGCTTCGAGTTCGCGCAGGGTTTCGGCGTCGCAGTAGTAGTTGCCCTCCATATGGCCAATCGGCATCTGGAGGACTTCGCCTGCGCGCAACTGGCTGGTAAAGCGGCTGTCGGCGGTTTCGACGCGCAGATGGACCTGCTTGCAGATGTACTTGAGGCCGGCATTGCGCATCAGGGCGCCCGGGAGCAGCCCTGATTCGGTGAGGATCTGGAAGCCGTTGCAGATGCCGAGGACCAGCCCGCCATCGTCGGCGAAGCGCGTTACCGCCTGCATGACCGGCGAGAAGCGTGCGATCGCTCCGGTGCGAAGGTAGTCGCCATAAGCGAATCCGCCAGGGACGAGGATGGCGTCGACCCCCTGCAGGTCTTCGGAGTCATGCCAGAGGAAGGTGACAGGCTGGTGGGCGATCTCGGCGATGACGTTGTAGGTGTCGTGATCGCAGTTCGATCCGGGAAAGACAAGGACGCCGAATTTCATGCTTTTAGGGTATCAGTTATCGGGAGCCCAAACGAGTGAGTGGGCCAGCCCAGGTACCGTTCAGGAAATCAGCTCGTGCATGTGCCGATGGGAATCTCGGGCGAATCTTTGCTGCTGGCTGCGAGTGTAGGGATAGCCGAGCCAGGCCAGCCAGTTGGCGGGTTGCGAGACGGCGAGCAGGTCATAGTAGACGACGCCGGATATTGGGAAATGTTCAAGGAGGAACCGCTCCTCGCCGCGTTCAACATGGAGCGGGGTAGTGCCGTAGCCGAAGCCAAAGCGGTCCTGCTCGTCGATAACGTACAGGATTCGACTGCAGTTCAGGGACCAGAGACCAAGGTTGTGGGCTTCGACAGCGACGATTGCTTCCTGCTCGATTTTGGCCTCGGGATTGGCCACCCGGACCCAGCCGAGATCGAAGTGCCGCCAGAGGCGAAAGGCATCGCGTGCGGCTTCGAAGGCCAGTGGGCCGTGGCCGATTTCGGTGCGGATGTGGTCGCGGACGTAGCCCTTGGGAACCCGCAGCGCTTCCGGTCCGCACTGCGTGTTCAGCGCGATACCGTAGCTGCCGGGCAGATCACGCGCCCGCTCCAACTGCCGGTGAATCGAGGCCGATGTTGGCTCCGTGAGCGAGAACATCCGGCTCAGTATGCCACGGTCACAGTCAGCCCCTTGGTGTCGTCCGGCACAACCGCGGTTACGCGGTGATGCTCGCTGTCATAGCTGGCCGTCAATGCTCCGGCGGCGGTTACACTCGCGGCCGGCTTGGTCGCGCCGTAGACCTCGACTGAGAACTGCGTCCACCAGGGCGTGAAGCTGCCTTCGCGGGGGCTTACTTTGACAGCGATGCCGGTGGGGGTAAGTTCACAAGTGAACTTGAGGCGGAGGAACTCGCCTTTCTGGTAGGCGTAGCTGATGCCGTCATCGAGATACAGGCTGCCTTCGCAGCTGTCGCCGGCGTGCCGTGGCGGGTAAACGCGGAGGGTGAGCGGGCCCACCGGCTTTTCATCGGTGCTCTGGACGAGCGGCTGGATGGGAATGATCGAGCCGCCTCGGGCGAAGACAGGCAGCGTATCGACGCTGGGATGGAGGTTGATCTGGAGGTCGTTGTCGGGAACGTTGTCGTTGCCGACGCGGACCGCATCCAGTCCCTTTTGAGGAACGCGCTCCCCAGTCCAGAAGTCGTACCAGCCCACGGGCGGCAGGACGGCCTGGTAGTCATCGAGCATGTCCGGGTAGGGCGATGGAGCGACAAGAAGGTCAGCGCCGACCAGGAATTCATTATTGGTATTGAGATCGAGCGGGTGGCCGTCGCGGCTGGCTGTCGGAAACTCCAGAAACAGGGGTCGCATGATGGGGACGCCGGTGCGGCTCATCTCTTCCGCAGTGGTGTAGAGGTAGCTCATCAGCCGGTAGCGGGTCTCAATGAACTTGCGGCGCAGGTTCAGATCCTCGGTGGTCCCGTTTTCCCACGGCTCCTGGGGATTGGTGCCCATGGAGGTATGGTCGCGGTCAATGGGGTGGAAGGCCGCAATCTCCAGCCATTTCGTCAATAGTTCCGGTTGTGGAGAGCCGGCGAAACCGCCTACGTCCGCTCCGGACAGGCCAAATCCGCTCAGTCCTAAATTCAACAATTGTGGAGTTGTTTGCCGCAAGTGATTCCAGGTACTGGAGTTGTCGCCAGTCCACGTTGCAGCGTAGCGCTGGCCTCCCGCGTAGCTGGCGCGGGTGAGAACGAAAGGCCGTTGATCTGGGGCGAGCTTGCGCAGGCCTTCGAACGTGCCCCGTGAGTTCTCCATGCCAAAGACGTTGTGGATCTCGAGATGATTGGCGACGCGCTTTTCGAAGCCCGGCTCATCGATGCGGTGCCGGGTCTCGTCGGGCATGGTCTTGGACGCGACTTCGAAAAGCGCCGGTTCGTTCATATCGTTCCAGAAGCCGGCAATGCCCTTGCTGACGAAGTCCGCGTAGAGCGTGCCCCACCAGTCGCGGCTGATTTTCTGGGTAAAGTCGGGGAAGACCGCAGGGCCTGGCCAGACGATGCCGGTGTAAATGGAGCCATCCGGATTCTTGACGAAATGGTCTCCAGCGATCCCCGAGTCGTACGGTTTGTAGCCCTGGTTGGGAAGATTAGCGATGTGCAGGTCCGTGATCAAGACGGTATGGATGTGCTGAGCCTTGAGGTCCTGAATCATCTGGTCGAAATGCGGAAACTTTTCAGGATCAACAGTAAACGGGCGATTCTTCAACTGGTAGTCGATGTCCAGGTAGACGGCATCGGCGGGGATGCGATCCTTGCGCAGCGTGTCCGCGATGCGGCGAACCTCGGCTTCCGGATAGTAGCTGTAGCGGGATTGCTGGTAGCCAAGCGTCCACATGGGCGGCATTGGAACGGTGCCGGTCATCCAGGCCCACTCGTGGATCACGTCCTTCGGAGTGGGGCCGTAGAGAATGTAGTAGTCGAGAGCACCCGCTGCGGAGCCGAACGAATATCCGTCGCGCAGCTCCTTGTTGAAGTCGAAGCTCGAGCGCCATGTGTTGTCGAGGAAAACGCCGGATGCGATGCCCTTGCGGAAGGTGATGACGAAGGGAATCGACTTATAGATGGGGTCGGTGGATTCCTGCCAGCCGAAAGAGTCCGTGTTCCAGTTGGTGAAGGCTTCATTCCGTCGGTCCAGAGGACCGGGCTTATCGCCGAGGCCGAAGTAGTGCTCGTCTTCCGGAGAGCGCTTGTAGACGCGAAACTCAGCCCCATGGAATTCGATCGGATGCTCGGGAATGTCCTCGGTAATTACGTTTCCGGCCAGATCCGTCACCATCATGGCCAGTGGATTGCGCTGAATGGCCACGCGAAGCTTGGCCGTCGCAAATCCGACACTCTTTTCGTTGATTTCGGATTTCACGTCAGCCTTGGCAGTGCGGGCCTGATCAAGAACCGCCCAGGAAGCATCCTCCGGTAGCACGCCTCTGGCGCCGACCCGAACACGCAACAGGTCTTCGCGGAGCGAAGTCACTTGCATCACCGCTGATCCGCAGCGAATCTCGACGCCATTGGGAATAGCACGCGCTGCAGTGATCTTGTCCAAGGTCACATGCTCAGTCACGTGCTGGGCCAAATTCTGGCCCGGGTCACCTGACTCCGCTTTGAGCTGTTGCGCGGCAGGCCACAGCACGAGGCTTGTAACCAGCAGAGGAGCAAGGGCGACGGAGGTTCGTACATTAGACTGGGTGCGGGAGAAGATCGGCACGGAATGCTCCTGAAATCTGCTGGCTATCGTACCGAGGAAGAATACTGCATCCAGCATGAGGACGCGGCAATCGCTGTCGAGAGAGGCTCTTATGTTTCGCGATCTTTGTGTCCGCAGTTGGGATTCATGAGGCAACTTTCTGGGCTCTTTGATTCTTGAAGAGGCCCGTATTCTGCCATTATCTAAATTAGCCAGTTGGATTCATTGCAAGTCCGTTCATAGGTGTACATGGAGATCGATGTAGTCGTTCTAGCGCGATTTTTTCTAACAGGAATCGCGGTGCTGCTTGCATTTCTGGCGGCGATTACCTGGAATCGCCGCAAAGATGCTCCGGAAGCAGCCACGTTTGCCATTCTGGTGGCATCCATGGCTCTGTACTCCTTTGGCTATGCCGGGGAAATCGCGCAGACCACGGTAGGATCTGCTCGGCTCTGGCTCCATATCGAATACCTGGCCCTGCCCTGGGCCGGCGGCTTGTGGGTGCTGGCGGCATGCAAACACAACGGGTTGAAGGGGCGTCCTGGACTGCTGTTCGTGATTCCGGTGATCACCTTCATCGGGCACTACACCAATTACAGAAATCTCTTCTATACGGCGCCCATGACCATGGTGCAGCATGGTCCGTTCTCGGTTCTGACGGTGAAGCGCGGACCCCTTTCGACGCTGGATAATGCTTACCTCATGGTGGCGTTTCTGGCTGGCGCGTGGATCTACATTTCAGGCCTGCGCCACGCTTCTTCGCTATTTCGAAAGCAGGCCGTCGTTCTCGTCCTGAGTTCGTTTTTGCCCTTCGTCGGCTACTTTGTCTTTTTGGCAGGATTAAGTCCCTGGGGTCTGGATATCACCCCGGTGACGCTGGGGATCACCTGCGCTTTTCTCTATTACGGGATATTTCACTGCGGAATCTTCGATCTTGCGCCCCTGGCGCGCAACCTGATCTTCAACAGCATGCGGGATGCGGTTTTGATACTCGACACCAATGACCGGCTGTTGGACTTCAACCCCGCGGCCAAGGAGATTTTGCCGGTATTGAACAAGAGGAACTTTGGCACCGAGATCGTTCCCATGCTTGCCAATACTCCGTCGATCGCCGAGGCGTTGAGAAAAGGAGCAGAGCAGTCCGAAGTCGCCATCGGAGACGGCGATCCATCGATCTATGAGATCCGCACCTGGCCCCTGTTTACGACTCCTTCGAACGCGGCGTCACGGCAAATTGGCCGCGCTGTGATCTTTGAAGACGTGACGGCCAGGGTACGGCTGCGCGAAGAACTGCGTGGGCGCGCTGAAACAGATGCTCTGACGGGCGTAGCGAATCGGCGGCGCTTTTATCAGGGGCTGGAAATTGAATGCCTTCGCTTTACGCGCAACCACCTGCCCTTGTCGGTGTTGATGATCGATCTCGATTACTTCAAGGACGTGAACGACCGCTACGGTCATCCCGTGGGCGACGCTGCATTGCGGATTGTGGCGCAGTTGCTGCTGCTGTGCCTGCGCAAGACAGATTTGCTTGCACGCTATGGAGGAGAGGAGTTTGCCGTGCTGTTGCCTGAGACTCCAATCGAAGGAGCGATGGTCATTGCGGAGCGAATTCGCCAGACGGTTTGCCAGAAGCCCATCACTGCCGAAGGATGCCCATTACTCGTGAGCGTCAGCGTGGGGGTCGCGAGCCATGAAAATGAGCTTGAGGCCACGCCCGAAGTTTTGCTCAAGAAGGCAGACCTCGCGCTTTACCGAGCAAAGGCTTCAGGGCGCAACCGGGTAGAGGTGGGTTGAAGACGCTCGCGGCGCACCTGCGGACTTGCCTTCGGTTGCCTATTCGAGTTGGCAGGGGCTCACTCATCGCGCTTGGTACATCGTCCGCACGTTCAAGTCCCTGGTGGCCTCGCACCAAGGGCGCGCCATTGCCGAGGAAACTTAACTGGTGGGAAGCCGGTTCCGCACCGTCGATTCTTCGCGTATTTGTGCTGGCGTCCCTTTGGAATCAGAGGCTTGAATCGCAAACCCCGTCGCGGTGCTATACTCGTTTGGGTTGGGCGCGCCGGGCAAGTTGTTGAGCGCGTCCACGAACTGTCTTCTGCACTGAGGTTTCTCATGTCCGGCCATTCAAAATGGGCCACAATCAAGCACAAAAAGGGCGCGCTGGATGCCAAGCGCGGCAAGATATTCACCCGCCTGATCAAGGAAATTACCGTCGCCGCGAAGGCTGGCGGAGGCGATCCTGACGGCAACCCGCGGCTGCGCAGCGCGATTCTTGCCGCCAAGGCCGAGAACATGCCGCAGGACAACATCAAGCGCGCGATTCAACGCGGTACAGGCGAGCTGGAAGGCGCTTCGTACGAAGAAATCTCCTTCGAAGGCTATGGTCCTGGCGGCGTCGCGGTGATCGTGGACACGCTGACCGACAATCGCAACCGCACGGTGAGCGAAGTCCGGTTTGCCTTCTCGAAGAACGGCGGAAACCTGGGCGAGTCGGGCTCGGTGCGCTTCATGTTCTCGAAGAAGGGCGTGATCGCCATCGAGAAGGCGGAAGCCACGGAAGAGCAGCTGATGGATATCGTGCTCGAGGCCGGCGGCGAGGACCTGAACGACGAGGGTGAAAGCTGGGAGATTATCACCGATCCGCATTCCTTCGAGTCGGTTCTCAATGCGGTGAAGGCGGCGAAGATTCCTACCGTGATGAGCGAGGTCACCATGATTGCCTCCACCTATACCAAGCTCGACGGGGCGCACGCCAACCAGATGATCCGCTTGCTCGAAGCGCTGGAAGATCTGGACGACGTGCAGAATGTCTACTCCAACTTCGATATGGACGCCGAGCAGATGGAAGCTGCCGCGAAATAGCGTCCTTCGCGGTTCACTCATCGAGGCCGCCTGCTGAAGGCGGCCTTTTCTGCGAGAATCGAAGCTGGGGTCCGATTGCCGCGGGTTTGCTGTCGGAAGGAAAGGGATGTACTTTGCGCCGAATTTTTGATCGCTCTCTTGTTGCCGGACTTGTCTTGTTGACGCTCGCAGCAGTTCTGATGGGCGCGGCGAACTCTGCCTACGCTCAGAATGCGAATACCGTCAGCACTACGATCAGCGGCGGAGGTATTTCTTCGATTCCGGAGCCGCGCACGTGGGAGTTTGGCCCATTTGTCAACTATGGCAATGGCTTGATGGATCGTAGCGACTTTCGCTTCTTCGCAGTGGGCTTTCAGGCTGGACGAATGATGTCGCCGATGATTCACGCCGGCCCGCTCACCGGGCGCTTCGAACTGGGCGCGAATGTGATACCGCTCTTTCAGGCCTACACGCCGGCAGCTCACGACGAGACGGTGACCTCCGCCGCCGGCACGTTGATCCAGCGCACTGGAGGTGGCACGTATACCGGTGTGAGTGTGACCCCCGTGGTTTTTCGCTGGAACTTCGGCGAGGAGCATAAGCGTATCCTGCCGTGGTTTCAGGCGCAGGGTGCGGTGCTATATACCACCCACAAGTTTCCCCCAACGGTCGAAGTTCCAGAAGGAACGCCGGGCGGAACATCGGTTTGGAATTTCCGCTCCGGCGCCGGCGTCGGATTTCACTACTTCACCCGGCCTCGCCGCTCTCTGGACTTTGCACTCAATGCCGAACATATTTCGTCTGCCTCTCTGGGAGACAAGAATCCCGGCGTAAATGCCAGCCTGCAATTTCAACTGGGCTACACTTGGTGGAAATAGCCGAAAACCATTCGCAATCGGCCTGATGTCGCGGATTGCAAAAAGTCAGAAGTGTATTGCAGAACGTCGGACAGGACTGCAGAAAGTCGGACGGGGATTGACTGGAAGCAAATCCATGGACGGACCGATCGTAGCGTGCGTTCCGAACTTCTCCGAGGGTGTCGATGAGGCCTGCGTGCGGGCCATCGTCTCCGCCATGCGGGTTGAGGAAGTGCGCTTGCTGGACTGGTCCATGGATTCCGACCATAACCGGTCGGTAGTGACCATCGCAGGCCCGCCCGCAGCGGTCGTGGAAGCAGCGGTGCGAGCCGCGGGGCAGGCGGCTCTGTCGATCGATCTGACCAGGCAACACGGGGTACATCCCAGAATTGGCGCCGCGGATGTGATCCCATTCGTACCGGTTTCCAGGATTTCTCTGGATCAATGTGCCCTGCTGGCGCGGCAGGCAGGGGCGGAGATATGGAAGCGCCACAGCATTCCCGTGTATTTCTACGAAGCCGCCGCAGCGCGTCCGGACCGGGCCAACCTCGAAGATGTGCGGCGCGGACAGTTTGAGCAGTTGCGCGAGGCGGCGCAACGGGAACCCAAGCGCCGGCCAGATATCGGCGGACCTGGACTGCACCCCACCGCGGGGGCCTGTGCGGTGGGTGCGCGCAAATTTCTGGTCGCGTACAACATCTACTTCGATTCCACCGACGTCTCACTAGTGCGGGCGATTGCCAAGGAGCTTCGCGCTTCTTCGGGCGGCCTGAAGGGAGTGAAGGCGATGGGGGTTCTGGCGCACGGCCGCGCACAGCTATCGATGAACATCACCGATCTTCAGGCCACTCCGGTCTCCGCGGTCTACGCGCGCGTATGCCACCTCGCAGACCGGCATAAGACCGAGCCGGCGGAAGCCGAGGTGATTGGATTGCTGCCGCAAATGGCCTATGAGCAGGAAAGCGAATGGATGCGTCTCTTACATGCGTTCGATCCTGCGATGAAGGTGCTGGAGCGTCGTCTGGATGCCCCGCAGGATTGGCCGGAATTGTAAAACGGCTATACTTGTAAGCAGAATCCAGACGAAATGCGCCCGGCTTGAGGCGCGATTCATAGGAAACGAAGGACATGCAGGGAGAACCGGAGCCGGCTGGCTTCCGGTTTGGAGGAACAATTTGATGAAGTTGAGCAAGCAATGTTTTGGTTCATTAGCGGCGGCCGTTCTGGCCATGGCGGCAGTCGCCGCGCCCGCTGCCCAGTTATCTTCGGATGCCCGGTCTGCAATTCCGCATGACGTCCAGCAGATGGTGGTGATCGACTATCGCATCATGCAGAACTCATCTGCGGCGATGGAGCTGCGTGGGCAGGTGATGCCGCCCGAGTTGAAGCAGCTGGAAGAGGCGCTGAAGAAGTCCGGACTGAACGACAACAACGACCTCGAGCAACTGGCATTCATTCTCTACCGCACCGGCGCGAGCGCGGATGAAGTGCGGACGGTTGGAATCGCGCAGGGGCAGTTTCCGATTGACGACGTGCTTGCCAACTTCAAGAAGGAGAAGTTGAAGGCTACGACAGTGCGCTCCAACAAGATTTACCCGATGGGCAAGACCGGCATGAGCGTGGTCTTTCTCGACGATTCGACAATGATCTTCGGCGGGTTACAGGCTTTGAAAGACTCACTGGATGCGCGGGACGGCATCTCGCCCAATCTGCTGACCAACGGCCCGGTGATGGATTCCATGCGGACGGTCGACAATGAGCCTCTCTGGAGCGTTCTGGATCAGAAGGGAACCCAGACCATGATGAAGCAGGTGCTGGGCGAGGCTGGATCGGTGGCTGACTTCGACACTGTGAAGAAACGCATGGTGGCAAGCTGGTACACGATGAACTTCCAGCATGGCGTGAAGTTCGATCTGTCGGTGGTGACGGGCGATAACTTTGCCGCTGCCACGGTTTCTTCGCTGCTGAATGCTGCCGTGCTCTACAAGAAAATGAGCGGCACGGATACCGACAAGCAGGCGCTGGACGAGACTGTGATCAGTTCGAATTCCGGCCGGCTGGATGTGCATTTTGCAAGTTCGGATGCGCAGTTCAACACACTGCTGAAATCGCCGATGTTCCAGAGCATGTTGCGCTGATGGATTCGTTCGCACGAAAGCAAAGCTATAAACAGATCTAAAGAACCATAGCTGCAAAGCATCCCACCCCGGCCACAAAGAAAAAGACGTGGCGAGGGTGGGACGCCCATCTTCAATCCATCCAATTGAATTCTTTGAATCGCACTGAAGCATTTTAGGTAAAGGTGTGGACCGGACGTCAGAGGTTCGCCTGGCCGTTCTATCAAGGAACGGCCACTCTTAGCGAATTGAACGGGACCACAGTATTACTTAAAATGCTTTAGAAGCCGTCTGGCTCTGTTGAAATCCCAACAAGAGTTGTCATCCTGAGCGGATTTTGGCGCGTTCTTGGCGCCAAACGTAGTCGAAGGACCTGCGGTTTCTCTGCGAAGTCTGCCAATATCCCTTGTGACAAATCCCGTCACGTGGAAGGCAGAGAGCATGTCAACAAAGCCAGACAGCTTCTAGTCTCCTGAATCATTGACTTCTTTCATGATTGTCATCCTGAGCAAAGCGAAGGATCTGTTTTTTATCGAAAGATAGAAGTCCCTCGAACACCCAACAAAATGCGGCTTACTTCTGATTCGGGAGAGTAGCGGTCTTGACTAGCCGGATTCGCCTCCGCTGCGAATCTTTGGAACTTCGACGACCAACGGAGACGATTCCGGCCGAACCTGCAAGCCGGATACCACGACACGGTTGCGGCCGCGGCCTTTGGCCCGGTAGAGCGCCTGGTCGGCCGCCTCGATCAGATCCTGCGGGGATTTGCCGCGCTGAGGAATGATCGTGGCGCAGCCGACGGAAACGGTCACGATTCCGGGCGAGTTCCCTTCATGGGGAAGGCGGCGATTGCGAACTGCCTGGCAGATATCCTCAGCCACGGCCTTGGCGCCGGTTTCATCGGTGCCAGGCAGCACCACGGCAAACTCCTCGCCCCCATAGCGGGCCACCAGGTCGCCGGGACGCAGGACGACGTCCAGAGCGGCTTCCGCAATCTGCTTGAGACAACTGTCGCCGCGCACGTGGCCATAGGTGTCGTTGTAGCGCTTGAAGTGGTCGGCATCGATGAGCAGGAGGGAGAGTTTTTCTCCATCGCGGAGTGCGCGGCGCCACTCATTGGCCACGGCCTCATCGAAGCGGCGGCGGTTGGAGATGCCGGTGAGAGCGTCGACCACAACGAGCGACTCCATGGCGCGATAGGCGGACTGCAGGTGCTCCTCGGAGCGCTTGCGTTCTGTGATATCGCGGACCAGGTTCAAGAAGCCGATGGGGCGCCCGGTGGCGGGGTCGCGATAGACCCGCAGGCTTCCTTCGACCCAGAAGTAGTCCCCATCGCGCTTGCGCTCGCGATATTCAAGCGTTCCGCCTTCGGAACCCGCTCGCAGAGCGCGCATGGCCATATCCACTTCGACAACGTCGGCGGGGTGGATCATTTCGCGGAAGACGCGGCCGACGAGGTCTCTCGGCTCCCATCCGGTCATGGCCCGGATTCCCGGAGAGACATAGGTTCGAGTGCCGTCCAGATCGCCCAGAACGATGACGTCGCGGGAGTTGTCAACGACAAGTTTGTGGAGCGCGGCAATCTGCCGCAAATCGCCCTGCGTCTTGCGCAGATTTCCAAAGACGATGGAGATCGTATAGAGAGTGAACATCGCCGAGGCAAGGTAAAGCTGCAGAAGCGCTGCCTTCCATTCCGGGCTGATACCCGTCGCAAGCGCCAGGGGGCCCCGGTTATGAACCGTGGCCCAGCCCCCGATGATGGCGACGATCAGCGTGGAGAGCGCCGCCCAGCCGAGATCGATCTGCGTAAGTACCAGGATCAAAAACGGAAAGATGAGGAACAGCAACGGGACCTGGCTCTGGCTGAAGATGACAAACGTCACGGCCAATACCATGACCGGGTAGACCCAGCGCTTGCGGAGCAGATGGGTGTTGCGCATGCGGCTTTGCAGAATAGCCACGAAAGTTGGAGTCACTACAGCGATGCCCAGGCCGTCGCCGATCGCCCAGCCGAGCAGGACATTCAGGAAGTCCTCGTTGCGGCTGAGATGCATGAAGATGGCGAAGGGAATGGCCGCGATCGCGGGACCAAGCAGGCATGCGAATCCGATGAAGCGCAGCAGGTACCTGCGATCGACGAAGGTGGGCAATACCGTTGATTTCCGCTTCAACAGCAGCGCGCCGATCAGGACTTCAACCAGATTGAGGCTGTTGTAGAGCAGGCTCATCCCGGCGGATTCGCCGATCAGTATGCTGCCGACAAACATGGCTGCAAATGCGAATAGCAGATAGAGCGGCCAACGCCAGCGCGGCGCCAGGAGCAGGAAGGCCAGCACAAGCCCATTCGCGAGCCAGATGATGTTGGTGCCGAAGTCGGTCCTGTCGAAGGCGCCGATCCAGAGAATGGACAAACTGACGCTTAGAAAAATCCACACCAGCCGCCAGGCATAGGCGTGCGAATGCCACCATTGCGTTCGAGCTGCTTTGGTTGGCAAGTACACCTCCAGAAACCGAAAGTCGGATGATCTATTGGCCAGGTCGCGTGAATCGAGCAAACGGCTGTTGATTTCTTTTGAAACTATCGAATGCGATCCGTAGTGAACGTTCAAAAACCGCGTGAGATGAGTGAGGTGAAAATCAGTTTAAGCATGGGTTCGCTGCCTTCATTATGAAGCAGGTTGCAATTTTGGCACGACTTCAATTTTTCCGAGGGGCAGCAAACGAATCGTTAGCTGCCCATTTTGGTGCTCACTCAGTGTCAGCGCTTGCGCATGCGCGATTTTTCCGTCTTGCAGTGTGTATTCGACCTTGACCGGGCCGCTGCCGCGAATCTGGAAGCGGTAGTGCATCGCGCCGCCAACGGCGAGCGTGTTGGTTCCAAAGCTGGCGGTGGGGTAATCCACTTCGAGTTCGTGAATAGTCTGCCCGGTTTGATTTTCGATATTGGCATCGATCCAGTAGCTCTTGCACCCGGTGGCTGCGAGGACCAGAGAGCAGAGATTAGCGCAGGCAATCACGGTCCACAGTTTGTGTCTGTTGCTTCTCAACTGCTGCCTTCTTTCCCTTGCGTTTCAGGGTAAATATTCGATCCTGCCGCTGTGTTTACGAGTGCAGCTTTCTCCAGCTGCGCAAGGCGCCGGAGAATCTCCGGGAGTCTTTGAAAAATGGCTGCCGCGCGCAGCCAGGTGCGATTTTCGAAGGCGGGGGAGCCGGAGAACATCTTGCCCGCCGGCACATCGTGCGACACGCCGGATTGCGCCGTGAGGATGACTCCGTCACCCAGAGTGCAGTGTCCCGCTACCCCTGCCTGGCCGGCGAGGATGGCGTTGGCGCCAACGATCGAAGATCCGGCGAGGCCGGCTTGGGCGCAGACGAGAGTATTTTTTCCCACTTTGGAACCGTGGCCGATTTGAACGAGATTGTCGATCTTGGCGCCGTCGGCGATCTCGGTGACCCCGACGGTCGCTCGATCAATGCACGCGTTGGCTTGAACATCCACATTGCTGCCGATATGCACCGGCCCCGATTGCGGAATCTTTTGCCAGCTTCCCTGGTTATCCTTGGCGAATCCGAAGCCGTCGGAGCCGATGATGGCGCCGTTTTCCAGGGTGACGTGGTCGCCGAGGATGCAGCCTTCGCGGACCACGGCGTGGGCGTGGGCAAAAAAATGATCTCCGACTGAAACGCCGGGGTAGAGAACCACGTGTGGCAGGATGGTGGCGAAGTCGCCGATCCTGACGTTTGGGCCGATGACCGCGTAAGCCCCGATGTGAGCGTGGCCGCCGACGGTTGCCGTCGGATCAACGACCGCCGTAGGATGGATTCCCGGCGCGTACCGAGGCGGCTGATAAAAGATGCCGAGAGCCTGGGAAAAGGCCAGATAGGGGTTGGCGAGTCGCAGCGTCGGGGTAGAAATTTCGGGAAAATCAGGGGCTACCAGCACCGCGGCAGCTTGTGTGGTTCGGGCCAACGCTGTGTATTTCGGGTTGGCTACGAAGGTGATTTCCGATGGTGAAGCCTCTTCAATGCCACGGACTCCAGTGATCTCGACGCTCCCGTCCCCATGCAACTCCGCGCCCAGTTGCGTCGCAAGCTCTGCCAACTTCATGGTAGCGATTGTAAAGGAACCGCCACAGGGGCTTCGTGCGTCTAAGGAGCTGAAGGGAGAGTTGGCGGAGCCTGGGCGTCTGTCCGCTCTCCGGCAAACAGGTCCGGCTGCAAGCCGGTTGTCTGGCGTCCTGAAGTTGAGGGGTTGATTACCGCCAGCACGGTGAGTTCACGGATGGAAGTGCGGGGGATAAAGACTCTCTGGGTGTTGGAGCGCGTGTCAGGCGGGGTGAGCAGCAGGCCGGTTCCTTCGACCAGGGAGCGGTCATTGGCGGCGACGCCCTCCAGCTCGTCGCCGTCGGTGAGCACGATTCGTAGCCATAGGCCGGCTGCTCGGGGGCGCCCGGTGAATCTGCGGCGAAGAAATCGCTCGGGATTGGCCGCATCATTGGCAGAGAGAGAGC
>Ga0302316_10001962_pt1 | contig 15466 bp, 12 predicted proteins | sample III_Palsa_N3_2_FD_200456 | JGI IMG/M metagenome (GOLD analysis project Ga0302316, IMG submission 200456) | Peat permafrost microbial communities from Stordalen Mire near Abisko, Sweden - III_Palsa_N3_2 | ecosystem: Environmental > Terrestrial > Soil > Palsa > Peat permafrost | place: Sweden...
GTCATGTAGTCGATCGCCTGCTGGCGCGTCCAGCCCAGATGATGGATGCCGGTATCCACCACCAGCCGGCAGGCGCGCCACATCTGGTAGCTGAGAAAGCCGAACTGCTCGTACGGCGTCTTGTAGATGCCCATCTCGTTGCCGAGAAATTCGGAGTACAGGCCCCAACCCTCGCCATAGGCGGAGATGTAGCCGTTGCGGCGAAACTCCGGCTGGTCGTGCTGTTCGTCAGCCAGCTCCAGCTGCAGTGCGTGACCGGGATACGACTCGTGCAGGGTCAGCGCCGGCATGTTGTAGAGCGGCCGCGACGGCAAGTCATAGGTATTGACCAGATAGACGTCCGGGCCACCGCGGCCGGAGGTGTAGTACGGCGCGATGGCGTCGGGCACGGGCTCGATGGTGAAGCGCTCGCGCGGCAGATGGCCGAACAGCTTGCCCACTTTGCCGTCGACTTCTTTCGCCACCCAGGCGCTGCGATCGAGCAACTCCTGCGGCGTCCTGGCATAGAACTGCGGGTCGGTGCGCAGAAAATGCAGGAAGTCGGCGAAGCTGCCCTTGAAGCCGGTCTGCGCCATCGTGTCGAGCATCTGCGCATGAATCTTCGCGACCTGCTCCAGCCCGATCTGGTGGATCGCGTCGGGGCTCAGATCGAGCGTGGTGTACTCGTGGATCTGCTGACGGTAGTAGGCCTTGCCATCGGGCATGGCCTCGGCGGCCAGCGTGGTGCGCGCCTGCGGCACGTACTCGTTGCGGAAGAACGTCAGCAGCTTGGCGTAGGCCGGAATCACATCGTCGCGGATGCGTTGCACGGCCTCGCCCTGCAGGGCCTGCGCGTCGTCGGCGTTGATCGAATCGGGCAAATGCGCAAACGGCTTGTAGAACGTGCTTTCGGTGGGATCCTTGAGATCGGCAACAGCGGCAATGGACACATCGCGCCCGTTGAGCACGGCGCGCGGCACGCTGAAACCGCGCTTGAGGCCGAGCTGCATATTGGCGATCTGCTGATCGAAATACGCCGGTATCTGATCGAGCTTGTCGAGATACTTGTGGTAATCGTCCACCGTGCGCAGATTGCCCCCACCCAGCTCGTAGCCCACGTCGGACCAGAACGCCGAATCGCTGTTGAACGGCATCTGCCAGTTGGCGAAATGCTGGTCCGCCACGAAATTGCCGATTTGCTCGCGATACACCTCTGCGTTGATGCGGTTGGCCGGCGACAGCTGGCTCGCATCGATACCATCGAGGTGCTTGAGCACGTGCTGCCAGTAATCCAATCGCTGCTGCTGGCTGGCGGCGTCGACATCGTCGAGGCGGCCGTCGTTCGGCTGCGACTCGCCCGAAGTGCTGACGCCGGACTGGCCGGTGCGCCAGGACCATTCCTGCTGATACAGATTCTGAAACGAGGTATCAGCAGTGCTTGGGGCAGCCCACGCCGGCAGGGTCAGCAGGCCGGCAATCGTCGCGACCAGGATTTTTTTTGCGGCAATGTTCGTGCTCACTTTGTTCTTCATCACTTTTTTCTTCACTGCCACTGACTTCACTGAATCCACTCCTTCAACGTTCGTTCTTGTCCGGCTTTACCGAAGCTTCGCTGCCGCTGGCGGCGTCTTCCACGCTCCAGTAGTCCAGCGCCGCCGCCGGCAGCTGGGGCAGCGCAGCAAGCATTAGCAATTGACGCACGGCTTCCTTCAATCGCGCTACCCGCAATTCGATATGTCTTGCCTGCAGCCAGTCGGCGAAATCGGCCAGCGCCTCCAGTGCGCTGCTGTCGAGGTCCGGCGATTCCTCCAGGCTCAGGATCACCCGCGTTGTCGGCGCGACCGTGGCGGCCGGCTGCCGCGCATCGTCCTGCGCCAGCACGCGGGCGCGCGCCAACGCCAGCATCGGCTCGGCGTTGGCGAAAAACAGCGGCTCCTCCGGCCGCAGAATCATCGTGCCGGCCGGCGGCTGCGCCTGCGGATGCCGCGCGATGTCAACAAAGTCGTGGCTGTCGGCCAGACGGCCCAACGCGCTCAGCCTTGGTGTCGCCAGCGTGCGCAGCAGCATCGCCAGGCTGAAGCCGATGGCCACCAGCAAACCGTTGAGCACGCCCAGCGCGACCACCGCCAACACGGCAGCCAAAGCGACCAGACGGTCGCGCCGCCATTTGAGATACGGCGCGAAGACGTCCAGCCGTAGCGACTTGCTCACCGCGTGGATCACGATCGCCGCCAGTACCGGCACGGGAATCCGCTCGATCCACTGTAGGCAGGTCAACACCAGCATCAGCACGGTGGCGGCCGCGGTCAGACCGGCCAGCCGCGACTGCGCGCCTGCCGCTTCATTGGCCGAGCTGCCGGAGTAGCCCGCGCCTACCGGCATGCCGTGGAACAGCCCGGACACCACGTTGGCCACGCCCAGCGCGGCCAGATCGCGATTGGCTGCCACCGCCTCGCCGTGCTTCAAGGCGAAACTGCGGATCGAGCTGTACGACTCCGCATACAGAATCAGCATCAGCGCCGCGGCGAGCTCCAGATCCGGCAGCCACTGCGCGCGATCGGGCAACACCGGCGCCGCCCAGCTCAGCGCCAGACGGATCACCCCGGTGAGCGCCACGCCGCGCGTAGCCAGCCAGCTGGAGCCGACGATACCGACGACGATCACCAGCAAGGTGCCCGGCAGACGGCGCAGGCGTTCGAGCAGAAACAGCAGCAGCAAGGCGACGATGCCGCAGCCAAAGCTCGCCGCATGCCACTCCCGCGCACGCTGTAGCAGTTCGATAATCAGCGGTACAAAACTTGACTGCTTTGCGGCTAGGCCAACGAGATTCGGCCACTGCTTGACCGCAATCACCAGCGCCAGACCGAACGCGTAACCGCGCAGCACCGGCTTGGCGATCAGATTGGAAATGCCGCCCAGCCGCGCCGCGCCGGCGAGCAGAAAACACGCACCAGTCATTAGCACCAGCAGCGCGGCGAACGCGGCGCGCAGCAGGGGATCACCGCCGCCGATCGCCACGCTGGCCGCGGCCAGCACCGCCGCCGAAGACGATGTCGCCGACACGATGGCGTAACGACTGCGCCCGATCACGCCGTAGCAGACCAGGCCGGCGAACAGCGCGATGACGCCGGCCTGCGGCGGCAAACCGGCGATGCTGGAATACGCCACCGCTTCAGGCAGCAGCAGCCCCGCAATCGACAGCCCGGCCAGCAGATCGGCCGATTGCGACGACGCTGCCGCGGTGGCCGCGCTCATTCGGCACGGTTCATACGATGTGGCCACTCCACCCAGGCAAGTAGGCGGCTTCACGCGTATGCGCCAGCTCCAGCGACTGTTTGAGCGCGCGCTTGCCGGGCTGCTCGCCCTTGAGCTTGACCCGCCGACGCAGAAAATCCGCCCACAAAAACTCGGCGTAAGGCGTGGCATCTTTTGAATAACCACCGGCTTCGCGCACGCGCGCGGACAGCGTGCGGTAGGGGTCATCGGTCAAGTCGGTGAGTTTGGCCGGAAACGCGTCGTAGTCGGTCCGATGGCCGTGCGCGTCGTACGGATGCGCCCAGCGGTTGAACTCCATGGTGCGCCAGAACACGGCCGGCTCCAGCCAGGAAAAATCCCGCTGCACCAGCACCGGCACGCTGTCGACCTTTTCCTCGATCAGCGCCAGGCCGAGATGATGATGGTCGACGATATAGACCTTGCCACCGGGGCCGAGCACACCGGGAAACCAGTGCCGGCTGAGCAGCTCCTTGCGCTTTTTCTTGGGGAGCTTTTCCCACTCGGCGCGCTTGGCGGCGACCTCGGCGTAACCCACGGTGAGTTGGGTCGGTCGCAAATCGGCTGGCGCCACCTGCAGCTGGGGATGATGGGGTTGCATGCAATTCCGCCCTCGCGATTGAGTGCGTGCCAGCGTACTAGCGATCGCGCAACGGTGCACCGTGACGGTCGACCCGAGAGGGCTTAGCTGATGTCCATCATGCCGGCGCCCACAGCTCGCAGATAGCTGGCCAGATTTCGCTCGGCCGATTCCGTGCAGACCTCACCGGTCGGCGCGCAGGCCGCCATGCGGTCGGGACGGAAATTTCGAAAGTCCTTGCGCAGCCGGCACCACGCACCGAGCGTCCAGGCACCGCCCCAGAACGACAGGCACAGCGGCTCGATCTGGCGCGCGCTGACGCGTCCGCTTTCGTCGCGATAATCGAGTTGCAGCACGTGACCGTCTACGATCGCCGCATGCAGGCGGTCGATCATCGTCGCGAAATCGGACTGATGCTGGTCGCGCCACACCGGTGCGAATATGCGCGTATGCGCCGCGCGCTCGCGTAGCTCCGGCGGCAACACGGCTTCGATCTTCAGCAGCGCGGTCTTGGCGCTATCAGCCAGGCGCACGCCGGCGAAGGCGCGGACAAAGCGGGTGCCGACCACCAGCGCTTCGAGCTCGTCGGCGTTGAACATCAGCGGTGGGATGTCCGAGCCCTTGCGCAGCACGTAACCGACGCCGGCCTCACCCTCGATCGGCACGCCGGACAACTGCAGGTCGGCCACGTCGCGATAGACCGTGCGCAGCGATACGCCCAGCGTCTGCGCAAGCTGGCGCGCCTGCAGGGCGGTCCGCCGGCCGCGCAAGGCATGAATGATGAGGAACAGACGATCGGCACGACGCATGCGCTCATCATCGCCGAGGCGGATGGCCGCGGCCACTGCCAGGCAGCATCGCGCGCCACCCGGTCAACGCTACCAGCAGCATGCGGCGGCTCGGGCGCGATGTCGGCGCTGAAGCAGCATCCGGCGACTTGTCCGATGGCCACGTGTAAAGCCCATCCATCAGCAGGCCGCGTTGATAGACCGGGTGATACGCCTTCAGCAGGCGCTGCCATGGCGAATTCATCATATCCACCTCAGGCCATCACCGTTTCGCCCACCCACCACGGCGGCAGCTGCGCGTGCTTGAACAGCCGGTACCAGTGCTCACGATCGCTGGGGCTGTAAAGATGCAGGGCTCGAATGATGTCGTGGGCAAACTCCACGCTGCCCAGATGGCTGGCGGTGATGACGCCGCCGTCGCTGGCGGCAAGCGCCGAGGCATCGTAGAACGACTCGCCCGCATAGTCGGCCACCTGCCCCGCGATCTGACCCGCCCAGTTGCCGGTATGGCGGACGTCGTTGAGCAGAGCGGCACGGCCCAGCGCCACCACGGCGGTATCGATGCCGGCCACGGGCACGCCCGCCTCACCCGCATCCCGTAAAACAGCCACCGCTTCGCTGCCCTCACCGCGCAGCCAGAGATGACCGCCGGGCACGATCAGCATGGCCGCACGCGCCAGGTCAATCTGCGCCAGCGACACGTCGGGCTGCACCGCGAGACCACCCATCGACATCACCGCGGCGGACGAGAAGCCGACCGTTTGCACCTGCCAGTCGCCCGGGCGGCGAATCTCGCACAGCGCCAGCGCCGCCTGCCAATCGGCAAACCCGTCGAAGATCAGAAAATAAACCGTATCGCGCATGGCGTTTTCTCCCTGGTGGATGCACAGCTTGGCCGCCCCCTGCTGCCAACGTGATGTCAGCAGTGGGCCGACGGCCTGATCATTTGCGACGTTGCGCCGACACGGCTGGCGCGGTTCAGCCGGAGCCGGGACAATGCGTGCTTCGCTTACCCTGGCTGCCCCATGAAACCGAGCTCGATAAAACCTATTTCGCTGATCCAGTTCCTGATCGAGGAGCGCCGCGCCGGCCATATCAATGCCGAGCTCTCCCTCTTGATCGAAGTGGTCGCGCGCGCCTGCAAGCGCATTGCGGTAGCGACCAACAAGGGCGCGCTCGGCGGCGTGCTCGGCATGCAAGGCGGTGAGAGCGACGGCGGCAGCATCAACGTGCAGGGTGAGGCGCAGAAAAAGCTCGACGTGATCTCCAACGAGATCCTGCTCGAAGCCAACGCCTGGGGTGGCCACCTCGCCGCCTGCGCGTCCGAGGAGATGGAAGACCCGCAGCAGATTCCGGACGGCTATCCGAAGGGCAACCATCTATTGTTGTTCGATCCGCTGGACGGCAGCTCCAATATCGACGTGAATATTTCGGTCGGCACGATCTTCTCCGTACTGCGCTGCCCGGATGATGTGACCGAGCCCAAGGCCGAACACTTTTTGCAGCCAGGCACAACCCAGCTTGCCGCCGGCTACGTGGTTTACGGTCCGGCGACTACCCTGGTGCTGACCTTTGGTCACGGCACGCACGAATTCACCCTGGAGCGCGAAGTCGGCAGCTTCATGCTCAGCCGTCGCAGCATCCGCATTCCCGAGGAGGCCACCGAGTTCGCCATCAACATGTCCAACCAACGGCATTGGCAGCCGCCGATGCAGCGCTATATCGGCGAACTGCTCGCCGGCACCACCGGCCCGCGCGGCAAGGACTTCAACATGCGCTGGGTCGCTTCAATGGTGGCCGACGTGCACCGCATCGTGACCCGCGGTGGCGTGTTTTATTACCCGCTGGACGCCAAGATCCTCAAGCAGGGCGGCAAGCTGCGCCTGATGTACGAGGCCAACCCGATGGCTTTCATCATCGAACAAGCCGGCGGCGCGGCCACCACCGGGCGCGAACGCATCATGGCGCTGCAGCCCACCGGGCTGCATCAGCGCGTGCCGGTCTTCCTGGGTTCGAAGAAGGAGGTCGAGGTCGCCACGCACTATCACCTCGTCGCCGACGGCGCGCAGAGCTAAGTTCGCGACAGCGCTCAATCCATTTCGCGACCGCGCAAGCGGCAACACCCGTGGTTGCCACGGCTTTGCCGCTTTTCGAGATCAGCATCTCCCTTCCCTTCGCCGACACATCATCATGTCCCTCCGCCGCCCGCTCCTGCTTCTGCTCGCCACGCTGATGCTGGCTGCCTGCGCCGGGCACAGCAAACCTATCCCCACGCCGCCGGCTGTCGCGGCAGCGCCAGTGAAGCTGAAGATCGGCCTCGCCCTTGGTGGCGGTGCGGCAAAGGGCTTTGCGCATATCGGGGTGATCAAGATGCTCGAGGCCAGCGGCATCCATCCGGACATGGTGTCCGGTACCAGTGCCGGCAGCGTCGTGGGTTCGATGTATGCCGCCGGCATGGATCCGTTTCAGCTGCAGGAGCAGGCGTTTGCGCTGGACGAGGCGAAGATTCGCGACGTGCATATTTTCTCTGGCGGTCTGGTGCAGGGGCAGAAACTGCAGGACTACATCAACACCGCGGTGAACCACCGCGCGATCCAGGAGCTGAAGCTGCCGTTTGCCGCCGTGGCCACGCAGCTGGAAACCGGCGAGCGCACGGTGTTCGTGCGCGGCAATACCGGCCAGGCCGTGCGCGCTTCGAGCAGTATTCCGGGCGTTTTCGAGCCGGTACTGATCGGCGACAAGCACTATGTCGATGGCGGCGTGGTCAGCCCGGTGCCGGTGGACGCGGCGCGCCAGCTCGGCGCGGATTTCGTGATTGCGGTGGATATCTCGGCAACGCCCAGCGGCAGCAACCCGCAGGGCATGGTCAACATCGTCGGCCAGTCGATCACCATCATGGGCCGGCAACTGGGCAAGCAGGAGCTGGCTCGCGCGGACTTCGTCATCAGGCCGAATATCACCGGCATCGGCGCCACCGATTTCGAACAAAAGAACCAGGCCATTCTCGAAGGCGAGCGGGCCACGCTGGCCGCCATGCCAGCGCTCAAAGCTGCCGTAGCGGCACGCCGGGCCAGCCTGATGCTGGCGCCGGTCACGCCTTAGTCGATCGTGCTCTGCCGGCCTGACGCCGAGCGGATGGTTCGGTAAACGGCAGAGTGCGAGGCCGGCCATCCGCGACGTTTGACCAGGACTTCCGTCACTTGGATCAGAACCGATGCGCTGCTAGGTTGGTAAATCACCGTCCGAAGGATCTGCCATGACCTGCCGTCTCCGCACCGCCATCTTGCTGACCTTCCTGGCAACCGCACCAGCCGTCTTTGCCGAAGCGCCAACCGTCGATCCGCGGATCCAGGATGTGCTGACGCAGCTGGGCAAGGTGAAGTCGATCCACGCCGCGCAGCTCTCGCCCGACGGACGCCAGTTGGCCTGGGTGGTGGAGTCCAACGACAAGCCGAGCGTGCAGATCGCCAACGCCGATGGCAGCCACGTGCGCGCCGCGGATCCCTCGGCCAAATCGGGGAGCTGCAGCCAGGACGAGATCGCGTGGGCGCCGGATTCGCGTCATCTCGCCTATATCTCCGATTGCCATGGCGCCGAGCGCAAGGACAAAACCCACGCCTCGCAGATCGTGCTCGCCGACGCGCAGGGCAAGACCGCTCCGGCGGTGTTGACGACGTTGAACGGCAACGCGCAGGCACTGAGCTGGTCGAGCGACGGCAGCCGCCTGGCCTTTCTTTATGTAGAAGGTGCCACCCGTCGCGCCAGCGCCGTGTCGGCCGCCAAGCCCGCTTCGGGCGAGGTCGGTGTGGACGGACTGGAGGTGCAGCGCGTGGCCACCGTCGCGGCCGCAGGCAGCGTGCCGCAGATGCTGACGCCCGCGGCCAGCTACGTCTACGAATTCAGCTGGTCGCCCGACGGGCAGCGCATCGCTTACGTTTCGGCGCCAGCGCCGGGTGATAACAACTGGTGGATCGCCAAGCTGTATGTGCAGAACGCGCAGGCGAACGCCGCGCCCACCGTTCTGGTCGATCCCGGCAGCGTGAGCGGTGATCTGCATGGCCTGCAGATCGCGCTGCCGCGCTGGTCGCCGGACGGTTCGCGGATCGCGTTTATCGGCGGCCTGATGAGCGATCAGGGTTCGACCGGCGGCGATATCTACGCCGTGTCTGCTAGCGGCGGCAGCGTGACCAACCTAACACCCGGCATCACGGTGTCACCGGCATGGCTAAGCTGGAACAGCAGCCAGCAGCTGCTGGTATCCCAGGTGCGCGGCGGCGATAGCGAAGTCGCCGAGTATCGCGTTGATACCGACAAGGCCGCGCAGGAGCGCGTGCTGTTCAACCTGCCGGACAGCATTGGCGACGGCAGTGCGGATATGGCGCTTTCGCTGACGCGTGACCACGGGCGGCTGGCGTTCGTGCAAAGCTCGTTCGCCGAAGCGCCTGAGGTGCACGCGGGTGCACTCGGCAGCACGGCGCCAAAGGCGGTCACTACCATCAACGCCGCGCTGAAGCCCGCGTGGGGCAAGGCCGCATCGGTCGAGTGGAGCAACGAAGGACGACGTGTGCAGGGCTGGCTGCTGTATCCAGCCGGCTACGACGCCAGCAAGTCGTATCCGATGATCGTGGTGGTGCACGGCGGCCCATCTGCGGCAACCATTCCACGCTGGCCCTCGGTCGGCTTTGGCTCAGCGCCGCTGTCGACGCTGGGGTACTTCGTGCTGATGCCCAACCCGCGCGGCAGCTTCGGCCAGGGCGAAGCGTTTGTGCAGGCCAACCGCAAGGACTTCGGCTATGGCGACCTGCGCGATACCCTGGCCGGCGTCGATGCGGTGGAGAAAAAGCTGCCGGTCGACGACAAGCGGCTTGGCCTCACCGGCTGGAGCTACGGCGGCTTCATGAGCATGTTCGCGCCCACGCAGACGCAGCGTTTTCGCGCGGTGGTCGCGGGCGCGGGCGTGTCGAACTGGCAGAGCTACTACGGCGAGAATCTGATCGACCAGTGGATGATCCCGTTCTTCGGCAAGTCGGTGTACGACGATCCGGCGGTCTATGCGAAAAGTTCGGCGATCAACTACGTCAAGCAGATCAAAACGCCCATGCTTATCGTCGTGGGCGACCGCGATGCCGAATGCCCCGCGCCGCAGTCGTTCGAGCTGTGGCACGCGCTGCGTGCGCAGGGCGTGCCGACGTCGCTGGTGGTGTATCCCAACGAAGGCCATCATTTTGTCGATCCCGTACATCAGCGCGACGTGCTGCAGCGCGCGCTGGGCTGGTTCGAGAAATATCTGCCAGCGTCGAAGTAAGCCGCGTCGTTTAGAACAGGTCTCCCTGCGGCGACGACGTTCGCGGTGGTACGAAGCGTGAGGTATCGAGGACGAGTTCTCGCGAGCGCGCGTAGCCGTGGCGACGGCTGGCGATATCGAAGCGGCGGCGAAGCAGATCGGCAAAGACGCCCTGCCCGCGCATGCGGGTGGAGAAATCGCTGTCGTAATCGCGGCCACCGTTCATCTGCTGCACCAGGCTCATCACGTGGTCGGCGCGCTGCGGCGCATGCAGGGCAAGCCATTCGCGGAACAGCGCCTTCAGCTCGTACGGCAGGCGCAGCGTGGTGTAACCCGCGCAGCGCGCGCCGGCGTCGGCCGCCTGCTCAAGCACCGCTTCCATGTCCTTATCGTTGAGCGCGGGAATGATCGGCGCGATCAGCACGCCAACGGGGACACCCGCGTCGGTGAGCGTACGGATGGCCTTGATGCGACGATGCGGCGCGCTGGCGCGCGGCTCGAGTTTGGCGGCCAGATGGTTATCCAGCGAGTTGACCGAGATAAACACCTGCACCAGATTCTCACGCGCCATCGGCACCAGGATATCGAGGTCGCGCTCGACCAGCGCATTCTTGGTCACGATGGTGCAAGGATGACGGCACTCGGCCAGCACCTGCAGCGCGGCGCGGGTCAGCTGCCAGCGTTTTTCGACCGGCTGATAGGGATCGGTGTTGCTGCCGATATTGATCGGGCTGACGACGTAGCCGCGTTTGGCCAGATCGATGCGCAACACCTGGGCAAGATTGCTCTTGGCACGCAGCTTGGTTTCAAAGTCCAGTCCCGGCGACAGATTGAGATAACTGTGCGATGGCCTTGCAAAGCAGTAAATACAGCCATGCTCGCAGCCGCGATAGGGGTTGATCGCCTGGGTGAAGTGGATGTCGGGCGAGTCGTTTCGGCTGATCACAGTGCGCGCGCGTTCCTCGGTAACCTCGGTGCGCGGGCGTGACGCCGTTTCGTCGAGCAGCGTGTGCGACCAGCCGTCGTCTTCTGCCTGATGGCGAATAGTTTCAAAGCGGCCCTCGGGGTTTGACGCAGCACCGCGTCCCTTCACCGCTTGCGCTGGCGGGGCCACGCTATCGGCAGAAAGGTTCGGCTGCGGTTCGTCGTCCGTCGGTTGGTATGGCATAGCTGCCATAGTGCCGGGACAGCGTCTCAGCCCTCGCGACATCTTGCGACGGCTTGGGGGCGACTATCCGTTGGTGATGAAACGCTGATTGGTTCTCACATGCGCAACGCTGGTCGAGCAGTTTATGATGCGGTCAGCCGCTTAGGGAGCGGCGTAATGCGTTGCTTGAAGTGAGGTTCGCCATGCGCTGGTTGATGCTATCGATAACGCTGTTGGCCGTGTTGCTGTGCTTTACCCGCCATAGCAGCGGCGCGATGGCGTGGTGGCTGTTTGTCAGCATCGTCGGCGCGTTCGCCACCGTGCTGGCTTTTGCGCAAGCCCGAATTTCCGGCAGCGCGCGCAGCGAAAGTCTTTCCAGTTACGACCTGCAGCGCCTGCGCGAGGGCAAGAACCCGTTGGGTCGCGATTAACTCCGATACTCCCGTTCCGCGGCCGCAACGGGCCATCACAGCGGCTGCACGGTCAAAGCCGGATGCTCCGCGCTCAGCAGTTTCGGGGCACTGCTTCCATCCTTATTGCCTCGCCCAATGTGGAGTTTTCCATGACCGGTTACGGCTTGCTTATTTTTCTTTTCATCGGCGCCATGGCGGGTTGGCTGGCGGGACTTATCGTGCGCGGATTCGGCTTTGGCCTGCTGGGCAATATCGTGGTTGGCATCATCGGTGCGTTTCTGGCCGGCTGGCTGCTGCCGGCGCTGGGGGTTCATTTCGTGATCATCGGACCGATCGTCACCAGCATCATCCATGCGATGATTGGCGCGATCGTTTTGCTGGTGATCATCGGCCTGTTTAGGAGAGCCTGATCGCGGAGGTGGCTTAGCCATCATTGACGAGCGCTGTTCGTCTGGCCTGTATCGATTCACTTGAACGCATCATGTGTCGCAAAACGCAACAGCTTGAGCTGTTGCGTTTTGCATTTATACGGCATGAAAAACACGAGTTCATTGACGGTGCGAAATCTTGTGCCGCGCGTCAACAGCATACCGATCAGCGGTATTACACTCGGCCACTGGCTGTGGCGCGAGACGCCATGACGATTCCCTACCGGCTTTTTTTAGCCGGCCAAACGCGAGGCTTCTCATGTCCAAGCTCTATCCGGTCAACCCCGAATTCGCCGCCAGCGCCCGTCTGCGTAAGGCGGACTACGAGAAGCTCTACGCGGAGTCGATCAAGGACCCGGACAGTTTCTGGGCAGGCGTTGCCCATCGGCTGGACTGGACCAAGGCGCCGACCAAAATCAGCGATGTGTCGTTTGATCCGAAAGATCTGCATATTCGCTGGTACGAAGACGGCGTGCTGAATGTCACGGCCAACTGTCTCGACCGTCACCTGGCAGAGCGTGGTGACAAAACGGCGATCATTTTCGAAGGCGACGATCCGAACGAGTCGCGTCGCATCAGCTATCGCGAACTGCACGCCGAGGTCTGCAAGTTTGCCAACGCGTTGAAGCACCTTGGCGTGACCAAGGGCGATCGTGTAGCCATCTATCTGCCGATGATTCCCGAAGCGGCCATCGCGATGCTGGCTTGCGCGCGCATCGGCGCCATTCATTCGGTAGTCTTCGGCGGGTTTTCGCCGGATTCTCTGGCCGGTCGGATTGCCGACTTCACCGCCAAGCTGGTTATCACGGCCGACGAAGGCACGCGCGGCGGCAAGAAGATCGCGCTGAAAACCAATGTCGACGCGGCTCTTGAACGCCCCGGTACCAACAGCGTGGAAACCGTTGTCGTGGTTCGTCGCACGGGCGCCAGCGTGCCGATGCAGTCACCGCGTGATCGCTACTATCATCACCTGATGGACGGCCAGACGGCCGACTGCCCGGCTGAGCCGGTAGAGGCGGAGCATCCGCTGTTCATTCTCTACACCTCCGGTTCCACCGGCAAACCCAAGGGCGTTCTGCATACGACAGGCGGTTATCTGGTCTATGCCAGCTATACGCATGAGTGCGTGTTCGATCTGCGAGAGGACGATGTCTACTGGTGCACCGCCGACGTCGGCTGGATCACCGGCCACAGCTACGTGGTCTATGGCCCGCTGGCCAACGGCGCCACCACGGTCATGTTCGACGGCGTGCCGAACTATCCCGACTACAGCCGCTTCTGGAACGTGGTGGACAAGCACAAGGTGACGCTGTTCTACACCGCGCCCACGGCTATCCGCGCGCTGATGCGCGAGGGCGAAGCGCCGGTCAAGAAGGCCTCGCGCGCCTCGCTGCGTTTGCTAGGCACCGTTGGCGAGCCGATCAATCCCGAGGCTTGGGAGTGGTACTACCGTGTGGTCGGCGACGAGCGCTGCCCTATTGTCGACACGTGGTGGCAGACCGAGACCGGCGGCATTCTGATCACGCCGCTGCCCGGCGCCATCGACGCCAAACCGGGATCGGCCACGCTGCCGTTCTTCGGCATTCAGCCGGCGATCGTCGATGCGAATGGCGAAGTGCAGCAGGGTGCGACGGAGGGCAATTTGCTGATCACTAATTCGTGGCCCGGGCAGATGCGCACGGTTTACGGCGATCATCAGCGTTTTATCGAAACCTACTTCAGTGCTTACCCAGGCAACTACTTCACCGGCGACGGTGTACGCCGCGACGAAGACGGGTATTACTGGATCACCGGCCGCGTGGACGATGTGATCAACGTCAGCGGTCACCGCATCGGTACGGCCGAGGTGGAGAGCGCACTGGTCGCGCATCCGAAGGTCGCCGAGGCGGCTGTAGTCGGCTGTCCCCACGATATCAAGGGTCAGGGTATCTATGCGTACGTCACGTTGGTATCGGGCATCGAGGGCAATGAGGATTTGCGCAAAGAGTTGGTGGCATGGGTGCGCAAGGAAATCGGTCCCATCGCGACGCCTGACTACATCCAGTGGGCGCCAGGTTTACCGAAGACGCGTTCGGGCAAGATCATGCGCCGCATACTGCGCAAGATAGGCGAGAACCTGCCGGATCAGCTTGGGGATATCTCGACCCTCGCCGATCCTGGTGTCGTAAAGAGCCTTGTGGATGAGCGGTTGATCAAATAGCCGTCCAGATAGAACGGAGGTCTCTAGCAAGGCGGCGAAAAGCGCGGCACTCGCGCTAGAATCCAGACATGAAGTCGACCGACATGCGTGGCATCGATGCGATCGCAGAGCGGCTCGGCGATCACGAGCTGCATATGTTTTTGCTGCCGTACGAACGTCGGCAGAAACGACAGCCTTTGCGGGACGTGCTGGGCGCCTATCTCGGAATACCAGGCACTGAAGTGCGCTTGGCTGATGGCGAATTTGGCCGGCCTGAGCTTGATCCAAGCCACGGTGAGGCATTGGGTTTCAATTGGTCTCATAGCGGTGATTTCGCCCTGATCGGGATTGGGCGATGCTGCACGCCCGGTGTGGATATCGAACGGCGGCGTCATCGCGCGCGCGCGCTGGATATCGCCGAACACTATTTCTGCAAGGAAGAACTCGCGGTCTTGGCGTCGGCGCCGCAGGGCGCTCGCGGTGACGAGTTCCTGAGGTTGTGGACGGCAAAGGAGGCGGTGCTCAAGGCGCTTGGCCGGGGGATCGCGTTTGGACTGGATCGCTTGCTTGTGGCGACCATTCAAGACCAGCCTGTGTTGCGCTGGCTTGATGATGACGATGCCGCCGCCTGGCAGTTGCAGCGGCCAGAGGTCGGCGCGGACTACGTTGCCGCGGTGGCGTGGCGGGGATCGGCGAGAAAGGTAGCGTGTTGGGCGGTTACCGGTTGACGCGCCACTTTACGACGTCTTTCGCATCGCCTGGTTAATCTCGACGCTGACGTCGCTGCCTATCTCCCACTGACGGAATCATTCAAACGACATGACTTTGCTTAGCGTCAATCTCAACAAGATCGCCGTGCTACGGAACTCGCGCGGCGGTGATGAGCCGGATATTTGCAAGGCTGCGCAGACCTGTATCGAGTCCGGTTGCGGCGGCATTACCGTCCATCCACGGCCAGATCTTCGACACGTGCGGCCGGACGACGTGCGTGCGTTGGCAGCACTGCTTCGTGGCCGCGTGGAGTACAACATCGAAGGAAATCCCTTTGCTGCCGCACGCGGAGAGTATCCGGGGCTGATTGAGCTTGCCCGCGAGGTCCGGCCGACGCAGGTGACCTTGGTGCCCGATAGTGATGGCCAGATCACCTCCGATCACGGCTTTGATCTCGAACGCGACGTCGATCGCCTCCGTCCGCTGGTGGATGAGCTACGCGACCTCGGCTGCCGCGTCAGCCTTTTTGTCGATGCCGAGGCCGAGCGCTTTGAGCTGGCGGCGGCCATCGGCGTGGAGCGCGTCGAAATCTATACCGGCCCCTACGCGCATGCTTTTGCCGAAGGCAGGCCTGAGGACTTGCTGGCCGCTTGTGCCAATGCGGCTCGGCTCGCAAATCTGGCC
>Ga0302316_10001963_pt1 | contig 15465 bp, 19 predicted proteins | sample III_Palsa_N3_2_FD_200456 | JGI IMG/M metagenome (GOLD analysis project Ga0302316, IMG submission 200456) | Peat permafrost microbial communities from Stordalen Mire near Abisko, Sweden - III_Palsa_N3_2 | ecosystem: Environmental > Terrestrial > Soil > Palsa > Peat permafrost | place: Sweden...
CACGGCAAAGATACGGGGCTCCATACCGGGGAGGACCATCCCTAGCCGTGGCGGGCCCATGAGCGCCGTCGATATGCTGTTCGTGCTCAATGCTGCCGGAAAAATAAGTCGGGTATCGCCGCGCCCTCACCACCTGGAGCCCGCCGATTTGCAGCCGCCCTTGGGCGTGGGCGAGGTCGCGCCGGATTTTTCGTTGCCGGACGTGACCGGGGCCTTCACTTCGCTGCGCGTCGGTTCCGCCGCGATTACCCTCGTGATTTTTACCTGCAATCAATGTCCCTGGGCGCTGGGATGGCACGATCGCCTACAAGCGGTCATACGCGACTACGGGGATCGCGGGATGCGCGCTCTGCAAGTCAACTCGAATGACCCTGGAGTGAGTGCCAACGACGCGCTCGAGATGTCGCGCCGCCGAGTGGACAATGGCGAGTTCAGCAGCGTGTACCTGATCGATGTGGGTCAACGGGTGGCCAGACGTTGGGGTGCCCGGCATACGCCGGAGGTGTTCGTTCTCAATGCGGTGGGGCGGGTCGCTTATCACGGCGCGCCCGATGCCGACTCGCAGAACGAGGCCTTGAGTGCGGAGTGGGTGAGGGAGGCGCTGGATGCCTTACTGGCGGCCCGCGAAGTTCCGAGGGCGCAGACCGATCCGGTTGGCTGTACGATCAAGTGGACCCTCTGTCGGTGTATGCCGCGCATCGAGCTTCTCTATTGGAACGGGTGCATGTCGCATCGAGCCGCGCGCCGCCTCCTCGATGAGGCATTGGCCGAGTCGGGCGTGGGACGCGCAGAGGTCGAGGAGCTGCTGATTGTCACCGTCGAGGATGCCGTGCGCGAGGGGTTCGTGGGGTCTCCCACCATTCGCATCGACGGCCGCGATGTCTTTCCGAGCGACGATGCCCCGGCCTTGACCTGTCGAGTCTATAGGCGCCGCGATGGCAGGCCGAGTCCACTACCCGATCGGGAGCGGTTACTCGAATGCATCCGAAGCGCGTTTACTTCGCGGCCTGGGCGATTTGATCCAGCATCCAAAGCTTGAAGGGGTCGCCCAACCCTTCCGCGTGAGTTTGAGCGACAAAAATCACCGACGGGAACGGCGTTGTCAGTCGGATTCTCTTGAGTTCGAGCACCGGTTCGTACAGTGCGGCCAGGCGCTCTGGAACCACCGCGACGTAGTCGGACCTCGCCACGAACCAGGGGATGGCCGAAAACGGCATGGGGACGGCTACGCCCGATGCGTCGCCTACCACCGCCGCGGTGGGCCAATAGGTCTTGTAGGGCGGGACCGCACGCTTGAGCGTATAGAGCTCGTCGGTGCTAATTTCCTCGCCAACGTCCGCGTTCGAGCGAGCAGCAATGCAAATGAAGTTCTCCGTAAAGAGTTCGCGTTGCTCGGTGGAGGGCACGAAAATCCGGCCCGCGGGACGTATGATCGCGTCGGCTTCGCCACGGCTGAACTTGCCGATGCTGTCGTCAGTGAGGGGCAGAATCTCGATTCTGACGTGGGGTGCGGACCGTTCCACTTGCAGGATCAATGGGCCGAGGAGCACGATGGATATGAAGTCGGATGCGACAATCTTGAAGGTCAGTGCTGCGGTGGAAGGGTCGAAGCCCGGCCGCGCCATCGCCACGCCCTTGATCTGCTGCAACGTGTCCTGCAGGGGTTTGATGAGCTGTTGCGCGAACACGGTGCGCATCATCTCTCGGCCCTGACGCGTAAGGAGCTCGTCATCGAAGTGCTCGCGCAGTTTCGCGAGCGCATTGCTGATCGCCGGTTGCCCGAGATTCAGCCGCTCGGCCGCGCGCGTCAAATTGCATTCGACGAGCAGCACCTCCAGGGTTACCAAAAGATTCAGATCCAGGCCGCGAAATCGCATGACGTAGGAGTCCGCTCAGGCGTAACGGACGTTGGCCTTGCCCTTTAAGCCCAGCATGGTTCGCGCCTCGGCGGGTGTTGCCACCTCGTGGCCCAATTCCGCAAGGATGCGGCGAATCTTCGCGACTTGCTGGGCATTCGATTCGGCGAGCTTTCCCCGCTCCAAGAAAATACTGTCCTCGAGGCCCACGCGCACGTTGCCGCCCATCAAGGCGGCTTCGGTAACGAAGGGCATTTGATGTTTTCCGGCGGCCAACACCGACCACTGAAAATTGCTGGGTCCGAACAGGCGGTCCGCCGTGCGTTTCATGAACATGAGGTTGTCGAGATCCGGGCCGATGCCGCCCAGGATGCCGAAAATCAGTTGGACGAAGAAGGGCGCTTTCACCAAGCCGCGGTCGATGAAGTGGGCCAAATTATATAGGTGCCCGACGTCGTAACATTCGTGTTCGAATTTCGTGCCGGCATCGCTCATGGTCTCGAGGATGTAGGCGATATCGCGGAAGGTGTTTCTAAAGATGAAGTCATCGCTATTGCGTACATAGTCTTCTTCCCAACCGTACTTCCATTCCTTGATACGATTGGCGGCCGGAAAGATGGCAAAGTTCATCGAACCCATGTTCAGAGAGCACATCTCCGGCAGGAATTGCGCGCCCGCGGCTAAACGGTCGGCCACCGACATGGTGGGACTACCACCGGTGGTGAGGTTGATGACGGCATCGGTTTCGGCGTGAATCTGCGGTAAGAATTGCCGGTAGACGTCGGGACTTCCGGTGGGCGCTCCGTCCGCGGGCTGGCGCGCGTGCAGGTGAATAATGGCCGCCCCGGCTTGAGCCGCGGCGATGGATTGTTCCGCGATTTGAGCGGGAGTGATGGGAAGCCACGGTGACATTGTCGGGGTGTGCATGGCGCCGGTAATGGCGCAGGAAATAATGACTTTACTCATATTCTTAGTCCTTGATGGGTGAATGTCGGGCGGGCGTCATTCCTGATCGCCAGGCACAGCAAAAAGCCGACGATGGCCCCGGCGATGGGTAGCCACAAAATCTGGTCAATGCCGAAGCGCTGGGCCAGGTGCCCGACGATGAAGGGCATCAGTCCGCCTCCGAAGAGTTCCCCCACCGCGATGACGAGACCCGATGCGGTGGCCATGAGGGTCGCCGGAACGGCCTCCGAACAGAGCGGGCCGACCGTCAACGTAATGAGGGCGTTATTGAAAAAATGCACCAAAAAAAGAAACGTGAAAAGAAGCGCGGCGCTGCTTTGCGCGTTCGCGAGCAATAGCAGTGAGCCTAAGGCGCCCAGGCTCGACAAGGCCATGACGGCCTTACGCCCGAATTTATCGGAAGCCCACGGTAGCAGGAGCGTGCCGACGGTAGCGCCCAAGCCAATCGCGGACATGATGCCGCTCATGAGCGCGATGGGAATGTGACGATAATCGACCAAGTAGTTCGGCATGAAGGCACTGGTGGTGATCAAGATGGTCAGCCAGCACAGCATGAGCAAGGCGGCCACTCTCACATTCGAATAAGAAAGCGCCGTGCGCCAGTCTCTGCCGAAACCCGATGGAGCGAGCGGCGCAGCGTAATTGCGAGCCGGAATGACTTTCCACATCCCTAGGCTCAGCAGCAGCCCAGGCAATACGAATACCAAGAAAATGTACCGCCACTCCAAGTAGCGCAGCGCCCCGGCTACGAACAGGGGCGCCAACCCCAAACCGAATAGCGGCATCATCATCTGCTGAATGCCGATGTTGAAGCCTCTACGCTGAGGGGCGGACGCCGCCATGGTGGCGGCAATACTGACCGGAGTGTAAGCGCCATCGGCAAATCCCATGACCACGCGTACCGCAATCAGGCTCATGAGGCCGGCCGCCAGGCCGCTCGCGCCGATCAACAGAGAAAAGACGATGAGGGATACCGTAAGCACTCGGCGTCGCCCGATGCGATCGGACAGATTTCCCATGAAAAGCGCCGAAATCCCCCAGGCAAGAGCCAGCGAGCCGGTAATGGCGCCGATGTCGCCGTAGCTCAAGTGCAAGTCTTGCGCAATGACGGGAAACAGTGTGGTGATCAAGAAGCGATCAATCCCGACGAGACCAAAGCCCAATGACAGCATGGTGACGGCGCCCATTTCCTGCCGCCGCGTCAACGAGCAGGCGTCGGCGAGAGACGTCATGTCCCGACGCGTTCTCGGCGGGCTTTGAGCAAATGAGCGGCCAGCTGCTCCCGCAGAGTCCGGATTTCTTCCGGAGACCAAGTGCGAAATCCCTCGCCGGTTTTGAATCCCAACTGCCCGGACGCGACCTTGGATTCAAGGTAAGGATTGGGGCGGGGCAGCGAGTTGAGCTCCGGCATGATGGTCTTGTGAATGTCGAGCGTCAGGTCCAGGCCGACCAAGTCGGCATTTTCCAAGGGACCCAAGACCGGCAAACGCAATCCGAAGCTGTTCTTCACACAGGCGTCGAGCGTGGCGGCATCGCAAATGCCCTCGGCGACCATGGAAATCGCTTCTCGCCATAGGGCATGCTGCAGTCGATTGGCAACGAATCCGGGCACGTCCTTTTGGATGTGTGCCGGAGATTTACCCACGGAAGCCAACAGATCCATGGTGGTGCGCACCGTCGCGGGGGATGTTCGCGCCGATTGTACAACCTCGACCAAGGGAATCAGCGCGGCCGGGTTCCACCAGTGCGTGCCTATGATGCGTTCCGCGGTGGGCAACCCGTCTGCGATGCGATGGATCGGGATGACGGACGTATTCGAGGCGAGAATGGCCGAGGCAGGCGCCAGACGCACGAGGTCGGCGAAGATCGCACGCTTGAGTTCGAGCTTCTCCGGCGCCGCTTCTGTCACATAGTCGGCGCGGGACACCGCGTCGCCGAGATCTTCGCAGGGGGTTAATAGGTCCGCGAGGGCTGCGTCTTGATCGAAGGCGGCGAGGGCCGTGCTAACACGCGTCCGCAGACTCGCACGCACCTCAGAGATCGGCTCGAATACCCGGACCGGGTGTCCGGCTGCGGCAAACACGTGCGCGATTCCCGCACCCATCAGGCCGCCGCCGAGAATGCCGATGGTGGGCTTGGACGTCATGAGGATCAGCCGGCGGTATAGCCGCCGTCGGCGTAAACGATGTGGCCGGTATGAAAATCTGAGGCCCGCGAGCACAAGAACAGGAGGGGACCGGCCAAGTCTTCAGGTTCGCCGAGACGACCGATGGGAACGCGGGCCAGGAACCCCGCGCGTGTCGCATTGGCGCGCTCGTTGTCCTCGAACATCCACGCGGTCAAAGGTGAACGAAACACGGTAGGTGCAATGGCATTCACCGTGATGCGATGCTTGCCCCACTCGCAACCGAGCGCCTTGGTCATGCCGTCCACGGCTGATTTCGAGGCGCAGTAGGCTGAGTATCCCGCCGGATGTCCCAGCTTGCCGCGTGCCGAGGAGGTGAACACGACTTTGCCGCCTCGATTTTGCGCGATCATTTGGCGCCCGGCCGCGCGCGCGATGAGCCACGCGCCGTTCACGTTTGCTTGCATCACGGCGTCGAAGCGCTCCGGGGACATGTCGACCATGGGCGAGACGTCATTCATTCCCGAGGCAATCACCAAAATGTCCACGCCGCCGTAGGCGCCGACGGCGCCTTCAACGATGCTATTCGCCGCTGCCTCCGTATTCGAACGAAGGGCCACCGGATGAGCCTTGATTTGCTTCTCGTCGAGCTCCGCGGCGAGAGTGTTCAACTCCGCAGCCTTGCCCGCGGCGATGGTCAAGCGGGCGCCGGCCGCCCCCAGAGTCGCACAAGCCACCTTGCCGAAGGCCCCGGTGGCGCCGACGACAATGGCCGACTTACCGCGGACGTCGAATAGCCCGGTGGGGTCTATGTTCGGCAGGCTCATGGGCGCGGCTCCGGATGCGGCATGACCACGATCATGGTGGCAACGTCGTTGCCGTCGTTACGAATCGCCCGGGCTTCACCGCCCGGGATATAGCAACTGTCCATGGGGTTCAGTACCTGAGTGGTACCGTCGCCCAACTCGATGGTCACCTGTCCCGCGAGAACGACGTAAATCTTCTCGAGGGGCGAAATGTCCATGAGCGCGCCGCCCTGCGGCAGGAAGTGCGACAGTCCGACCCAGGCGAAGGTCGAGGCGCTGGCATCGAAGCCCTGCAGCCGCAGTGAACGCATGTCGAAATGCTTGGGCGCGTCGTAGCGACGCGCGTCGGCCAGCCGGGTAATTTGCATTGCTGCCTCGCTATTCGGCGTCGCCGGTTTCGATCCTGAAGCTACCCGTCGGATCCGTGATGGCGACCAGGCGAACGATGCAGCCGTCGCCTTTTTTCCAGCGCCACGGGAAGGCGGCGAAGGTGACTCGCTTGCCGGTGACGACATCGATATCGCCGCCGATGTTCTCGAAGCCGCAAATGCCTGCCGACAGAATGGCGTTGTGGCAGGGTTCCCATTCCGGAAAGTCTTGAATCACTTTGCGGCCCGTAAGCTGCTCGTATTCTTCGTTGAGTCTTGGCAATAGACCATAGGGTGCCCCAGGGCCATGCGGACCGATGGCGGTTCCCAGCGGGTGATCCAATGCCTGCGTGTCGGAACCGCACATCTTGACCTTGCGCTCCACGAACCATTCGCCGGCTTCCTTATAGAAACCGGGTGAGTAGCCATAGTAATGCTGGTTGTCACCGTAGTACTTGTGCCAACCGGTGTTGACGATGACGATGTCGTTCGGCCGAATCTTCGGGCGGGCGTTCTCCAAGTCCTTGGCAGTGATCACTTCCCATTTCTTCTTGGGAATGGAAACCACGACGCCGGTGCCGAAGAAATAGGGTAGGGGCACTTCATCCATGAAGGGGGTGCCGGGCACGACGTGGGCTGGAGCATCGATGTGCGTACCGGAGTGCATCACGGTTGTGATTCTCTGGGTGAGCACGCCAGATCGGGACATGCCGTGCAGTCGCTCGATCTTGACGTCTTCGAAATAGGGCCAACAAGGTTGACCCAATCCCCAGGGGTGACTCAGATCATAGAACTTAAGACCCATTTTGTTGAGGAGATTCGATTCCTCGAATTTGCAAAGGTCTTCATTTCGCCAATCGCCATCTTGCCAGCCTGCCATGTGTCGCTCCTAATCTGTATCGCAATGCGGTTAAGTTGTACCGTAATACGGTATGATGTAACTTGGTATCAGTCAATAGAGGAGCTTCAGTGAAGTCGGAGGAACGAAACGGCATCCAGGTGATCGCGCGAGCGGCATCCGTGTTGCGATCTTTGGAATTTGAACCGGACGGGTTGAGTTTGTCGGATATTGCAGCGCGAGTGCATCTGCCGCGGTCCACCGTGCAGCGCATTGTCGCGGCGCTGGTCGACGAGCGGTTGCTCATGTCCGCGTCGTTGAAGGCCCGGGTTAAGTTGGGACCTACGCTCGCGCAATTGGGCGCCGCCGCCGACGTAGGTACCGAAAAAATCGTGCGGCCCTTCATGCAAGAGTTATCTCGGCAGGCGGACGAAACGGTGGATCTATCCGTTCTCAAGAAAGATCATGCGGTGTTCGTCGATCAGATTCAGGGCACGCAGCGTTTGGTCGCTGTCTCGGCGGTGGGGAAAGAGTTTCCCTTGCACTGCACCGCGAATGGCAAGGCATTTCTCGCACTGTTGCCGCCGCAGCGGCGTGACAGTCTATTGGCCGGACGCTTGAAGCGGTACACCGAGTCGACCGTTACCGACCGCGGCGAGTTGGACGCGGCACTGGGCGAAATCGAGAAAACCGATCTAGCCTACGATTTGGAGGAGCACAGTGTCGGCATCTGTGCCGTGGGCACAGCGTTCTTGGACCCACTGGGCCGCGAATACTCCCTGTCCATTCCTGTTCCTGCGGCGCGCTTCGATACGAAACGGCGTCAGGCGCTATCGAAGTTGCTCAAGAAGGCGAAGAGCGACGTGCTGGAACGTCTCTCGGCGCGTTAATTCATGGAGGGGACATGACTACGTTGCGACACACGGTTTCACATGACGGCCTTGGCACGCACATCGACTGGCAGCACGACGAGGTGAGCGCGCGCATGATCGATTGGTTCTGGAGCAACATGGAGAAGGGCTTCATTCTCTGGCATCCGGAACAGCACGAGCCGCTGGAATGGGCGCTGGCTCCAAAGCATGGAGATCCACTCGGAGCCATTCATATCGCGCCGCAGACTTGGAATGATGGGCGCCGTCAGAATTTGTATATTCGCTTCGAAAAGCTGGCGGAGGTGCCGCCATCCATACGCGACTATATTATTTACGAGCATGTCATGATCGTCGCCGGCCTCGGATTGGGCGAGGAATGCCTGGTCGATCCGTCACCCATGGGGTACCGATTGCATCAATGGCAGAAGACGGACTATGGCGTCGTCGGCAAGTCCTCGGCCATTGGCACGCGCAAGAAGGAAACTGTCGAAGACGGCAAGGTGTGGGCGGCGCATTGCGCGGAGGAAGTCGGTAATTGGGGTGACTTTCTTCCCCAGCTATACACGCTCTACAAGGTTGTCACGGACACCAACCGGAATCCTTTTGCGGATCTGTCCGTGGCGGGGACCGGATCGGCGGCCCGCTATCGATTTATGGAACCTGAGTTTTCTTGACGCTCAGTTGTGACAGGACGTGGGGAGATATTGCGGCGGTACGGTGGTGGCGACGTATCCCACACCGGAGGGCAACGTAGCACTGGCGGGTACGGCTGCGCTTCCGCAAACCCATAAAATGTCGCCGTTGCTATTCGTGTAGGGGACGAAGTACAGAAAGGCGCCGCTGATATGCACGTTTGCCTGGTTGCCGTACCTGACCTCAACAGTGCCGTTGCCGACTTTCACGCTGATTTCGTACTGGCCTGATGACTGGACGGCACTGGGTAAGTTGGCCATGGTCGGCCAGCTTCCGGTGTTCGCGTAGTATTCTTCGATCACGGTCTTCCAGCCATCGGCCAGCGTCAACCCGTCGACTATTTGCGCGCGAATGGTGTAGTTCTGATACGCGGGAATGGCGATGGCCGCTAGGATGCCAATAATGGCGACGACGATCATCAACTCGATCAGCGTAAAGCCGCGCTGAAGTTTGCCCGGAAGCATCTGGTTCTCTGCGAAAATCCTAGTGCAAGGATCCTAGCATTGTTGCAGTGCCGAATTCTTTGAAGTGCGCCTACTTGCCTGCGTTATGTATAGCGCAATTCAAAAGAAGATGGCCGCTCAGGCGCTAATTTTTAGAAGCCCAGAAAATCTAACATAAGGCCCATTTGGGCTGCGAGCATGGGCTTACCCGGGTGAGTTTGACAGCCAACCTTGGCCGCTTGCGCGAGAAATGGCGTGAGCTCGGGATGCACGATGATTTCCACGGCCAGCATGGGGGGTCGCAGGAGGTCGGGATTCACCGGCAACGCGTCCCCAGCCTTCATTCCCAGTGAAGTCGCGTTGATAATCATGTCGTAAGGGGGGAATTCATGCGCCGTGACCGCTATCTGCGGCCACGCCTGCTGCACTCGCGCGCCAAGATCGACGGCGGCGGCGCGCGCCCTCGTTCCATCAAGGCCGCATTGATCATCAAGGGCGCACGTACCTGCGCAATGGGATCGCCGATAATGGCGAGAATTGCGCTTCGGCCGCTGATTGCCAGATGTTCGTGCGACATCGGTAGTTCTCCTAACGCCGGCTGGCAACGGCCATGTGCACCGCGAGCAGGCCCAGCACAGTGGCCATGAGCCAGCGTTGTAGCCGAGCCCAGGTGGGTCGGGTGCCGAGAAAAGTCGCGATGGCGCCCGCGGCGAACACAATGCAGCCATTCACCATGCCGCTGACGGACATTTGAACCAGCCCGAGAATCACGCTTTGCACCAGAACACTGCCGTGACTTGGGTCGACGAACTGCGGCAGCAGCGACAAATAAAGGAGGGCGATCTTAGGGTTGAGCAAATTCGTCATGAGCCCCATCGAAAAGAGCTTCAGCGGCGAGTCGATGGACAGTGTTCGGCGCTCGAAAGGCGACGAACCCCCTGGGCGAACGGCGTTCCATGCCAGCCAAGCAAGATAGGCGGCTCCCGCCAGCCGAAGTGTGTCATAGGCAAAGGGTACCGCCATGACAACCGCGGTAATTCCGGCGGCGGCCAGCAGCATGTACACAAGAAAGCCGGCTAACACTCCAAGCAAAGAAATAAATCCCGCGGCTCGACCCTGGCAAATCGAGCGCGAGATGAGATAGGCCATATTGGGCCCCGGGGTAAGCACCAGGGCAAGTGCCACCCCCGCGAAACCCAATAGCGTGGCGAGTGTGATCATAGGCTCCTCTCCGTGGCAGAAGTAAGAGCGTCGCGAATGTCCTCCAAATACACAGGACTCGATGAAATATCGTTATGACCAAAGTAGGGCAGGATCTTCAAGGAAGCGACGCTCGGGAGAAAGGCGTGGTAAAGTTTTTGCGTGCTCGTTAGCGGAATAACTTCATCGTTCCCAGCGGCGAGGAGCAGCGTCGGTGCCTTGATCGCCGCCGCGTAACGCCAGGACTCGAATTTATCCATTAAGAGCCAGCGGACCGGAAAGTACGCGAAGCGATTCTCGGCGATGTCCTGAATGCTGCTGTACGGGGTAACCAGGACTAGCCCCGTCACCGGACGTAGACTGGCCAGGCGCACGGCGACGCCGCTGCCCAAGCTGCGTCCCACGACTGCAATATGCGGGTACTCCACGTATACCTTGTCGTACAACGCCAACGCATCGCTTTGAATAGCCTCTTCGGACGGCTTGCCGGAGCTTCCCTCGTAGCCGCGGTAGTGCATAAGAAAAAGTGCGCGGTCGGGAAAGCCTCTAGAAAATTCCGGCAGGCTAAAAGACACGTTTTCCGCGTTCCCCCCGAAATATATGAGCGCCTTGGCGCCGGCATGAGGTCGAACCGTAATTTGGAGCGTAGCGCCGGGGACCTTGAGCATCACCGACTCGTTGGGGTCTTTGACGGCGCTGCGTTGAGGCTGGTAGATCATGGAACGCTGCGAGGCAAAGAGCAAAAGACATAGCCCCGCATAGGCGACGATGACGATCGCCACCAATACACTGACATTCCGTATCACGTGCCCGAGCGTCATTGTCATATACTCCTAGGCTAATCGAAAGCCCCGGTCGCCGCCAATGGCGACCGGGGTTAAGTTGTCCGAGGCTACAGCGATTTGGATATCCCGAAAAACACCCCGCGACGCGGACCGAATTGCGGGGCGCCGACCCCGACACCCGTGCCATTGCGGATCTGGTAGACCCGATCGAAGAGATTAATGGCATCGACTCGCGCTGTCAGGGTACCTGCGCCCGGAATGGTGAACACATGCGTGAGGCCGCTGTTGACCTGCGTGTAGTAAGACAAATGTGCACCATTCGGAATGCTGGTTCCGCCATACGCGGTGGTTTCACCATCCGGCAGCGGCTCATCGGCACGCAGTCCCGATCCCAATAGAAAGTCCGCACTGAACCGGGTATCCCGCCAAAGGTAGGACGCGCCGCCGGATGCGGTTTTCTGCTGTTCGTGATCCAAGTGAATGTAATTGTTTGCGATGTACGCCAAATCCTCGGGCGCGAAATTGAACTGCGCCGAATCGATCTGTTTCCCCTTCGCGCTCTGGGCCGCGAAGTTGAAATAGGCCGACAGCGTCTTTGTGGTGTAGTTGGCGGTAAATTCGGCCCCGTATTGCTTCCCATAGCGATAGTTGAACGGCGTTAGGATAATCGGCGCGCCAAACTGCCCCTCGTCGATGAGATTCACGGACTGCTTGTAGTATGTGTCGACACCCACCGTGAAGGACTGGGTTAGCTTTTGTTGCACGCCGAGGTCGTAGTAATTGGCGTGTTCGGCCAGCGGCGAGGTGGCCTGCGGCGTCAAGGGTGGACTGGTCGTGTTCACGAACAAGCCAATGTCCCTGCCGCCCACCAATTCGAATGGCGGCGGCGACATGTAGCGCGAATAGCCTGCGTGTACGGTCGTGTCGTCCAATGCCTGCCACACCACGTTCAAACGAGGGCTCAACTGTTGATCGCTGGTGAAGGCGGTGAACTTGTCGAAGCGCAGGCCATAATTGATGACCAGTGAGGGCAGCGCCTTCCATTCGTCCTGCAGGTAGCCGCTATAAATCCATTCCGTCTTGGTGCCATTGTCGACAATGGTCGTGAGTACATCGGTAAGTTGCATACCGGCATCGTCCGTGAGCAATACCTGGGAGGCGGTGTTGCTAATGGAATGGTCACTTTGTAGGAACATTCCACCCCGGATCGTATGGGTATCGGATAGCTCATACGCGGCATCCAATTGTCCCGCATAAGCCACGTTTTGCTTGAAAGCCTCCTGCGCCACGCCGGTGTATAACAAATCTCCTAGCCAGTCAGGCGTGAAAGTAAGACTGGAATAGCGGGCGATGAAGGAGCTCTGTACGTTGAGCGGGCCTTCCGAGTGTTGCCAGCTGACGGCGCCGAATTGCGTCACCTCGCGCTGGTTTTCATCGAGAGCCTGACTGGGATAGGCGGTTTGTCCGTTGACGTCCAAGCCCAGCGACGGCTGCTCGCCATTCAAGTCGGGAATTTGGAACTTGCCGACCGAGCTTCCCACCATGAGAGCGACCCGGTTGGAGTCGTCCAAGATGTTCTCGAAGTAACCGAAGACATGATATTGGGTCGTATGATCGTGAGTGGGATTGGAACTGCCGTCGGGCGACTCGATGCCGAGGTCGTTGCGCAGAAAGTCCCCGGTCAGCAGGTAGCTGAAGGACCCCGCGCCGCCGCCGTAGGTAAAGCTGGGCTCCACGGTGCCATGGCTGCCGCCATAGAGAGATATCGCGCCGCCCGGCGCCTCGATGCCGCTCTTGGTGGTGATGTCGATAATGCCCGCGGTGCGTAGGCCATATTCCGCGGGCAATGCACCCGTGATGAGGCTCAGTGATGAGATGAAGCGCGGATCCAGCGACTGGCCAAAGACGCTAATGCCCTCGGGCAGAATAATCCCGTTCAACCGGTATTGCAGGCCATTGTGTTCGCCCCGGATATGGAACTGTCCAAAGGAGTCTTGGGCCACCTCGGGTGCCTGCAAGATGACTTGATTGAGCAAGGTGTTGTCGCCGCCCGGTGTCGCGGCAATCGCTGCGGCATCGATGGTGTAGGTCGAGGCACCGGTCTGGGTTTGAATGTTCGCGCGGCTCGCGTCGAGGCTTTCCGCCGTCACGACAATGGATTGAAGGGTAGTGGTGCTGGAACCGTCCGCTGAGGCCGCGGGAGCGCCGTCGGCCAAAACAGGGGAGGTAAAGCTCAAAAAAGCGACGGCCACAGCCGTTCCTGGCGCTGCCGCCATAGGGAAAAATCTGAACATGAAAGAAACTCCGCAATAGCTGATCGATACCAAACCGCGGGTATTACCCGTAGTTCAGTGCTTCCGGGAGAAGGTCAGCTTAGGGCAGGCGGTCCACGACTACGGGCCTGAGGGACCGCAGCGCTAATGGCAGAGAATTGGGGCTCGACGCTGCGCTCCACAGACGCGCGCGCCAACCGAGGGACGGTGAAGGTGTGCGTGAATGCGGCAGTGGCCACCTGGGCGAATGACGGGCACAGCGCACAAGTCGTGTCCGTGGTGCTGGGGCCGGCATTGAGTTCGGTGCCGACGGCGCCGACGACATGACCGAGTTCGTGAACGACGGCGCCATGCTGTGTTACGAGGAACACCAGCAGGAGGCTTAGTAGTTTGAACGCGTGCTTCATGGCTTGAGACGTCGATCCGTACAGGGATTAAGCGAGTATCGCTGACGGTACCAGAAGATGAAGCCATTTGCAGCATGCACGAATGGAGGAATCCAAATTGCCTTGGAACAGATGGCCGGCGTCCGTTACGCTGTTTTTATTCCTCATTGCTTGGAGTGCTCCATGACGGTAGAACGCCAGGACCCGGCGGAAATACCCTTGCAGAGAGACGCCGAATTTCATTTCGCCGCGGATCGAACTTCCGTGGGCTCCCTCCGTCTTCTTAAAAATATGGGACTGACTTTTGCAGAGGGCACACGTCCGCGTGAATTAGGCTAGAAGGCGTCTTATGTCACCACCCACATCATGGCTTGCATTGTCGCCGCACCCTATGTAGAGTTACTACATGGCTAAGCAAGATCGTGAAATCCGCATGTCCCTCCAAACGCTCAAGGTGTTGGAGGCGTTTCTTGAAAACCCAACCGATCAGTTGTCGGGCTCGGACGTGCATTCGCGCTGCGGCCTGGCATCCGGGACTCTGTATCCCATTCTGTTGCGCCTGGAAGCGGCGGGTTGGTTTGTCAGTCGTTGGGAGTCCATTGACCCAGCGACCGCCGGCCGCCCGCGCCGTCGTCTCTATCGTCTGACTCCGACTGGCTTGAGGCGCGCCAGCGAAGTGTTCGCAAGCTTTAACCGTGGTGTTGTGGCATGAACCGGCGCACCCCGCGCTGGTACCAGGAGGGTGGTCTATGACTTCCGAGCGAATGGTGAACTGGGCTGACAGGGTGGCGTATCGGTTGATTCATCGCGCAGCCAAGCGCGCTCCCGGTGCGTTGTCGGAGCGACTGGAGGAGGAGTGGCTGGCCGACTTGGCGGATCGCCAGGGAAGCCTGTCGCGCCTGCGTTTCGCAGTAGGTTGTTGTTGGGCGACGAGCGTCATTGCTCATGATCGCGAGCTGGGATTGCTGCCGGCGGCCGCAGGTCCTGTGGCGGGTGGCGGCTTTGGCTCTGGATCTTCGTTACCGCCTGCGTGGCGCCGAACAGCGGCGTTCATCGTCGTGGCCGGCTTACATATCACAGTGTTTTACGCCTTTGTCGTCGGACTGGATGTGAAGTTCCTCCCCAGTCATGTGGGTCCCACGGTCATTGTGCCGGTCCCGGTCGTACCGAAGGATGCCGTGCCGCCGCCACCGCCGCCCACGGGTTTTAATCCACCCAAGGTAGATTATCCGCTGCCGGATTATCTGCCGCCCACTGAGGCGGCCGATCCGAACACTGTCGATCCGACGCCGCCGATAGCAAAGAACACGGGCCCGGATTTGGTCGAGCCGTCCCATACTCCGGATCCTCCCGCCGTTAGACATGTCACGGGCGGACCCGGAAGCGGTTTCCCCATTCCCGACGACTTCTATCCGTCGGCAGCTATTTATAAGGGCGAGACGGGCGCGGCAACGGTGAAGGTGTGTGTCAACAGCAAAGGTCGTCTGACCTCGGAGCCTTCCATCGAGGAGTCCACGGGAAGCGACCGACTCGACGGCGGGGCTATTAATCTCGCGAAGGCCGGCTCAGGACACTATCGTCCTTCGACCGACGACGGTCGACCGGTGGATTCCTGCTACGCCTTCCGAGTGCGGTTCAACTTGAAGAATTAGAGGCTGAGCCGCACTCATGTATTGGTGAGATACGACAGCAACAAACCTTGCTCACCACTGTGGAGAAAGGGTCGGCCGGCAGGAAATAAGCTGGGAATGTTGACTACTTGCAACAGCACCCACAGTCGCAGAAAGCGTTCGCGGTAGCGGACCTTGCTACCGCGCTTCTCTAGGATTGCGTTGTTCCCCTTCAAAAAGGGTC
>Ga0302316_10001964_pt1 | contig 15464 bp, 15 predicted proteins | sample III_Palsa_N3_2_FD_200456 | JGI IMG/M metagenome (GOLD analysis project Ga0302316, IMG submission 200456) | Peat permafrost microbial communities from Stordalen Mire near Abisko, Sweden - III_Palsa_N3_2 | ecosystem: Environmental > Terrestrial > Soil > Palsa > Peat permafrost | place: Sweden...
CTGTATCCGCCGACGTCGCTGCGGCGTTCCAACCGCGCAATGAACTCGAACAGGCGCTGATGGACGCGGCGACCGATCCGAAAAGGCGCCCAGCCTTCCAGAGCGCGGTCCTTTTGGCCGAACTCTACGCGGTCACGCCTGAAGCTCCCGCGGAGGATAACGGGCGGATATTGAATGCCGGAGAGTCCCTTTCGCTGGTCAACGTGCCCGGACCGGACGGCAAGCCGGTGGCGGCGGTCTTCACGTCGCTGGAGCGCATTTCCGAAGCGCTTGGCCCAGGCCTTGGCTACCTCCGCATGCGGGGCGACGCCCTTCTTGAAATCATAGCCAGAAACGGCGGCGTCTTCCTGAACCCCGGCCATGCCTGTCGGGTGCATTGGCGACAGGCGGACCTCGCGGCCATGCTCGACCGCAGCGCCTAGGCTGAAGGCTGGTAGGCCCGGCTGGACTCGAACCAGCAACCAGACCGTTATGAGCGGCCGGCTCTAACCAATTGAGCTACGGGCCCCCGAACAGCCGAAGCGCGAGGGGCTCGCGGGTTAGCATGCGATGACCGGCGCTCAAAGCCCGCGTTCGCTCCGATCAGACCAGCTCTACCCCGCGTTCGGCCACAACCCCGCGCTGGCGAAGATGTCTCGCAGCTTGTCGCGGATTTCCACCCCTGGCGGGGCGTCGGCGGCGTTGACCGAGGCGGCGAAGACGAGGTCGCGGTCCTTGGTTTGAAGCCGTCCGGCCGCCCAGCCGACCGTGTTCGAACCGTCGGCGTTGCTGGGGCAGGCGCCCTCGGCGGCGCTGAAGGTCGCCCGGCCGGTGCGGCTGTCGTCGCGCACCTCGCGCACCAGCAGCGCCTGCATGAACTGGGTCGTGGCCGGCTTCAGGCCCAGGGCGCCATCGTAGAAACGTTTGAAGAAGTGCGCCTGCTGATCGGTCGTCAGCCCCAGGGCGCCGCCGTTGGGCGGCCCCATCCAGAACGACGTGACCGGTCCGTCGACGAACTTGTTGCCATAGTCGAACCGGTGCACGGCGTCGGAAATCTTGTCATGGCCGATCGCCGTCGCCAGATTGGCCCACCACCAGCCGATGTCGTCGTGGAAGGCCTTGGTGATGTCCGCGTCCGTCTCCCAGGCCTTCACCTTCTGGGGCGTGTTGTCCCACTTGTAGACCGTCTGAGGCGTGATCAGGCCCTGGTCCAGGCCGACCAGCGCCAGGGGCACGTCGAAGGTCGCGCAGGGCGGCAGCAGCGTCCGGCACACCTCGGCCGAGCCGTATTGGTAGGCCGACAGGCCTGTCTTGGCGTCGAGCAGCACCACGCAGGTGCCGGCTCCGCCCATGTTGGCGTCGATGGCCGCTTCCAGCTTGTCCTTGTCGATGGCGTGCTTGTCCGGCAACAGCGAACAGCCGCCCAGCATCAGCGCCGCGCCAAGGGCGGCGACCAACCCAACCGAGAAGGCCGCGCCAATCACGTCGCCCGAGCGCTTCTGTCCCTGGGAGCATTTAGGCATTTCGCCTCCGCCGGAAGGTTATGTAGACCACGCCTCCCGCGACAAAACCAAGCGCGATCGAATGAACGGGCAGCGGGCTAGCGAGGAAAAGCAGCACGCTGACAACGACCCCGACAACGAGCGAGATTGTGAACAGTGGTATGGTCTGCCTCAGGTCCATCGCGGCATTTTAGGGCGACCGCTCGCCGAACGCCATGCTTGACCATGGCGGCCAAATGCGAACGGAGACACCGCCCGCGGATGACGGGCCGCAATGGCTGGGGTATTCGCCGTCCATGTCTCTGCGCACCCTGTTCACCACCCCGCTCTACGAAGCCTCGCTCGCGAAAGACAAGGGGTTCGAGGCCTTCAACGCCGACCTGACGGACGCCTGCCGGATGCTGGCGGCGGAGGATGAGGCAGGCAAGGCCTGGTGTCGGAGCAACGCCTACGGCGGCTATACCTCCTATGCCTCCCTGAACGACCTGCCGACCCGCGCCAGCGCGTTCGCGGCGCTGAAGACCAAGCTAGACAAACACGCCGCCTCCTTCGCCCATTCGCTGGCGTTCGATCTGGGCGCCGGCCGGCTTCGGCTGGACAGTCTGTGGGTCAATATCCTCAAGCCCGGCGCGGCCCATTCCGGCCACGTCCACCCGCACAGCGTGCTGTCCGGCACGGTCTATGTGGCGACCCCGCCGGGCGCCGGCGCGCTGAAGCTGGAGGACCCGCGCCTCGACCGCATGATGGCCGCCCCGCCCCGCCGCGCCGATGCGCCGGAGACCTTGAAGTCCTTCATCTACCTCCAGCCCCGCGCGGGCGACGTAGTGATGTGGGAAAGCTGGCTGCGCCACGAGGTGGTCGCCGGCAAGGGCGAGCGGATTTCCATCAGCTTCAACTACGGCTGGCGGTAGCGCAGAGCTTTTTCTTAATTCCTCCCCCGCTGGGGGAGGCAGGCGTGCGCAGCGCGCCTGAGGGGGCGAGTCGCTCAGCTAAGGGCCCCCTCAGTCAGCTGCGCTGACAGCTCCCCCAGCGGGGGAGCAATGTCGTCCTATCCCTTCGCCGTCCCGCCGCTGGCCGCCGCCAGGGTGGGCCGACTGCCGTTGCTCACCGGCGCCGGATGGTCGCGGAACCGTTGCTTCATCGCCTGCACCCAGCCGGCGAAACTGTCGTTCTCGGCCGCCGCGCGGGTGAAATCGGTGGAGGTCAGCTGGATGTTGGAGACGCCCGACAGGGCCACCCGCAGGGCGTCGGGGGCGCTGGCCTTGTCGACGAACCCCTGGAAATGGCTCCGAATGCGCGTCAGGCCGCCGTCGTCGCCCGCCAGGCTGTAGGCGATCGCCGCCCGCAGTAGCTTGGACTCCTCGTCCTGGCTGAGCGGCGTATTGGTCTTCCAGCGGTCGCCGAGCTGCTTCTCGAACAGGCCCCCGGCGCCGGCCCAGTCATGTTTTTTCCAGCTCACCTCGGCGCGAATGGCGTCGCTGTCGCCGGTCTTGTCGGCCTCGATGATCTCCAGGGCGTGATCGTATTGGCCCAGCTGCAGCCAGGCGCGAGATTCGATCACCCGGCGCTGGGCGTTCAGGGTATTGGGCAGCAGGGTCGTGCGCGAAGCGTCGATCGCCTTCAGCGCATCCTCCGGCCGGCGATCCATCAGGTCGATCATGGCCAGGTCGGTGGAGACCTCGGCGCGCGGCACCCCGTCCAGCCGGTTGTCGGCCTGGTATTTCAACAGCTCCGAGGCCTGGCCCAGCAGGTCCACGTCCACCAGCCGGCGGGCCAGCCGGCGAACCATCTGGTCGCCGTCGGCGCCGACGGGCGTCAACTCCTTGAAATCGTAGAACAGGGCCAGCGCCTGGATCGGCTGCAGGCCGTCCGCCTGCCCCTCCAGGAACAGCGATCGGAAGGCGTTGTTCAGGTCGGCCTGCAGCCCGACAGCCTCGGGCAGGTCCGGCAGCCGCTGGCCGGCGGATCGCAGGGCCTCGAGCGCCTCGCGATAGCGGCCCAGGCTCAGATAGATCTGGCCAAGCGCGCGGATGGTGTCGAGTTCGGTGGCGTCGCCGCGCCAGCGATAGCGCAGGCCGTCGTAGACGGCGGCGGCCTGGGTCGGGGTGATCTGGTTTTCGGCCTGCCTGATCTCGGTGGCGTGCAACATCGCCGGAGCTGCCAGCCATTCCTGCTGGACGTTCTGCAGCGCCTGGAACACGCGCAGCGCCCGGTCTCTCTGGCCCTCGGCCTCGAACAGCTCCGCCTGGATCAGGCGGGTCGACAACTGTTCGACCGGATCGACATTGGCCTGAAGCGCCGTGTCGATGGAGGACTCCGCGGCCGGATATTGCGCCAGATTGGTCGCCGCATCGGCGTCTTCGCGGGCGAACCGCGCCCGCCATTTGTCAGAGAACTGGTAGAGAGCCGACGCCCCTTGTCCGAACTGCGCGCGGGCCTCCGTCCATTGCCCCAGTTTGGCGGCGATATAGCCGCGCCAGAGCGAGGAGGCCGGATCGTCCGCCACCGCCGGCGAAGACAGGTCCGCCGAAGCCTCCTTGTAGCGGCCGGCCATAACCTTGGCGGCGCCGCGCAGGCCGCGGAATTCGGCGTCGCCCAGCATATTCTGGTGGGCTCGCGCCACCATGTTGAGCACGCCGATCCCTTCGTACGACAATTCCGAGCCGATCAGGAACCGGGCCAGCCCCATGCGCGCCTTTACCGATTCATCCTTGCCGCCGGTCTCCTCGGCGGCCGCGGCGGCCAGCAGCGCGTCGTAGCGGGCGTTGAAACCGCCCTCGCCGGTCTTCGACCAGTTGTCGAAGTCGATCAGGCCCGGGCGGGTGGTCGCCTGCGGAATATCCGGCCCCTGGTCGGCGACCATGGCGTGGGCGGAGCTCGCCGACAGCGCCAGGCCCTTGGGCCGGCCGATGCTGACGATGTCGCCGTCGGTGGTGACGGTCAGGTCATCCTCGGCGGGCTCGATCGCCAGGCCTTGGGCGGTGGGCAGAAGGGTCAGGTCGACAAAGGTCCGCCGCGCCGCCAGCCCCTTGTCGGGCGCCAGCGCGGTGACCACGCCCAGCCGGTCGCCGACAACCGGATCGTTCAGCCACACCACCTTGGTGGCGCCGGCGACGGTGGCCGTCAGCGCGGGGTTGGCCGAGCCGGCGTCCCGCGCCACCTTGATCGCGTCGGGCGTCTGGCCGGCGTTGGGCGCCAGGGTGACGATCCACAGCGCGCCTTCCGCCTTGGCCGATATCGTCACGTCCGGCGGCGAGGCGATGCGGACGGCGGAATAGTCGCCGCCCTGCACCGCCTGGAAGCTGGTCGCCTGGCGAAAGCCGTGCGGGGCGGCGGACAGGTCCAGCTTGGCGGCGGCGTCGAACACCACCCAGACCGCGTCGCCGCGCCGGAACACAGCCGCGCCCAGCGTCGATTTCCAGGGAAAGTGCAGGACCACCTGGCCCGCCGCCATCTCCGCCTGCATCTTGACCACGCCGTTCGCGGGCGCGGGATCGGGACGGTTTGGCGCCGGCGCGGGCTTTGCCTGAGCGGCCTTGGCGTCAGCGGCTTTCGTTTCGGCGGCCTTGGCGTCGGCGGGCTCGGGCGCCTTGGCGGAGAACAGATTGACGAAGGTCGCCCCGTCGCCGTCGCCCACCTTGGCGTCGGCGCCGTCGGCCAGCGTCAGGGTCAGATCCAGGCCGCCGCCGGTCTGGGCCTCCTCGGTCGTCTTCAGCCAGTGCGGCGGATCGACCCTGAGCCGGGTCATGTCCGGCTTGGCGTAGCGGCTGAAGTGCACGATCAGCTTCTGGCCGTCGCGCCGGCTGGTGATCCTGGCGCCGGGGAAGCGAAACTCGATGCGCGAGAAGTCGGCGGACTGAGCGACACGGACGCTGAGCGGACCACCGGCGGCGATGGGCGCCAGCGCGGTGGTCTCGGCGAAACCCGCGGGCGCGGCGACGCTGGCGATGCAGATCGCCGCGACACCAGACTTCAGGTTTCGCTTCAAGTCCACCGGTTACTAGCCTGATTTAGCGGAAGGCTTTTTGGTGGTATCGCCGGAGGCCGCGGTGTCAGCCGCCGCCACGTCGGTGGGCTTCTTGGCCGCGGCAAGCGCCTTGGCCTTGGCGCGTGGAGCCCGTTTCGGCGAGGCCGGCGGCGCGCCGGACGCCGCGGGCGCAGAGTCCGCGGACGCCGTCGCGGCGGGCGGCGGCGTGACCGGCGGGTTCAACGCGGTCTTCGCATCCTGCACCGGCTTGGCGTTGTCGACGCGGTGAGCGAGCTTTTCGGTCAGGTTCTTGGCGTCTTCCGCCGGCATCTGCGCCAGGATGTCCGACAGTTTCTGCGGCTTCATCTTGGCCGTCATGGGCAGGCGCACGGAGTCGTCCATCAAGGTGATGCGGGCTGCGGCGAGCGCAGGCTTCATTTTCTCATAGACGTTGATCAGCCGCGCCGTTTCGGCCTCCTGCTGGGCGTCGGCCTGACCGACCAGGCCCTGGATGTCGGCCTTCAGCCCGTTCATTTCCTGGATGCGGGAGTCGAGCTTGGCTTCGGCGGCGGCGATCAGCTGGACCTGGGTGTCGAGCCCCTCTTCGCGCTGGTCCAATTGACCCCGGCGCGCGCCAAGGCTCTGCAGGACCTGCAGCTCCGCCGGCGAGAGCCCGGCCTCCTTGGCCAGTTCGGCGGCCGATGGCGCGCAGGCGGGCGCGAGCGCGGGCTTGGCCTGGGAGGGATCGCCGCCGATCGTGGCGGTGGGGGAAACCGCGGGCTTGCCGCCGGCTTTCGACGGGGCGACATCCTCGGCGAACGCCTTGGCGAATCCGATCAGCTGCGGCGCGCCGCGCACGGCGTTGACCGCGATGACGCCGCCGATGGCGACGGCCACCAGCGGCAGGAGGCGAGGCATTCCGGCCATCAGCGGCCTCCAACCAGGATGCGCGGCGCGGGCCGGGCGGGGGATTCAAACAGGTCGTCATCGACAATGGTTCGCGACTTGGCGGCGATGCGGGCCGCGAGCGAGGCGACTGGCCCCTCCTCAAGCACCTCGGCCTTGGAGAGTTTCAGCACCAGGGATTCAGCGGCGGCCTCGGCTTCTTCGATCGACGACGGTTCGGCGGCCTTGCCGGGCGACTCGCCCCAGACCTTTTGCAGCGCTGCGATGGCCGGCGGCAACGAGGGCCTGGCGGACGCCGGGGCCGGCTGCATGGCGGAGGCCCGATCCAATGTGGCCAGCGCCACATCATTCAGCCGTTCCAGGCGACCCGCCAGCTCGCGGCCCTTTTCGATGCGGCTCGACAGCAGCTCCAGCGTCTCGTCCGCGGCGGCGCGGATCTCCGCCAGGCCGCGCTCCGCGCGCGCCGCGGCGCGATCCAGATCGGCGACGGCGGCGGCGAACTGAACCTGGCCGTCCCGGAGCGTGGTGAGCCGGCGGTTCAATCGCCAGCCCAGCCAAAGGGTCAGGCCAAGCAACACCGCGAGCAACAGATTCAGGCCGATGGAAATTGGGCTCATTGGACTTTCTGGATGGCTGACATGGCGGCGGTGGAGAGCGGGCCTTCGACCCGGACGGCGATGTTGTGGTTGCGGCGACCCATCCGGCCGCGGGTCAGCGGGATCGACCCGGCGCGCAACTCGATCAGGCTGTCGGCGGTGGCGTTGAGCACCAGGGTGTCGCCGACCTTCAGGTCCAGCACCTTGCGCAGGTCTACTTTCTGCTCGTCGAGGACGGCCATCACGTCGAGCTGGGTGGTCCAAAGCTCGGTGGCCAGGTGGCCTTCCCAGATGTTGTCGCGGCCGAACTTCTCGCCCATGTACTGCTGCAGCAGCATCTTGCGGATCGGCTCAAGGGTCGCGTAGGGCAGCAGCAGCTCGATGCGGCCGCCGCGGTCTTCCATGTCGATACGCAGCTTGATCAGGATGGCGGCGTTGGCCGGCCGGGCGATGGCGGCGAAGCGCGGGTTGGTCTCCAGCCGGTCCAGCTTGAAGTTCACCGGCGTCAGCGGCTCGAAAGCCGTCTTCACGTCGCCCAGCACCACCTCGACCATCCGCTGCACCAGCACCCGCTCGATGGTGGTGTAGGGCCGACCTTCGATACGCATGGCCGCCGTGCCGCGACGCCCGCCCAGCAGCACGTCGACGATGGAATAGATCAGGTTGGAGTCGACGGTGAGCAGGCCGAAATTATCCAGCTCCTCGGCCCGGAACACCGACAGGATCGCCGTCAGCGGGATGGAGTTGAGATAGTCGCCGAAGCGGATCGAGGAAATGTTGTCGAGGCTGACCTCGACGTTGTCGGAGGTGAAGTTGCGCAAGGAGGTCGTCATCAGCCGCACCAGGCGGTCGAAGACGATTTCCAGCATCGGCAGCCGCTCGTAGGAGACCAGCGCCGAGTTGATGATGGCGCGGATGCCGGTGCGGTCGGCGGCGTCGTCGTCGGACAGATCAAAGCCCAGCAGGCTGTCGATCTCATCCTGGTTGAGGATACGCTCGGAGGACGCGGGCGCATCGCCGGCGGCCCAATCGGTGGCTTCCGGGTCCGTCAGCGGGGCCAGCTCGGGACCCGCGCCCATCGTTGTCAGATCGGATTCATCAGCCATGCGCGTAAGCGGCAACCAGGGAAACAGCCCTAGTTGATCAGCATCTCCTCGATCAGGACGGAGTTGATCTTGGCGGGGGCGATCACGAGGTTGACCCGTCGTGCGATCTCCATCCGCAGTGCATAGCTGCCCTCGCTGCCCTGCAGGTCCTCGGGACGCAGCTCGCGCAGGAAGGTCTGAAACATGTCCTGCAAGCGGGGCATGTTGGAGTCCAGGGTGTCGGCGGTGTCGTGGTCCGGCAGCTCCAGGGTCAGCTTGAGCTTCAGGAAGGTCGGCCGGCCATCGGCGGTCTGCATGTTCACGACGATGTCGGCGGGGGTGTAGAAGACGACGCCGTCCGGACCGTCGGCGATCTGGGCGCCGTTCTTGTCGTCCTTCTTGTCGCCCTTCTTCTTGTCGTCCTTCTTGGGCTTGGCCTTGTGCGCGTCGGCCGTCGGCGCCTTGTGGCCCAGCAACAGGAAGGCCGCGGTCCCGCCGCCGCCCAGCACCAGCACCGCCGCCACGGCGATGATGATGATCAGCTTGAGCGGCAGGCCCTTCTTCTTGCCTTCGCCGTCCTCGACCTCGCCTTCGGCCGCCTCCGGGTCAGGCTTGTCCGCCACATCCTTAGCCATGGTTCTTTGGGCCCCTGCGCGCCCGCGTGCGGGTCAGCATTTCCGTCACCCCGACAGATCGCCCGGTGATGGTTAAGGATCGGTGATTAACCTTCCTTAAGCGCTGCAAATTCTGCCGGGTGAAGATCGCCGACAGGCAGCGAATTAACCTTATTGTTTATTGATTTTATTGACGTTTTCCGCTGGCGCCCCGCTTGCATCCTAACCGTGGCGAATTGAAGCGCAGGAAAGCGGACCTTAACGCCATGGACAACACCCTCTACGTCGGCCTGTCCAAGCAGATGATCCTGAATCGGGCGCTGGAGGTGGCGGCCAACAATATGGCCAACGTCGACACCGTCGGCTTCAAGGTCGAATCGCTGATCACCCAGACCGATCCGGTGATGCCGTCGCACGCGCCGCCCGGCGCCACGCCGGTCCAGTTCGCCCTCGACCAAGGCGTCGCCCGCAACTTTAGCCAGGGCGCGATGCAGCAGACCGGCTCGCCGCTGGACCTTGCCATCGACGGCAAGGGCTTCTTCCAGGTCCAGACCGCCTCGGGCGTTCGGTTCACTCGCGACGGCCGCTTCGGCGCCGACGCCCAGGGCCAGCTGATCGATGCCCAGGGCGATCCCGTGCTGGACGCCGGCGGCTCGCCCCTGTCTCTCAACGCGTCCGGCGGCGCCCCACAGATCGGCCTCGATGGCACGGTCACCCAGAAGATTCCCGGCCAGGCCCAGGCGGTGGTGATCGGCAAGATCGGCGTGGTGTCCTTCGACAGCCTCGGCGGCCTCTCCAAGGCCGGCGACGGCCTCTACCAGAACACCACCAACGCCACGCCCACCCCCGCGACCGCGTCGCGGATCCAGCAGGGCATGCTCGAAAGCTCCAACGTGCAGCCGATCGTCCAGATCACCGATCTGATCAGCATCAGCCGCGCCTACGAGTCCGTAAGCCAGATGATGAGCGACAACTCAGACCTCTCCAAGACCGCGATCCAGCGTCTTGGCTCGGTCCAATAAGGGAGACTAGACCATGATGGCTCTACGCACCGCCGCCACCGGCATGGCTGCCCAGCAACTGAACGTGGAGGTGATCTCCAACAACATCGCGAACATGAACACCGTCGGCTACAAGAAGCAGCGGGCCGAGTTCGAGGATCTGCTCTATCAGGACGTCCAGCGGGCCGGTTCGCAGTCTTCGGACACCGGCACCATCGTCCCCACCGGCATCCAGATCGGCGCCGGCGTGAAGGCCGGCTCGGTCTACCGCATCACCACCCAGGGCTCGCCGACCCAGACCGGCAACAATCTGGACCTGGCGATTAACGGCCTCGGCTACTTCCAGGTGCTGCTGCCGTCAGGCGAGACCGCCTACACCCGCGCCGGCAATCTGTCGATGAACGCGACAGGCCAGATCGTCACCACCGACGGCAATCCGATCCTGCCGCAGATCACCATTCCCGCCGGCTCAACCAGCATCACCATCTCGCCCGCCGGCCAGGTGCAGGTGTCCACCGCGGGGTCGGCGACGCCGACCACAGTCGGTCAGATCCAGCTCGCCACCTTCTTCAACGAAGGCGGCATGGAGGCGACCGGCAACAACCTCTACATGGAGACCGCCGCCTCGGGCCCGGCCACCGTCGGCCTGCCCAACGCCAATGGCGTCGGCGCCTTGATGCAGGGCTACACCGAAGCTTCAAACGTCGATCCGGTGACCGAGATCAGCTCGCTGATCGTCGCCCAGCGCGCCTACGAGATGAACTCCAAGGTCATCTCCACGGCCGACCAGATGCTGCAGACCAACAACCAGATGAAGCAGTAGGTCGATGATCAAGATCGCCCTGGCCCTCGCCACCATCTGCCTCGCGCTCGCCACGGCCGCCGCGGCGGGAACGCCGGTCACCCTGAGGCCCGATCCGGCCAGCGGCCCGACGATAACTCTCGGCGACCTGTTCGACGGCGCGGGACCGGCCGCCCGGGTGGTGGTCGGCGCCGGGGCGCCGGCTGGCCTCAATGCCGTGCTGGACGCCGGCCAGGTGCAGCAGATCGCTCACATCAACGGCCTGGACTGGACCAATCCGGCGGGCATCCGGCGGATCATCGTCCACGGCGGCGCGGTGGTCGCGGAGGCGGCGCCGGCCGCATCGGCCGCCAAGACGGTTGAGGTGCTGACCTATGCCCGCAGCCTCGCCGCCGGCGAGGTGGTGCAGCCCGCCGACCTGACCTACGCCAAGCTGCCGGCTTTCCAGGCGCCCCAGGACGCGCCCCGCGACGCCGCCGACATCATCGGCAAGGCGGCGCGTCGGCCGCTCCGGTCCGGGACCGCCGTCGCCAGCCTGGATGTCACCGCCGCCCAGGTGATCAAGCGCGACGACATGATTGACGTCGCCTTCCACGCCGAGGGCATGACCCTGACCCTGCAGGGCAAGGCGCTCGCCGGAGCCGCCATGGGCGAGACGCTGAACGTCATGAACCTCACCTCCAAGAAGGTGATCCAGGCGGTGGCGGTCGGTCCGGACCGGGCCGTCGTCGGTCCCGAGGCTGAACAGATCAAATCCACCGGCCTGCCCGCCGGCGTCCAAATTGCCGCCAACCGTTGAGAGATAGCATGCGCAAAATCCACCTGCTTGCCCTTGTCGCGCTGACCCCGCTCGCCGCCTGTTCGAGCGTCGTCGAAGCGGTCAAGGGGCCCACCATGGCCCCCATGGGCTACCCCTCCGAGCTGGTCGGCGAGAACCAGGTGATGACCCTGGCGTCGGCGCGCGAAGGCGTGCCGCAACCGGCGTCGGCCAACTCGCTCTGGCGGTCCGGCGCCCGCGCCTTCTTCTTCGACCAGCGCGCCAGCAAGGTCGGCGATATTCTGACGGTGCTGATCACCATCAACGACAACGCCAACATCGAGAACGAGACGGCCGCCTCGCGCACTGGCACGAATACCGCGGGGATCACCAACTTCCTGGGGCTGGAATCCACCCTCGGCAAGATCTTGCCCAAGGCCTTCAATCCCGCCACCGCCATCAACACCAACAGCAGCCTGGCCAACTCCGGCACCGGCACCATCACCCGCCAGGACCAGATCAACCTGACCATAGCCGCGGTGGTGACCAAGGTGCTGCCCAACGGCAATCTGGTGATCCAGGGCCTCGCCCGGCGCGACGGTCCTCGCCGCGCCGGGCGCCTTCACGGTTTGCCGAGCTAGGTCGGCTTACGGAACCGAAGCACCACCTGGTCCGTCCGCCAGCGGATCGCCGGGTTGAAGACGCGCAAGGTGTGGGCGTCGTCGGGATTTCGCAGCACGTCGCTCTCAGCCTCGAGCACGAACCCGGCGCCTTCCACCGCCGCCTTGATCACGGTGGGATCGATACGATGCAAGGTGTTGGTGTCGCGAACGCCCGAGCCGGCGTCAGCGACGTGGTCGATCACGACAAAGACGCCGCCGGGCTTCAGCGACCGGTAGATCGATGCGGTCACCCGCTCGATGCGGGCCGGACCCAGGATCGGGTCGTAGAGATCGTGGAAGTTGTCCGATGTCCAGACCACGTCCAGGGATTCAGGGGCGGAGAAGTCCTCCACCGGCCCGAGCAAGACCTTCACATTGGCGTAGGCGGGGTTGTGACCTAGCGCTATGCCCTGCGCCGTCTCTTCGGGACCACAGTTCAGTATCTCTTCGGTGGGCGTGTAGGCATAGACCCGGCCCGCCGGACCAACCACCCGGCTGAAGATGCGGGTGAAGTAGGCGTTTGCAAAGATGAAGTCGCCGACCCGGTCTCCCGGCTTCAGGCCGGCGAAGGCGATCAGCTCGGCCGGCTTGCGATCGGCGTCAAGCCGGACCTGGTCGGCGGGTCGGGCCTGATCGGCCACGGCCGCAGCGACATAGGATGGAATGTTCGGGCGGTCTGCGGCGAACGCGTTGGCCGAAAAAACCAACACGATGCTTTGGGCCGCTAGCAAGCTATTGATTTTCATGATATATTTTCTCCAGGTGAAGGGTATCTGGAAACCATGCCAGTTGAAGCGCACTTTAAGGCAAGCGCTGATTTCCTGGAGACGCAAATGACCGCGATGACCATTGGAGAAGCGGCGCGGGCGACCGGCCTGGCGACGTCGGCGATCCGCTATTACGAGAAGGCCGGGCTGGTTCCGCCTCCGCCCAGGCGATCCAATGCGCGGCGGTACGACGTTGAGGCGGTCGGCCGCCTGCAGGTGATCCAGCTTGCTCGCGACGCCGGGTTCAGCATCGACGAGACACGGACCCTGTTCACGGGCTTTTCGCCCGCCGCCACCCCGGCCGAGCGGTGGGCCGAGCTCGCGGCGCGCAAGCTAAAGGCGCTCGACGCCGAAATCGCGCTGCGCCAGCGAATGAAGGCGCTGCTAAAGGCCAGTTTCCAATGCGGCTGTGTGCGTTTCGAAGAGTGTCAGGCCTATATGGGCCGCAAACGGCTGAAGGCGGCGTCGTAGAGTCGCTTGGCCCTGACAGTCTTGCTACCGAGCCCGCTGTCGGCCTCGCCCAGGCCGAGGGTGGTAAATAGGATCACGATCCAGAGGGGCTTGTCCTTGAACCTCCTGTGACCACACCAAGCCGTAGTCATGAACAGGTTCGACCCGATCAGCAGCAGGATCGGGACGAGCTTCGGTGGTACGTTAGGCATCGCCGCCGTCGCCTGTTTCGGGCGGAATATGCAGGTTGGCCTCTGTCACAAGCGTCGACACGGCGGTCACAAGCTGCGCGGGCGCGAAGGGTTTGGCCAGGATCACGCTGCCCGGCACGCCCTTTGAAGCCCATTCGTGGGTGCTATCGCCACTCATGTAAACGATGGGCATGTGTGGGACGATCTCCCGCGCGCGGTGGGCGATCTCCCAGCCGTCCGGTCCAGAGCCAAGTCTGACATCCGTGACGACACCACGGAACTTGATCGCGCCGGCTTCAAGCTGCTCAAGAGCCGCGGGTCCGCTTTGCGCCCTGGTCACCTCATATCCGCTGTCCGTAAGGATGGTTTCCAACACGTCGATGATGAGAGGTTCGTCTTCGACCAGCAACAGTGGCAATGGCAGCAGCACATCCGACGTCACAGCATCCCCCAACCGTCAGACAAGACGAACTGTCGGCTATGCGACAGTGAAGCCGGGGACAGCGAATTGGTTCCGGGGCAGCCTCACTGTTTTGGAAAGCTGCACAAACCGGGGATACAGACCAATTCCGGGAATTGCGGCGACAGGCTATCAACTCCCGAACGGAGCTCGGAAGTCTCTGCCTACCGCGCCCGCTTGCCGCTGACGGCCTGCTCCACGCCGAGCGCGGCCAGGCAGGCGCGGAGGATGCCGTCGGCGTCCAGGCCAGCCTGTGCGTACATGGTCTCGGGTTTGTCCTGGTCCTGGAAGATGTCGGGCAGGACGAGGGTGCGTATCTTCAGGCCCCGGTCCAGGGCGCCTTTCTCGGCCAACAACTGCAGCACGAAGGCGCCGAAGCCGCCCATGGCCCCCTCCTCCACCGTGATCAGCGCCTCATGCTCGCGGGCCAGGCGCAGGATCAGGTCGACATCCAACGGCTTGGCGAAGCGGGCGTCGGCCACAGTGGCCGAAAGCCCGCGCGCCGCCAGCATGTCGGCGGCCAGCAGCGACTCCTGCAACCGGGTCCCGAACGACAGGATGGCCACCGCCGTTCCCTCGCGGACGATGCGGCCCTTGCCGATCTCCAGGGGCTCGGCGAACTCGGGAATATCGACGCCCACGCCTTCGCCGCGCGGATAGCGGAAGCCGGACGGGCGGTCGTCGATCGCCGCGGCGGTGGCGACCATCCGCGCCAGTTCCGCCTCGTCCGAGGCGCCCATCAGCACAAAGCCCGGCAGCTGGCCGAGAAAGCCCACATCGAAACTGCCGGCGTGGGTGGCGCCGTCGGCGCCCACCAGTCCCGCCCGGTCGATGGCGAAGCGGACCGGCAAACTCTGCAGGGCGACATCGTGGACCACCTGGTCGTAGCCGCGCTGGAGGAAGGTGGAGTAGATGGCGCAGAACGGCTTCATCCCGTCGGCGGCCAGGCCGGCGGCGAAGGTCACCGCATGCTGCTCGGCGATGCCGACGTCATAGGTGCGGCTCGGGAAGACCTGGCCGAACAGGTCCAGGCCCGTGCCCGACGGCATGGCGGCAGTGATGGCGACGATCCGTTCGTCCCGCTCGGCCTGTTTGATCAGCTGTTGCGCGAACACCTTGGTGTAGCTGGGCGCGTTGGTCTGCGCCTTGGACTGTTTGCCGGTGACCACGTCGAAGCGGGCCACGGCGTGGTGCTTGTCCTCGGCGTTCTCGGCCGGCGCATAGCCCTTGCCCTTCTGGGTGACCACGTGGACCAGCACCGGCTTGTCGTCCATGTGGGCGACGTTGCGCAGCACGGGCACCAGATGGTCCAGGTTATGGCCGTCGATGGGCCCGACATAATAGAAGCCCAGTTCCTCGAAGAAGGTGCCGCCCGTGGCCATGCCGCGGACATACTCCTCGGCCTTGCGGGCGGCTTCCTGCAGCGGCCTGGGCAGCGCGCCGGCCATCTGCCGCCCCAGCTTGCGGAAGGACTGGTAGGCGCCGCCGGAGACCTGCCGCGCCAGATAGGCGCTCATGCCGCCCACCGGTGGGGCGATCGACATGTCGTTGTCGTTGAGCACGACGATCAAATTCTTGGTGGTCTCGGCGGCGTTATTCATCGCCTCATAGGCCATGCCGGCGCTCATGGAGCCGTCACCGATGACGGCGATCACCTTGTGATGCTCCCCCCGCTGGTCGCGGGCGGCGGCGAAGCCCAGGGCCGCCGAGATCGAGGTCGAGGCG
>Ga0302316_10001968_pt1 | contig 15448 bp, 11 predicted proteins | sample III_Palsa_N3_2_FD_200456 | JGI IMG/M metagenome (GOLD analysis project Ga0302316, IMG submission 200456) | Peat permafrost microbial communities from Stordalen Mire near Abisko, Sweden - III_Palsa_N3_2 | ecosystem: Environmental > Terrestrial > Soil > Palsa > Peat permafrost | place: Sweden...
CTACCCCGTAATCCCGCAAGCCAAAATCACCCTCCGCCCCAAGCACCCAATGATCATGCGCCCCGAACCCGCCTGACGAGCTTATAGCGGCCTGGGGAACCACGAACTCGCCCGCTACGTACCTCCCTCGCACCCCTCGAATCTCGCTGCTCCCGAACACGTCCCATCGCACCAGAATCCGGCCTTCAAAGAGGACTTAGCCTATGAACCTTCGCTTGGTTGGTCTCATCCTGTGTACGCTGCTCCCCGGAGCGTACGGTAGCGCCCAGAACGCCCCGCCGGCACCGTCGCACCTGCTGGCCATCCGTGCCGATCGAATGATCGACGTGAACTCTGGCAAAATCATTCCCCACGCCGTTGTGCTTGTCGACGGAGAGAACATCAAGGCCGCTGGCTCGGAGATCGCTATTCCCAAAGGGGCGCGCATCCTCGACCTGGGAAACGTGACCTTATTGCCCGGCCTGATCGACTGCCACACCCACCTTCTCCAGACTTATTACAACAGCATGGGAGACGGTCAAAACATCGTCACCACCACTACCTTAGGCACAGCCAAACGCGCCATGATCGGCGTCCACAATGCTCGCGGCATGATTGAAGCCGGCTACACTACGGTGCGTGACGTGGGCAACTCTGGCGCGGGCGGGGATGTGGTGCTTCGTGATGCAATCAACGATGGTTGGGTTCCCGGTCCTCGCATGGCCGTTTCCACGCGTGCGCTTTCGCCCCTTGGAGGTCAGTTCGATGGCTACCCTCTTTCTCCGGAAACGAGAAGCGTAATTGTGGCCCAGGAATATAGGCCCGTTACCGGTGCGGTCGAGTCCACACGTGCAGTCCGAGACGCAATCTACGAGGGCGCCGACCTCATAAAAGTCATCGGCGGTGCTGGAGCCAACGTCCTCTCGCCAGAGGAGATGAATGCGATCGTCACGGAGGCACACCGCAGCGGGAAACGTGTGGCTGTCCACGCGACAGACAACAGGACGGCGCGTGTAGCCATCGATGCCGGCGTCGATTCGGTAGAACACGGATACGGAATCTCAGACGAAAATCTCAAACTTATGGCCGCGAAGAAGATATTCCTCGTCCCTACAGATGGCATCGTCGACAGCTATATCCACAATCCGGACTTGGATCCCAAAATTCGCAAGGACGACGAGGCCATCGTCAGAAAATATGTCATGAGTTACAACAAGGATCGCCTCCAACGAGCGATGAAAGCAGGAGTCCTCATCGCCGCGGGTTCGGACTATTACTATGAGGGGCCGCCAGGGATGACGCGTGGGCAAACGTCCAAATGGACTCTCCACGCCTACGCCGATGAGGGTATGCCGCTGATGGACATCCTCCGCACGGCCACAATCAACGCGGCGACTCTTCTCGGCTGGCAAGACCGTCTCGGCAGCATCGAGCCCGGCAAATTCGCTGACATCATCGCGGTTCAGGGAGACCCGTCCAAGGACATCGACGCAATCGATACCGTCGAGTTTGTGATGAAAGGTGGAGAGGTCATCCTCAACAAGCAGCCGCAGCCAAACCTGCGCTAAAGGGCGCAGCCGAAGAGCCTGTCCTGAGCCTGGTCGAAGGAACCTGCCACCAAGCCACCACGTCCGCGACCGTTCAAACTCGTCAGGCCCAATACTGCCCTTGCCGTTGTCTGTTCCACCGGATTAGCAGGGGGCTTTAGCCCCCTGACCACCCGCCCCACGAAATGGGCTTTAGCCCTGGCCTCTCCCCAAACCCTGTCAAGCCCCCCAAACCCTCCAAAACCACCAAACCCCCTGTCAACACTGGCGATAAATATTTCCAAAACCTGGCATAGTTACCCTACTCAACTTGCTACACTGGAAGTAGAGATCAGAACCACACGCTGCACCGGCAACCGCCGCTGCAGCTTTCACATTTAAGCCGCTAACTCCAATAGAAGCAAATAGATACTCGTAACCACTTTAGAATGAGCCATTTGAAAGCAGCTTTCACTCGCTAACCCGCACATTCCAAATGAGTTCACTAACGAAAAGTGAAAGCAGGGGAGGGGGGTAGGCACCACCCTCAAATCCCGCCATACCTTCCGCGCAGGACCCGTCCGCGAACGAGGTAATCTGAAAGCGTGCCGCTCCCCTCAAACTTCAACGACTTCATCGGTAACCAGCACACCGTCGACAACCTCCGCGCGGCCATCGCCGCCGGCCGCCTCCCGCATTCGCTCATCCTCCTCGGCCCGCGCGGTTCAGGCAAGTACACGCTCTCCCTGCTCCTCACCATGGCCCTGGAGTGCGAGCTCCAACCCCGCGAGCTGGCCGCAGACGGCCCCCACGCCGGCCAGCAGCTAGCCGCCTTCTGCGGCCGCTGCCGCAACTGCACCCGCATCGCCGAGAGCGCCGACCTCGACACCAAAGTCGAGGAAGCCGTAGCCGCACGCGAAGACATGCGCGAGGTCGACAAGAAAGAAACCCGCGTCCTGGTGCAAACGCACCCAGACGTCCTCATCGTCCCACCCGATCCGCCGCAGCTCCTCATCAAGCTCGGCCAGATCCGCACCCTGATCAACCGCGCGCACCACCTGCCCGCGGAAGCCCGCGCCAAGGTCTTCGTCATCACCTCAGCAGCCTTCATGAAAGAGGCCGCCAATTCCCTCCTCAAGGTTCTAGAGGAGCCACCGCCGTACGTCCACATCGTCCTCCTCGCCGAAAACCTGGGCGAGCTGCTCCCCACCATCCGCTCCCGCTGCGCCGTAGCGCATCTGGGAGCCTTACCCCCAGACGAGATCGTCACCCTCCTCGCCGCGCGCCGACCCGAACTCAACAAGACCGAGCGTGACCTCACCGCCCGCCTCAGCGAAGGCGCCGCAGGTCGCGCCCTCAACTTCAACCTCGCCGAATACGCCGCAGCCCGTAACGACGCGCTAACGATCCTGCACACCGCCGAGCGCTCCGGCGGCGCACAGGACCACTCAACCCTCTTCCGCATGACCGAGACCTACCGGGCCGGCGCCGAGGGCCAAACGAAAACCACAGCGCTCCTGCGCGCTCTCTCCAGCCTGCTCGAGGACATCCTTCTCCTCCAGTCCGGAGCATCCGATCGCGCCCGCAACATCGACAAGCGCGCCGACCTCCAGCGCCTCGCCGACACCTTCACCTTCGAGTGGATCGAACAGGCTGTTCGCGCCATGGACGCCGTCCAGAGCGGCATGCGCCGTAACCTATTGCGCTCCCTCTCGCTCGACGCCCTCACCGTCGAGCTCGAAGGCAGCCGGCGTTAGCTGTTGAAACGAACAACCCTTCTCGTTCGTATCAACATCCAACGTTCCAATCAATGCATCTGAAAGGAACCGGGCACAGCAGCAACGTGCCTAACTCGGGTTGACCCATAACCCATATCCAGCGGCTTCTCGCAGCGCTCGTTCGTGCAGTGCTGGAAGGAGGAGACGCGATGCCGGTAAAGAGAGCAAAGATGGAGAGTAGAACCGCAACCCGCGCTGACGACAACACCTTCAACGGAACGCGCAAGCTGGTGCGTCCAACGCTGCCGACCATAGAGCGCCGCCGCGACCCCGTGCACACGGAAGATCCGCTGACTCACGCCATGATCTCCGACACGCACGGAGCACTCGAGAGCTCGCACGCAGAAGCCTTCTACTTCCAGAAGCAGATGCAGCAGCAGACTGAAATGACCGTGGTGCTGGAGGATGGAGAACAGCTGCAGGGCATCATCCAGTGGTACGACCGATGCACCGTAAAGCTGCGCGCCGGGCGAACGCGCGTCCTCGTCTATAAAGCTGCGATCAAGTATCTCTATAAGACCAGCGACGCCCACACAGCCAACAGCGTCATGAAGTAGCGGCTAAGCCGTTCGCGCAGCCTTCTCAAGCCGATCGCGAATCGCATCCCTGATCCCACCAGCCTCAGGCAGCGGACACAGAATCACGGCAACCCCCAGATCATCGAGCGCTCGCAACCCAGCAAACAGCCGCGCAGCAAGCGCCTCGGGATTGTCCCATCTTCCCCATCGCTGGACCACTGCATCTCCCTTCAGAGCCCAGTCCTCAGGAAGCAGCACGCCGATCTTTCCAACGTGAATAGCAGCGAGCGCGGCTTGCAGTGCCGACAAGGAGCCTTCCACCAACACCAGCCGCGCGCGCGGCGCGTAGTGCCGAATCCCCACTCCCGGCGATGGCATCGACGCCGGTTGCGCCTCTGCTGTCGGGACGAACACCTCGACGGCAACTCCAGTCACCGCGGTGAGTTGCGCCGCGGTCACCGCCCCAGGACGATACAGCACCATCGGCGTCTGCATAGGATCGAGCACAGTAGACTCGACCCCAATCGACGTCGGCCCAGCGTCGAGCACAGCATCAATCCGCCCGTCCAGATCCGCCAGCACGTGCGCAGCAGTCGTCGGACTCGTATGACCAAACAGGTTGGCGCTAGGCGCAGCCACCGGAACCCCAGCCGCCGCCAGCAACGCCCGCGCCGCCGGATGGGCCGGAACCCTCACCCCAACCAGCTCCCGGCCAGCCGTGACCGCATCCGGTACGGCTGAGCTACGCGGAAGAAGCAGTGTCAAGGGTCCAGGCCAGAAAGCATCGGCAAGCGCTGCCACGCGCCCAGCCAGTTCTTCTGGAACCAGGGCAACCTGGCTAAGCTGCTCAACGGAAGCGAGATGCACGATGAGCGGATCCCACGAAGGTCTCTGTTTGGCAGCAAAGATCCGAGCAACGAACGCTCCCGACAGCGCGTTCGCCCCAAGACCATAAACCGTCTCGGTCGCAAATGCCACGAGTCCTCCATCGCGGAGCAGCGTTGCCGCCCGGGAGAGATCCGCCGGATTAGAGAAATCGAGATGAAGAGTTGGTGGCATGAGGCTGACTTCTCATCGTAGCGAATGCCGGGCCAATACCACGTATTCCACAGAAGTAAAAGGTTGCCTTGCGAACGCGATTCCAGACGTATACTGACGCCATGCAGGCTGCAGAGATCGAGCTGAAGTTTTCCGTGGCAGATGTTCGAGCGCTTCGCTCAGCAGCTGACGCCCTCGGGTTCAAGCTCGTAACTGAGCGCACCTTCGAGACCAACGTCCTCTACGATTCTCCCGATAGGCAGCTCCGCACGCGCAGGCAGATCCTGCGACTTAGGCACTATGGCGATCGCTGCACCGTAACTCATAAACGCCAGGCAGACGGCGGCGATGGTGACCTGCGCTACAAGACACGAATCGAGACCGAGAGCGTTGTGGAAGACTGTGACGCTCTGGCAGAGATCTTCATCCAACTCGGCTATGGTCCAGTATTCCGCTACGAGAAGTTCCGCACAGAATGGGTGATGGACGAAGGCCACCTGGTGCTGGACGAGACGCCAATCGGTGTGTGGGCAGAGCTCGAAGGCCAGCCAGCGTGGATCGACACGATGCTTGAGAAGCTGGGCATTGCGCCGGAGCTGCGCACTACCGAGAGCTATGGCAGACTCTTTCTGCGGTGGAAGGAAGAGACCGGAAGTCCAGCCGAAAATCTCACGTTTGACGAGATCGCGGCCTGCGCCGAGGCTGCAGCGCTCGTAACGGTAGCACACTAGCTTAGAGGATCTGGAAGTTGACGTCGACGTACAGGTCGACCTGAACCGGCTTGCCATCCTTCATCGCCGGCTTGAAGCGATACTGACGCACCGCCTCTACAGCCTTCTCATCCAGTCCCATTCCCACTCCACGCACCACGCGGATATGAGAAGGCTTACCGTCCGGATCTACCCACAAATAGACTTCCACGTTTCCGGAGAACTTCGCCTTGCGCGCTTCTTCGGAGAACTCGGGCTCAACCTGGTAAAGAACGATTGGTTTGCTGACGCCTCCACCAATGTGCATCACGCCGCCACCAGTGTTGCCACCAGATCCAGGCCCGATGCCCGAACCATTGCCGGAACCGATCCCGGTGCCAGTGCCATTCCCAAGCGAGACTCCTCGCAGCGTCGAATTCGGCGCTCCTAGATTGGGCATATCGTTATTGGCGAGGTTGAGGTCCTTCTGCACCACAACCGTCGGAACGATGGCCAACTTAGGCGCTTCGGTGGGCGGAGCTTTGGGAGGAACCAACTGCTTCTGCGCGAGGTCGGGCAGTCGTCCTTTGCTTACAGGGGCAAGGTCATGCTGGCCGCCTCCACCACCAATCGCCTCGACTTTGGGCGCGATCGGAGGTGGTGGAGTTACTTCCACAATGGAAGCGTCCTTCTTGGCTGGGGTCATCACCTTGACCTGGCTCGCGATGAAGAGCGCAACGAGCAGGATGATCACCACGTGCACGCCGACAGCGAACGCAGTTGAGGCCGGGCTGCGCTTGGTCGCCATGCGATCGGGAACAGCTATCGGCTTGGACTGCAGGACGAGCGGCGGTAGCTTGGGTGCAAAAAAGGCGTCGCGAACGCTTGAGATCAGTGAGGCAAAGACACCTTGCTCCTTCATCTCCCCGCTCAGACGCACGGGAACAGCCGCCTTCTGGGGCGTTCGTTCCCCGAGATCGGATTCGACCTGGTTGGTTGGGGGAGGCGGGAGGGTATCAGTATTAGGCATAGGCAAACGGGTCTCGGCGCGATCTTCTCTTTGAGTCTTCAATTAACTGGGGCAAATACAGCCTTCAGCTCCCGGAAGGTGCATCGCCAAGTCCCTGGTTCATTCTACAAACTCTTACCCAGGTTTGCTCTCCCTAATTAGACGCATGTCGCGGAAAAGTAGCTAACTCGCACTTATTTTCAACGGGTGCCTCCGGCGGAACGGGGCAGCGCGGCTTCATGGGCCTTTACAATAGAAGTTTGTTCAGTTGTAAGCAGAATCCGTTGTTGGCCGCACGAACCTGGAGATGTTGATGTCTGACGATGACAAGAAGAAGAGCCTCAAAGCGACGCTAAACCTCCCAAAGACTGACTTTGCAATGAAGGCGAACCTACCGCAAAATGAGCCTCTTCGGTTGGCGCAATGGGATGAGGCACGCCTATACGATCAGATTCGCAAGGCGCGCGCCGGGGCGCCGAAGTACATTTTGCATGATGGACCGCCTTACGCCAACGGGGCGATTCACCTCGGTCATGCCTTGAATAAGTGCATCAAAGACTTCGTCGTAAAGACCAAGACCATGTCTGGCTTTGACGCTCCCTATGTGCCAGGTTGGGATTGCCATGGGCTACCAATTGAGATCAAGGTCGACGAGAAGCTCGGCGGCAAGAAGTTAGAGATGGATCCCGTCGCGGTGCGGAAGGCCTGCAGGGAGTATGCAGCGAAGTTCATCGATCTGCAGCGCTCGCAGTTCAAAAGGCTTGGCGTCCTGGGCCGATGGGAGAAGCCCTACGCAACGATGGACTTTCCTTACGAGGCGCAGATACTCGAGACCTTTTACGGATTCTACGAAAAGGGCTTCGTTTACAAGGGGCTCAAGCCCGTGTACTGGTGCTCGCATGACCACACGGCGTTGGCAGAAGCTGAAGTGGAATACGAGATGCACACCTCGCCGAGCGTCTATGTGCGATACAAGTTGACCAGCGCGCCGGAGAAGATCGATCCCAAACTTTGTGGCAAGAATGTGTGGACGATCATCTGGACGACGACTCCCTGGACCTTGCCCGCGTCCATGGCGGTCGCGTTCAACCCGGAGATTCAGTATGCGGCCCTGGAGGATGCTAACGACGTTTATATCGTTGCCGAGGCGCTCCTCGAGCAGGTCCGCGAGGCCTGCGATCTGGTCGGCAATCTCAAGGGCGCGAAAGTGATCGCAACCTTTAATGGATCCAGATTGGACCGCTCCACGTTCGCACATCCGTTTCTTGAACGGACCATTCTTGGTGTGACGGCGGACTATGTGACCACCGACCAGGGGACTGGCGCTGTCCACACGGCCCCAGCCCATGGCCCCGATGACTTCGCGACGGGACTCCGCTATGAACTGCCTTTGACCTGTGATGTGGATGCACAGGGCAAGTTGCGCAACGGGTTGCCCGAGTACGACGGTTTGTATGTCTTCAAAGCAAATACGCCGATCGAAGCACTGCTTGCAGCAAAGGGTGCGCTGATGGGGCGGCATAACCTGGAGCACAAGTATCCACACTGCTGGCGCTGTCACAAACCGCTAATCTTTCGAGCCACGGAACAATGGTTCATCTCGATGGAGACGCCGGTGCTTTCCCCCAAGTCAGAACAGTCAAATGCGACATTCCGCGAACGAGCGCTGGAAGAGATCAAGCGCGTGACCTGGGATCCTGCATGGGGAGAAGAGCGGATCTCGAACATGATCGCGACCAGGCCTGACTGGTGCATCTCCCGGCAACGGATTTGGGGAGTTCCGATCGCTGTATTTCTTTGCGACAAGTGCCACGAGCCGCTCAACGACGAAGCGATCAACAAGAGCGTTGTTGATCTGTTCGCGAAGGAGGGCGCCGACGCCTGGTACAAATACGACCCGCAGGCACTCCTGCCAGCTGGAACGGCTTGTAAGGCTTGTGGAAGTCTCATGCACTTTCGCAAGGAGATGGACATCCTCGACGTATGGTTCGAGAGTGGCGCGAGCTGGCATGCAGTGCTTGATGTAGAGCCTGAGCTTCACTGGCCGGCCGATCTCTATACCGAGGGCGGCGATCAACATCGAGGATGGTTTCACTCTTCCCTGCTGAGCTCGGTGGGCATCCGCGACGCTGCTCCCTACAGAATGGTCGCAACCAGCGGCTGGACGCTGGACGAACAGGGTCGTGCCTTTTCGAAGTCACTTGGGAACGGCGTTGATCCCGTTGACGTCGCGAACCGTCTGGGTGCTGAGATCATCCGTCTTTGGGTTGCGAGTGTGGACTTTCGCGAAGATGTAGCAGCCAGTGAAAATCTGATGCAACGTGTCAGCGACAACTACCGTAAGCTGCGCAATACCTTGCGGTTTCTGCTGAGCAATCTTTCGGACTTTGATCCGGCAACGGATGCGATCTCGTGGTCAGAGATGCAGCCTCTGGATCAGTACATCCTGGCGCGAACTGCTGAACTTGATGCTGCCATTCGCGCGGCGTATGACGAGTTTGAGTTCCACCGCGCCTATCAGGCGTTGAATGAGTTCACGAATTCCGACTTGAGCGCGCTTTACCTGGACGTGGTGAAGGACCGGCTATATACGTTCGCTCCGAAGAGCCAGGCAAGACGCAGCGCACAGACTGCGATCTGGCGCATCGCGGAGACCATGACACGACTGATCGCTCCGATCCTGTCATTTACAGCGGAAGAGGTATGGCATTACTTGCCTAAAGTTGAAGGGCGCTTGCCAAGCGTTCATCTAGCGCTGTTCCCAAGTGTTCTGGACGTAGTCCCCGGAAGGATCGCAAGCATTGAAGCAGAGTGGCAACAGTTGGCGAACACTCGTCAGCTAGTGATGGTGGAACTCGAAGCGCTTCGACTGTCAAAGTCAATCGGCAAGTCTCTGGATGCCAGCGTGCGTGTGATTGCGGCAGAAGGTTCTGCTGAAGCATTGGTGTTGAAAAAGTATGAGGACGCCTTGCCAGAGTTCTTCAATGTCTCGCAGGCCACCGTGCAGCTTGTCGGTGATACCAAGCAGGAGGCGGCTGTTCTGATCGAGGCAGAGGTCGCGGATGGTGCAAAGTGCGAACGTTGCTGGCGAGTCGTGCCGGATGTTGGCGCGGATGATCGGTGGATGACGGTATGCTCCCGGTGCGCCGAGGCACTGAATGCAATTGGCTTCCCACCGTTGACCGGGGAGGCTGCGTAATGTCGACTGCTTCTCCATCGCGTGATATGCGATGGCTCATCCTGGCGATCGCCGCACTGGTCGTTGGTCTTGATCGCGCAACGAAGCTTTGGATCATCTCTCATATCCAAGCGGGCCACGCGATTGTCATCATTCCCAACGTCTTTCGACTCACCCATGTACTTAACACGGGTGCGGCGTTCAGCATGTTCGAGGGCAGCGCCTCCCCGAATTTGGTGCGCAATCTGTTGATCGGATTTTCTATTGTTGCCGTAGTCGTGGTGCTAGTGCTGATATGGAAAATGGGCCGCTCTATGAGCCTCATCTCAGTAGCGCTCGCATTAATCCTCGGCGGAGCGGTTGGAAACTTATACGACCGCATGCGGTTTGCTTACGTGGTCGACTTCCTTGAGGTGCACATCGTCCACTATCACTGGCCAGACTTCAACGTGGCGGATTCGGCGATCGTAGTCGGAGCCTGTCTGCTTCTCCTTGAAATGTTGCGACCACAAAGGAGTGCATGAGCCGTATGGGAACCGATAACGCGAACGACAGGATTTCGATTCGCGGTGCGCGGACGCACAATCTAAAGAACATCGACGTTGACATTCCGCACAACGCGCTCACTGTGGTGAGCGGGGTATCGGGTTCGGGAAAGTCGTCGTTGGCCTTCGATACGGTCTATGCGGAAGGCCAGCGCCGCTATGTCGAAAGCTTGTCGGCGTACGCTCGTCAATTTCTGGAGCGTATCGAGAAGCCCGATGTAGATTTTATGGATGGCCTCGCGCCTGCCATTGCCATCAAGCAAAAGAATCAGACACGCAATCCGCGCTCCACCGTGGCTACCGCGACCGAGATCTTCGATTATTTGCGGCTGCTGTTTGCTCGCTGCGGCACGGTCACCTGCCTGCATTGTGGAGGCGTCGTCCGGCGCGACACGGTCGATGACATCGTCGCGCGCGTACTCACGCTGCCGGAGGGAACGCGGATGTATGCGTTGTTTCCGATCGTACGAAAAGATGTGAAACTGGAGGCCTTGCAGGGCCCGGCAATTGAACCGGCAGTTGAAGTTGCCGCTGCTCCTAAGAAAGCTGCAAAAAAAGCGCCAAAGACTGGCAAGAAGTCTGACGTCATCGTTGTAACAGATTTAGCAGAGCCGCTGAAGGAAAGACTCGGCGAGCTGCGCAGGCGAGGCTATAACCGGCTTTGGCAGGCAGATGCGCGCGGTGGTGCGGGAAAGATTGTTGAGTTTTCAGCACCGGAATCTTTGCTTGAATTAGATTTCGGCGCGGCCGCCGATAGACCGATTTATGTCCTGATCGACAGACTTGCGCTCTCGCTGGAGGTGCGCGGACGCCTCGTCGATGCCATTGAGACCGGCTATCGCGAAGCGGGAGAGATTGTGCTGCGCACGGTTCCCAAGGAGGAAACGGAAGCGCCGGTGATCCTGCGATTCTCGTCAGCCTTCGAATGCTCTGACTGTCATCGAGCGTATCGCGAACCCGAGCCGCGGTTATTCAGTTTTAATAATCCCTTTGGAGCGTGTCCGCGTTGCCAGGGTTTTGGTAACACCATTGACTTCGATCCCAATCTCATCATTCCGAATCGCTCCAAGACTCTCGATGAAGGTGCGATTGATCCATGGACGAAGACGAAATATCGTGCGTGGCACGGCGAGATGAAGCGGGCAGCCAAGGCGGAGGGAGTTCCGATCGATGTGCCCTGGTTCGACCTGACCGACCCGCAACAGCGCTTCATAGAAGAGGGGCGAGGGAGTTGGGCGGGAGTGCGCGGTTTCTTCGCAGAACTGGAGCGCAAGAAATACAAGCTGCATGTTCGTGTGTTTCTTTCGAAGTATCGCGGATACGCGACGTGTCCCGACTGTCGCGGACAAAGGCTACGTGCCGAGGCTCGTGCAGTGCTTCTCAGCGGTAAGAACATCTGCGAGGTATGCGCGCTCACCATTACAGAAGCGCAAGAGTTTCTTGATTCCCTGAGCTTGAGCGCGTCACAGCAGGAGATAGCAGGCAAGGTTCTCGAAGAGGTGCGACAGCGCGTCCGCTTCCTGCAACAGGTCGGACTTGAGTACCTCACATTAGACCGATTGAGCTCAACGCTGAGTGGCGGCGAGTCGCAGCGGATCCAGCTCGCCGCGAGTCTTGGTTCGCGGTTGGTGGGAGCGCTCTATGTGCTCGACGAGCCCTCGATTGGATTGCACACTCGCGATACGGCGAAGCTGATCACGATCATGGAAGAATTACGCGATCTGGGAAACACCATTCTGGTCGTGGAGCACGATCCAGATGTGATTCGCGCGGCCGATCATCTGCTGGATCTGGGTCCTGGCGCTGGGGAATTGGGTGGTCATCTGCTGGCGGCTGGGACGGTGGACGAGGTGCGGGAGAATCCTGCGTCGCTGACAGGGCGATACCTCAGTGGGCGAGCGAGCATTGCGGTGCCTAAGCATCGCCTGGAGCCTGGGCGGGAGAAGCTCGTGTTGCGCGGGGCCAGGATCCACAACCTGCGTGGTGTGGATGTTGAGATTCCGTTGGGACTGTTGTGTTGTGTTACCGGCGTTTCAGGATCGGGCAAGTCTACGCTTGTGCACCAGGTACTGTATCGGGCGCTGATGCAGTCTTTAGGGCAGGATGAAGCCGGCGAGCGGGATACGGTGAATCTGTATCGCGAGCTTTCCGGGTCGCAGTATCTGAACGACGTGGTGCTGGTAGATCAGTCGCCGATTGGACGGACACCGCGGTCCAATCCTGTGACTTATATCAAGGCCTTCGATGCTATTCGGGAACTGTTTGCGGCGCAGCCGGATGCTCGGCGGAAGAACCTTACGGCTGGGTCGTTCTCGTTCAATGTTCCCGGTGGACGTTGCGACGTGTGCGAGGGCGATGGAACCGTTACCGTCGAGATGCAGTTTCTTGCCGACGTGGAACTTCCTTGCGAGGAGTGCAACGGAACGCGTTACAAAGCGTCCATCCTCGAGGTGAAGTACAAGGGCAAGAACATTCACGAAGTGCTCGGAATGACGGTGCGCGAAGCGCTGGTCTATTTTGCTGGACATCCGAAGATCGTGGATAAGCTTGCTGTGCTGGACGAAGTGGGACTTGGATACGTGCGTTTGGGACAGAGTGCTACTACGCTTAGCGGCGGCGAAGCGCAGAGAGTGAAGCTCGCACAGCATCTTGCCTCTGCAAGGGCAGGATCTTCGGGCGGTGCGAGCGGTGTTCGGGGTGAGGCGAAGCGGGCGGCGAGCCGCGTGTTGTACATCCTGGATGAACCGACGACGGGATTGCACTTTGAGGATGTAGCGAAGCTGCTGGCGGCGTTCCACAAGCTGATCGATGGCGGTGGTTCGCTGTTGGTGATCGAGCACAACCTGGACGTGATCAAGAGTGCGGATTGGGTGATTGATATGGGACCCGAGGGCGGATCAGGTGGTGGACAGATTGTAGCGACGGGAACTCCCGAGGAGATCGCGAAGGTGAAGGCGTCGCACACAGGCTATTGGCTGGCAAAGGTGCTGGATGGCGGATCGCAGCGCAAGCGGGAGGTTGCATGAGGAACCGTTGCATGCTCTTCAGTGCCGTGTTTGCCGTTGCGACGAGCGCTGGCGTTGCGCAGCAGTTGCCTCCGGGAACGCATAGCGTCGACGACCATGCGCAGCAGAATGCCGCGAACGCGCAGGTTACCGAAGCTGAGAGCGCTCTCGAGAAGCAGGATTACAAGACAGCTGAGGCAAAGCTCAAGGTGCTGGCTGCGGCCAATCCTAAGGACGGTCGAGTGCAGTACGATCTCGGGTTTGCCGAGGAGCGCAACGGCGAAGAGGCTGATGCAGCCAAGGCGTATGCTGCGTCGATTGCGGCAATTCCAGAGTTTGTCGAACCGAAGGTTGCGCTGGGATTGCTGGAGGCTCGCGCAGGCCACATCGAGGAAGCGCATCAGCTGCTGACCGATGCGGCGATGATTCAGACGGCAGCACCGGAGCTACGCGGGCGGGCGTTGCGGGCTCTTGCACATCTGGACCAGAGGAGCAATCCGGATGCGGCGCGGGAAGAGTTGCTGGCCGCGCTCAAGCTGACGCCTGAGACTCCCGATGATGTGCTGATGGCCGCTGAGTTGGCCGATCGCTCAGGCGATTCGGAGGATGCTATTCCTGCCTATCAGCGTGCGCTGAAGCTGATGCCGGGCGACTTGGACGCAACGGCAGGGCTGGCGCATGCGCTGCAACATGCTGGCAAGCTGGCCGAGGCCGATGCGGTGCTCGCGGTTGCGTTGAAGCAGCATCCGAACGATGTGCGACTGGTGGCGCAGGCAGCTTCGCTGTATGCAGCGCAGGGGAAAGCTGCGGAAGCGATTCCGCTGCTGGTGCAGTTGCGGGCCTCGGACGCGAAGATTGCGGCTGATCCGGACACGACGCGTCTGCTGGCGCAACTTGAGTACGTGAACGGCGACAATGCGGAAGCCGAAAAGTTGTATACAGAGCTGCTGGCCGCAACTCCCAACGACCCGCTGTTGCTGGATGCGCTGGGCAGCGCGCAGGTAAAGCAGGGCAAGGATGCCGAAGCCGAGGCGACGTTTGTAAAGGCAGTGAAGCTGCGCGCTGCCTTCCACGACGACCAGGCATGGGGCGAGGCGGAAGGTCATTTAGCGTTTGCGGCTTCGAAGAATAACGATCCGCAGACTAGCCTGGCGGCGCTCGACGCACGCTCGACGGTGTTGCCGAACTCTCCGACTTCCCTGTTCCTGCAGGCTACGGCGCACGACAAACTGCACCAGAACAAGCTGGCGATTGCTGCGTATAAGGCGTTTCTTGCATTGGCTGGCGACAAGTTCCCCGACCAGACGTTTGAGGCGCAGCATCGGATTATTGCGTTGCAACGTGTACAGTAAACGCGGAACAATCCGACGCAATGCACTGGAGAAATCCTCCGCGCGCTGCATGGTAGGCTGAGCTAAGCGTGCCTCGTACCGCTCTCCCAACTGTTTCGCCTGCGATCCTGCAACTGTTTGAGCAGGAGTATCGCGAGCTTCGTCCACGGGCGCCGATGCCGGCGCTTGAGGTGAAGTTCAGGCGATTCACCAGCTTGAACACGACCATCCGTTTGCGCGATGGGAAGCTGATTGTTCGGCTGTCCGATTTACTCGAACATGCTCCCGCAAATATTCACCAGGCGATTGCTCATATCCTGCTGGCCAAGCTTTATCGCAAGCCGGTGGCTCCGGTGTATGCGGACCGGTATCGGCGGTATACGCGATCGGAGGCTGTGTCCTCCCAGGCCGAGCGGATGCGGCAGATGCGCGGGCGCAAGGTGCTGAGTTCGCCGCAGGGGCATTTGTACGATCTCGACGAGGTGTTCGAGTCGGTGAACCGGCGGTTCTTCCATGGGCTGCTGGGGCGGCCGGTGCTGACGTGGAGCGCGCATGTTGCAAAGCGCATGCTGGGACACTACGACGCGGCGCACAACACGATTGTGGTGAGCCGGGTGTTTGATCGGCCGGGGACGCCGCGGTATGCGATCGAGTATTTGCTGTACCACGAGATGCTGCACCTGAAGCATCCAGTGAGGGTGCGGGCGGGGCGGCGATGCGTACACTCGCGGGAGTTCCAGGCGGAGGAGCGGTTGTTCCCGGAACTCGAGTTGGCGAAGGCGTTTCTAAGGCGACTCTGAGGTCCTGCGCGGACGGCGAAAGGCTTCGCGTGGTTGCAATCAAGGTGTGGGG
>Ga0302316_10001970_pt1 | contig 15436 bp, 15 predicted proteins | sample III_Palsa_N3_2_FD_200456 | JGI IMG/M metagenome (GOLD analysis project Ga0302316, IMG submission 200456) | Peat permafrost microbial communities from Stordalen Mire near Abisko, Sweden - III_Palsa_N3_2 | ecosystem: Environmental > Terrestrial > Soil > Palsa > Peat permafrost | place: Sweden...
CGCTTAATCGGCCAAGCCCTATAAATTTTCGCGGATCATGGCGAACACGTCGGCAGACTGTCCCTGCAGCATGGCTTTCGCTGAATACAGGGCCATTCCGTACGCAGCCCCCCACTCGATCTTCGGCGGCATCACGAGCGTCATCGTGTCGACCTTGACGTTCAGCAGCGCGGGGCCGGGCTGGTTCAACCATGTAACGACTGCCTCTTCGAGCTCATCGGCTTTCGCCACCGTGCGCCCCCATAATCCGATCGCCTCGGCGACCTTGCCGAAGTCCGGGTTTTGCAGGCCCGTGTAGAGCGGCAGCATGCCTTCGGACTTCTGCTCGATGTCGATAAATCCTAACTTGCCGTTGTCGAACACGACCACCTTGATGGGCAGCTTCTCCTGCACGGCCGTCATGAGTTCACCGAACAGCATGGCAATACCACCGTCGCCGGACATCGAAATCACCTGACGTCCGGGCTGGCACTTCTGCAACCCCAATGACATTGGCAGAGCAGCCGCCATCGTGCCGTGCAGTAGACTCGAAAACACCCGGCGTTTTCCGTTCGTTTCGATGTGCCGATACAACCAGACGGTGGGCGTGCCATCGTCTGCGCAGAAGATCGCATCGCTCGCCGCGTGCCGATTGATCAGCTCAGTCAGATAGATGGGGGGAATCGTTCCTCTGTCCGATGGGACCGCCTTGGACCGGTGGCTCTCTAGCGCATCGGCATGCCGTGCGACGAGCTTGTCGCGGAACTCGGTCGATGTACGCGGTTTCAGGCGTGGCAGCAATGCTTCCATCGTGGTCTTGATGTCGCCGACCAGCCCTAGCGTGACCGGATGTCGCCGGCCGAGATGATCGGGTGCGATGTCGATCTGAACGATTTTGGCTTTGTCCGGGTAGAACTGGCGCCATGCGAAGTCCGCGCCCAGCAACAGCAAGGTCTCGCATTCCGATACCGCGAGATACCCCGCTTCAGCGCCGATAATGCCGGTCATGCCGACGTTGTACGGGTTGTCGTGCTCGAGCACATCCTTTGCGCGGGACGTGTGTGCGATTGGCGCCTTGAGCCGCTCGGCGACCGCAAGGATTTCAGCGTGCGCGCCGCGGCATCCCGACCCGCCGTAGATGGCAATCTTCTCGCCTGAATTGAGAATTTCAGCGACACGGTCAAGGTCCGCGTCATTCGGCCGGACCATGGGCACATTCGTGTGGACCGAATACGGCACCTCGTCGCTAGCAGTGGCGTGGGAGATGTCAACCGGAACGATCAGCACAGCCACGCCACCTTTTGCAATGGCGGTTTGGCACGCAATCACCGTTTTACGCCGGGCCTGCTCCGGCGTAATGATCATGTCGCAGAACACGCTGCACGATCCGTAGATCGCCTTGAAGTCGACCTCTTGCGGAAAATTGAAGCCGATTTCCTCGCTGGCCACCTGGGTGGCGATCAGGATCACCGGTGCCCGATTGCGGTTGGCGTCCACCAGGCCGTTGATGAAGTGAAGACTGCCGGGCCCGCAACTTCCGGCAACGGCCGTCAGGTTGCCGGTCAACATGGCTTCGCCTTCGGCGGCGAACGCTCCCGCTTCCTCATGGCGTACATGGACCCACTCGATGTCGCTCTCGTTGATGTGATGAGCGATGAGGTTCAGCGTGTCGCCCACGATCCCGTAGCAATGCTTTACGCCGGCCGCTGCGAGCGTTTCTACGATGATTTCAGCTACTTTTTTGGCCATACCTGTTCTCCTGAGGATGCCTTGTTCATGAACTGATCGACCACATTTTCGAACCGCGGAGGCGCAGTCGGTCGGTGTTCTTCTCGCTCACCGGACCGGTGGCATGGTCCCGGTATGTTGAACGGAGTCCTCAGCATCGAATATCCCTCCGATGGGGGAGCGGGGCCATGACAGGCTTGTCCTGCCGCGCTCCCGAAGCAGGCGATCTGTAAAGTTGCTCTCCCGTATCGGGTACAGTGGCGCATTCCACGCACCAGCCGGGCAACGTATCCGCACCCTGCGATGAAACGCATCCCTCTCTTTCCGTTGTTGCACGACGGCCCGTCCGACGTTCAGGTGTGGCGGGTCGATATCGACTTCGCCGCGACGCTCGATGACGAAGCGTTCACTGTGCTTTCCGGCGACGAGCGCGCGCATGCGCGTGTGTTTCGCCGCAGCGAAGATGCGCTTCGCTTCGCGACGGTGCGCGCGGCTTTGCGAGAGCAACTCGCGAGCGCGCTTGCCATCGCGCCGCACGCGTTGCGGCTTGTGCGCGACGCCATGGGCCGTCCCGCTCTGGCTGAAACCGCGTCATTGGATTTCAACGTCTCGCACTCGGGCGCGCATGGTCTGATCGCACTATCCATGCGACGCCGGGTGGGCGTGGATATCGAGCAGCTCAGCGCGCATCTCGACTGGCGCTCGCTGGCCTCGCTGACGCTGGCCGGCGGCGAAGTGGCGTGGCTCGACGAAGTGCCCGCAGGCGAACGTCTCGAGCACTTCTACGACGCCTGGGTCGCGAAGGAGGCGTTACTCAAGACAACGGGCGTTGGCGTGGTACGCGGCCTGCAGCGCCTGACGGTCTTGCCGCGCGAGGGCACGCAGGTGCGCTTGCGCGATCAGGTGCCTGACGAGGCGGGGGATCTTGCGGCAACGTGGCTCAATGCGTCTGCGGGTTACGCCGCGTGCGTCGCATGGTCGACGCAGGAACGCCTCGCCACCGTCAATCTGTGATGTCGCTCTCAAATGATATTGAGAATCATTAGCATTTAAGTTAGATTACAGCCTCTCAGTGGCTTGACGGAGGCTGGATCGATGGCGGACGTACTGGCGGAACCCACACAGACCTTGCACCTTCGCAGCACGCCGCGCGCGGCACCGCCGCTTCCCGGCGAACGCCGCCGGGAAGCGGCCCGGAGCGCACCCGTGTGGCCTTCGAGTTCGTGCGCCTGCGCGAAGGACCTTGCAGGACACGGCCCGCGCACTGAATGTGTCGCAGACGCTGGTTCACTTCATGGGTCGGGACGCGGTGAAGCATTGCACCGATTGCGTCCGTCCTGGTATCGGTCAGAAAAACTCGGCTGGGCGCTGGCGGGGATAAGTGCGCCAATTCAGACCGGTATTCATACATACGGACTACCTGTTTACCCTGGCGGCAACTTATCTGGCAGCGCCCGAGTTTCCACCGCAGCTGCGTTCAAACGCTTGCCGGTTCTGGCAAAGCGCATATTTCACCGAGGTCGCGCACGCCAGTCATCAGCCGCGGCTTATCTCAAAAGCCATTTCCCAAATATTGATATTTTGCGCTGGCCCGAATTAAGATGACTTCCCTCGATACGCGGCGCGTGTCGAACCGGTAAAGAGTCGCATTTTTGGTATCCGTTCAATGAGTCAGGTTCGGGACGCGACGGCTGACCGTCAGAATCCCGTCAAGGCAGCCCCTAAAAACTTGGGAGACGAAGATGCTGAGCCCTCACGAATTCGCAACGCTGATGCTGGTCAAGGACGCAACGGCGCAACTGGAGGTTGATCGGGCAGATCTCGACGTTCTGCTGGCGCGCCAACTCGTCAGTCTCGAACACGCGGGCTCCGGCGAGGCATTGCCGCGTTTGACCCGTGAGGGCTATTCGTTCCTGAAAGCGGCTGGCCGTATTCACTGATATTGACCCGGAGCGCGGGAACCGCGCCACCACCTGTACGATCCAGAGGAGGTTTCCAGACAACGACAACGTGAGCGGACGTGCCGTTATGGAACCTGAGAGAGCAGTAGCTTAGTTTGTTGTACTTATTTAAAAATGCGAGTCGCCTTAAGGAGATTTTCGCGCAGCAGGCCAGTCCTAACGGTGGGTTTGCCGAACGAATCCAAGCTTGGCAGTATCGCGTGTATGACATTGCAGTGGGCACTCAGACGGGATTCGCAGCGATTGCAGCGGAGCAGTACGAAGCGCACAATCGCCGGGTGCAGGCGCTCTTCGAAGATATGTCGAATCAGACGCCGGCGGGTTCCGAAGCGGCTGTCGCTGCGCTGAAAAAGCTGATCGATTCGAGCGGCGCGTTTTACGACAGCGTCAACAAGTCGGTTCGGCAAGCTGTCACCATGGCCGAAGGTGGCTTCGAAGCGGTGCTACCGCGCACATGGAACGCATCGGGCGCAACAACCGGGTGAATGGCCGGGAAGGCTGAACACGCGGTGACCGGACCAGCATCCTCTCACGCGAGGCAGCCGCAATGACAAGCCAGATCGCATTGGTGACGGGTGGAATGGGTGGTATCGGCGAAGCTATTGCGGTCAAGCTGCACGACGCAGGCTATACGACTGTGGTGACGTACTCACCCGCTAACACCGGTGCGCAAGCCTGGCTCGCGCGGATGGAAGCGGCTGGGCGCCGCTTTCCAGCTTACGAAGTAGATGTTGCGGACTACGATGCATGTCAGCGAGGTGCGCAAAAGGTTCAGGCTGAAGTGGGCAATGTCGATGTTCTCGTCAACAACGCCGGCATCACGCGCGACGCCAGCTTCAAGAAGCTCGACAAAGTCAACTGGGACGCAGTCCTGCGCACCAACCTCGATTCGCTTTTCAACATGACGAAACCGGTCTGCGATGGCATGGTGGAGCGAGGTTGGGGGCGCATCGTCAATATCTCGTCCATCATCGGCTCCAAGGGTGGTTTCGGTCAGACGAACTATGCCGCCGCAAAAGCGGGCATGCATGGCTTTACCAAATCCCTGGCACTCGAAGTGGCGAAAAAGGGTGTCACGGTCAATACTGTGTCGCCCGGATTCATCGCCACCAGAATGGTTATGGCGGTGCCGCAAGATGTGCTCGACACGAAGATCATTCCGCAGATCCCGGTGGGACGGCTTGGGCAGCCCGAGGAGGTGGCGGCGCTCGTACTCTATCTATGCTCGCGGGAGGCTGCCTTCATCACCGGCGCCAACATCGCCATCAATGGTGGACAGCACCTGCAATAAACGGGCTCGCCAATCTCCACCAGCATGCCTAAGCATCCGAACAGGCGCGCGTCCCACACTTTGCACTTTCCCCCATAAAACGAGGCTGATTATTTCGGCACGGTCATTTTTTTCGTAGAACAATCTATATTGTTGCAATAGCAAGTGGCAGGCCGTCGGAACGCAGTCCGTCCACAGCCCGGCACGGCAGTTCATTGCGCCGGGATTCAGTCGTCAGGCAAAGCAACAGGGGAAGGCATGTCGACCTCACCGCTTATCGATGGTAGCGCCCCGCATGGCAGCGGCGGGCAGGTGGCACAGACCGACGCGCGTCTGTACAACCACGACCTCGCACCGGTTCCGCTCAACAAACGCACGTGGACCGGCTATTGCATCTTTGCCATGTGGATGTCGGATGTGCACAGTGTCGGCGGGTACACGTTTGCAGCGAGCCTGTTTCTGCTCGGCATATCCGGCTGGCAGGTATTGATTGCGCTGACCATCGGCATTCTGATCGTGTACGTGCTGATGAACCTGGTCGGCAAACCCAGTTACGTACACGGCATTCCGTTTCCGGTCATGGCCCGCGTCAGCATGGGCGTGATGGGCGCGAACCTTGCGGCGGTCATCCGCGGTGTGGTGGGCATTGTCTGGTACGGCGTGCAAACCTACTTTGCGTCGAAAGCGGTGGCGACGCTCGTCATTCTGTTCTTTCCAGCGGCCGCGACGCTGCACAACTTTAGCTTCTTGCGCCTTGACGGACTTGGCTGGGTCAGCTTCCTGTTCATGTGGGTGTTTCAACTGATCATCTTCCAACGCGGCATGGAGGCGATCCGCAAATTCATCGATTTCTGCGGGCCGGCCGTGTATGTGGTGATGTTTGCGCTGATGGCCTGGATTCTTTCGCAAGCAGGGCTAAGCAGTCTGAGTCTCACGCTCGGCGGCAAGGTACTGTCCGGTAGCGAGCAGTTCGCCAGCATGGGTAACGCCACGCTGCTGGTAGTGAGTTACTTTGCTGCGCTGCTGCTCAATTTCGGGGATTTCTCGCGCTTCGCCAAGAGCGAGCGTCAGATGAAGGTGGGCAATTTCCTCGGCCTGCCGGTCAATTTCATCGTCTTTGCCATCATCACAGTGGTCGTGACCTCAGGCAGCGCTACCGTGTTTGGCTCGATGATCATGGACCCCGTGGCGATCGTCGCGCACATCCAGAACAAGGTGGCCGTGGTGATCGGCAGCCTGACGTTTATCGTGGCGACAATGGGCATCAACATCGTTGCCAATTTTGTCTCACCTGCCTACGACATCGCGAATCTTTTTCCCAGGCATATCGACTTCAAGAAGGGTGGCCTTGTGGCCTCGATTCTTGCGGTCCTCGTGTGTCCGTGGATTTTCGTCGACAGTCCTAAGGCGATTACCATTTTCGTCAGCGTGTTTGGCTCCGTGCTGGCGCCGCTATATGGCGTGATGATGGCCGACTTCTACCTCATCAAAAAGCAGCAGGTCGAAACGGCCGAGCTTTACAGCATGTCGCCGACCGGACGCTTCTACTACGATGGCGGCTGGAACAAGGTGGGCGTTGCTGCGCTGGTTATTTCCGGCATCATTTCGGTGGGGTGGGAACTCTGCACGCAACTGCTGCACGTCTTGCCCGCCAACAACTTTGGCTGGGTGATCGGTGCAGTGGTGGGTGCAGTGCTTTATGTAGTGATGATGCGGGCGGCGCGGCGCAACTAGCGTGTGGTGTAACGTGGGGAGTTCGTGTTCATTTATGCAGCCGTGCACGTAGGTCGACGGCGGTCGCTGCGCTGACCGGTCTTGCTGCGTCGTCGAGATGGACCGCAACCTTGCGGTAGACGTCGCGGCAAAATTGCATGCCGGCAGGGGTTTCCGGTGTTGCGTCCCGAGCGGGTTCGATTTTCTCCGGATTGGTGAGCGCCGCGTCGACGGCCATCTCATCGGTCGGGTCCGCCTTCATGATGCCGATGCCCTGAATGGTCACCGCGAGGCATGGGTCCGGCATCTGCTTGCCGTGCGTAGCAACGACGTTGAAGTTGATGTTAAGGCGCCAGAATCCTTCGTGAATGTTCTGATGAATGATCACGGCCTTCACCAGTTCCTGATGCGATAACAAGTACTCGCTGTTTGCCATGAATGTGCTCCTCGAACGGAATCGTCTTTCGAGTGCCGTGCCGCGTAGGACGCTGCATCAGCCCGACATGACATCACATGCCGGATCACATTGTACGAGGCTGAAAATCACAATCAAGACGTGCGCAGCCATCGTGCTGCACGATACGACCTGGACCTGTTTAACAGGCTGGCCGGTGCTGCCTGCGCGCTGTTGAGTTTTATTTTCACTGCCGGTGGTGACGTGGCGGCGACGCCACTTTTGCTTCGAATCCGCCGCTAGCGTGTACGGGGCGAGGTGATGTAGCCGCACCCTTGCGGATAGCCACATGCACCTCTGCCTGAAACGGTGATGTCAGTGAAAGATCAGGTAAAGGATGACGAGGACGATCACCGGTACGCCAAGTAGCCAGCCGAGTAAGTAGGGCATGATAGTTCTCCTCCGGTAGATGGTTGTGGTACGAGAACTCATCAGCATTGGGCGTGCCTGGGCTGTGGCCAAGCCTTTTTATATCGTCCCGGAGTTTGTCGCGGGCCATCGTCAATCCGACGCTGCTCGCAGCGGTGCGAAGGGCAACTCGCCGCTCACGCTTTCTTGATACGCCGCATTTAACCGCGCCATGTCCTGCTCGCGATCGCTCGCCTGCACGTTGCTCAGCCCGGGCAAATCCAGCGTGACAGAGTGGCAAAGCGGATAGTCGCGCACCCGTAGTTCAGGCGCGATCGTCGTGAAGAACGCCGTCGTGGGCACGTCGAATCCGGCTGCAATATGCACGGCCGCGGTGTCCGAGGTCAGCACATAGCGCGCGTGTCTGATCCACGTAAGAAAGTGCGCAGTGCCAGGAGATGCTGCTGTCACATCCACATAGTGCGGATGATCGACAGGTCCAAAGCCCAGCACGGGAACACCGAACTGCTCGAACAAGCGGCTCACGAGGGCGCTGCGTACTGGCGTCGCAATGCTGCGGATCGGCGTGCTGGCCGTTGGGCAAAACAGCACGTATGGACGGTTGCGCCACGCCTCGGGCAGTGAAGGCAGCGCCAGTGTCTGGAGCCAGCGGTTGGCCTTGTTCGCGGACGGCACGCTCGCAGGCGGCACACCGAGCGCGTCGAGGAAAAAATCGATCATCGGCAACGACATGAAGCGAGGCCAGAAGAGCTGGTTGCCGAGGTCGATACGCACTTCTTCACGTGGGATATCCGCAAGCGGCCAAGGCAAGCTGCGAGCGCTGGCTATGCGGCCTTCGGCAAGCGCATAGAGCTGTTCGACGTAAGCGGGCGCCAGTTCAGGCCGGTACACGACGAAACGCACGTGCGGGTAGGTCTGCCGGATCGCTGCCAGCGCGGTCAGGCCGATAATCGAATCGCCAAGTGTCACGCCCATGCCGTTGATCACATGAGCAACAGCGATTTTCGAGTAGTCGAGTTCGAATGGCTCGGCGGCCGCGTTAAGGATGCCGGGCTGGCTCGCGAGCGCAACGTGCTCGCCGACCTCGGCGTCGCGCTGCTCGAGATCGTACGGCGCGACGATACGGCCTTCGGTATCAAGCAGGGAGCCTGGGTAGGCGAGTGCTTCGTCTGCACGTAGGCTTTGCAATTCGATTATTCCGTGGATTACGCCGAAGTGTCGAGACCACGCATTTTACGGGGCTTTTTCGCTGGGTGCCGTGAGACTCGCACGCAACTCCTTGCGAATCACCTTGCCGGTTGCGGTCATCGGCAAAGCGTCGACAAAGCGGATCTCGCGTGGATACTCATGTGCGGCAAGGCGTGTCTTGACGTGCTGCTGAATGTCGCGCACCAGATCGTCGCCCGGCACAAAGCCCGCATTCAGCACCACGAATGCCAGCACGATCTCCGTGCGTTGTGCATCCGGCGCGCCGACCACCGCGGCCATGCAGACTGCTGGATGCTGCAGCAGGCAGTCTTCAATCGAAGCCGGCCCGATACGATAACCGGCGCTGGTGATGACGTCATCGTTACGTCCTACGAAGCGTATGAAGCCCTCGTTGTCACGCTGGCCAAGATCGCCCGTTAGCAGATAGCGTCCGCGGAATTTGTCGCCCGTGGCGACCTCGTTGCGCCAGTAACCGAGGAACATCACCGGGTCGGGGCGGGCAATGGCGATGTTGCCAATCGTGCCGTTCGGCAGCGGCCGACCGTCATCGTCGACGATCACCACCTCGTGGCCCGGCACCGCTTTGCCGATAGCGCCAATCTGCGGCGGGTACAGCGTAGCGCACGACGACACCACGACGTTGCACTCCGTTTGCCCATAGAACTCGTTGATAGTCACGCCGAGCGCGGCGCGCCCCCACGCGATCAGTTCTTCTCCAAGCGATTCGCCGCCGCTCGCCACCGCATGCAATGCGAGCTTCCAGCGTTCGGGATGCGCGACTGTACGCATCATTTTCAGCGCGGTAGGCGGCAGGAAGGTATGCGTGACTGCATGGCGCGCCATGAGGTCGAACGCGGCTTCGCCGTCGAACTTTTCGAAGCGGCGCGCAAGGACGGTCACGCCATGATGCCATGCGGGCAATAGCACATCGAAGAGACCGCCGATCCACGCCCAGTCGGCCGGTGTCCAGATCAGTTTCGCCTGAGCCGGAAAGCACGCTTGCGACAGTTCCACGCCAGGCAGATGCCCAAGCAATACGCGCTGTGCGTGCAGCGCGCCTTTCGGCTTGCCCGTGGTGCCGGAAGTGTAAATGATGACCGCGGGATCTTCGGACGAGGTGTCCACTGGCTCGAACACGTCCGACTCTACATTGAGGGCTTGCCAGAACGCGTGCACGTCACTGGCTGCGGCGGCTTGATCGGCATCGATGCAATACACCGCTTTCAGTTCCGGCAGCGTGTGACGTATTTCAGCGAGCTTTTGCAGACCCGCTGCATCGGTGATGAGCGCCGCCGAGGCGCTATCCGCGAGCCGATACTGGATAGCGTCGACGCCGAACAGCGCGAAGAGCGGCACGGCGATGCATCCAGCCTTATATGCAGCCACATGCGCTATCGCGGTTTCGGGCGATTGCGGCAGGAAGATCGCCACGCGGTCGCCTCGCACGACGCCGCTGCGGCGCATGGCGTTGGCAAACTGATTGGAGCGGGCCTTGAGGTCGTCGAAGCTATAGTGCGTGGCGCTGCCGTCGCGATCCTCGTAGATCAGCGCGAGGCGCCCCGAGCCGTCGGCCCATTTGTCGCACACGTCCACGCCAATGTTGTAGCGATCGGGTGTCTGCCATGCGAAAGTGGCGGCCAATGTCTCGTACGTTTGCGCTGCTGGAAGCATCGCTTTCTCCACGTGTCCCGATCGATTTGAGTCGGGTTCAAGCTCGGATAGTAAACCACCCGCGCACTCAAAGGACTACGACGTGGCTTTGAATTGCTGCGTCGCATGATAATGCGCTGCAGCATTTCCGATGTCATTTTGACAAAGGGAAAACCCGTAAGCGGTAAAGTGCGGGGTCCTTATTGACTGGTTATTGGCTTGCCCTGATCGGGAAACCCCTAACACCGGGTGAGCATGGTTCGCGCTAGTCTTCTCGTCAGAGGAGGCAAACCATGAGACGCGTATTTAATATTGCAGTACTGATGCTTCTTGCGTATTTGACCGCAGGCCGGGCATTAACCCATGCGCAGGCTGGCGAGGAAGGCTCGATCTCCTGCGCAAAAGGCGCCGAGCTGGTCAGATTGGGCGCAATGGATAAGGGGTTCTCCGATGCCGCCTCGAGCGGACAAGGGCAGAATTTCCTGTCGAGTTGCCTCGTGACAGGCGAGGGACGCGTCAACAACCTCGTTGCACGCGATTAAGCTGACTTAATTGGACGCTGAAAAAGCGCCAATTTTGGGGAATGCATAAGAGGTTCGATCAAAGGGCCGAATGCGTCAAATCTGTTGCATCACAGCAGACACGTTTTAGCATCGACCACATTTCGGCTTGAAATGCTGCACTGCGCTAAAACAAATCCTCGTGCCGGCAATTGACCAGAATCTCGGCGACGCTCGCCGAGTTAGGCATTTCTATCGTGTTGGCAACGAGACGCGCTATGTCCTCCGGTTGCGACATCGCCTCAGGCGGCAGATCTGCAATCCCCGCTGTCATTTCCGTATTGACGAACCCAGGGCATATTGCGGTAGCGCGGATACCGTCGTCCCAACCGGCGCGCCGTACCGCATGATTGAGCGCGATGACCGCGTGCTTCGACATCTGGTAGCCTGCATTGAGGTTCTTCACACGTTTGCCCGACAGCGACGCAATCTGTATGACGCGCGCATTGCCTGCGCGGCGCAAATGCGGCAACGCTGCCTGAATTAGCCGGAACGGCGCCTTGACGTTGATATCGAGAGTCTCTTCGAGCAGTTCGTCCGTGCCGTCTTCCAGACTGATGGGCTTGCAGATTCCAGCATTGCTGATTAGCACGTCAATGCCGCCGAACCGTTCGATGGTGGCGTCGACCCAGCGGCGTCCCGCCTCTGGATCACGCGCTTCGTACCCGAAGACGAGGCTATCGGCGTAGCTGTCGTTTAGCCCCGCGGGATTGCGCACACCCAGCGACAACAGATAACCGCGCCGGTCCAGTTCGTCCGCTATTGCGCGGCCGATACCGCGACTCGCGCCAGAAATCATCGCTACCTTCTGCATATGATCCTCCCTAGAAGCCTGCATCGATGACGATTTTCGTGCCGTCGCTAAAGCGGTTCAAACGGAACGCGTGGGGATTGACCAGTGGCGCATCGTTTGCCACGAGGTCGGCCATCAGCTTTCCCGCCGCCGGACCGATGCCGAAGCCATGACCCGAAAAGCCGGTGCCGATAAACAGCCCCGGCACCTTGTCGACACCTGAGATCACCGGAATGGCGTCGGGCGTGACGTCCATATAGCCCGCCCAACGCTGCGCGATTCGCGCGTGGCTAAAGTGCGGGAACACCTTGATGAACTCGTGCAGTCCCGTGTCGACGTAGCGGACGATGGGTTCTGGATCGAGCGTGCGGACGTGTTCGAACACCGACGGTTGATCGAGCGCCCAATGCCGGGGGCGCCGCAGTTCGTCGAAGAAACGCGCGCCGATGCCGATCCGCAATGCTCCCAGCTGGCTTTTCAATGCTTCGAGGTACTTGAAGAACAGGCGAAAGCAATCGGGCGTGAGGTCGGTGTAGGTACGGAATCCGTAGGCCACGGTATAACCACCGTCTGCCCGTTTGCGAAATGCGAATTGCTTGTTGCTTGCGCTGGTGGTCGGGCCGCCTTCCAGCGGATCGGTTCGTAGTACTGAGGCACGCACCAGCAATTGCGGCACGTCGACGTCCAGATTGCCGCAGAAGAGTCGGGACCACGCTCCGCCAGCCACAACGACGCTTTGGCAGCGGATCGTGCCGTGCTCGGTCACCACTGCGCTGACGCGCCCGCCACTCGTTTCGATACCGCGTGCTGCGCAGGGCGTCAGAATCTTCACGCCGCGCTTGCGTAGAGCGTTGGCGATCGCAGGTGCAGCGCGCTGTGGTTCGGCACGGGCGTCGCCCGGTGTGTATAAGCCGCCTCTAAACGATTTCGCTGCGCCGGGTAGTAACGACGCGACTGTCTTCGAATCGACTTCGCGCGTATCGAACGCATCTCCTGCGAGTGCGTGTGCATTCGCGAGCCATGTGCGATGACCCTCCATGACCTTCTCGTCCTCGGTCATATAGAGAATGCCGCACTGGTTAAAACCGGTTGCGATGCCAAGGGCACGGTCCAGGCCGCGCCATAGTTTCAGGCTTTCAATGCTCAGTTCGAATTCACGCATGTCGCGGTGAGTGACACGCACCCAGCCCCAGTTGCGGCTCGACTGTTCTCCCGCGATATGCCCCTTCTCGCAGAGCGCTACCCGCAATCCCTTGTCACTGAGGTAAAGCGCGGTGCTCACGCCGATAATCCCGCCGCCGATCACGACGACATCGACTTCAGCAGGCGGCGTGGTATCGCTATCGACAGTCTCGACTTGTGGTCCCATATAGGTTGCTGCCCATCAGATAGAGGTTTTGTTTAGTGGCGCGGTTCGGCGATTGCGGCTTCGGCTGCCGAGGCCTGAGCAGCCCTACGTTGCCTTCGCGTAATAAGCGTAATGCCGCGTGCTTTACCGCCTTGCCGTGGATTGGCATGGCGATTGGTCCAGCGGTCGATATGATTGATCGCATGCGTGAGCGGCACCGTGATCAGCAGATACACGACACCGGCCGCGACTAGCGGCGAGAGATTGGCAGTATTGACGGAAGTGTTTTGCCCGATGGTGAACAGATCGCGCTGCGAGGTCAGCAGGCCGAGAAAATAGACGAGGCTCGAGTCCTTGACGATCGAAATGAACTGGTTAGCGAGCGCCGGCAAGATGCGGCGGATGCCTTGCGGCACGATCACATGCCGCATGCTGCTCCAGTACGTCATGCCAAGCGCCTGGCAGGCGGATAGTTGCCCACGCCCCACGCTTTGAATGCCTGAGCGGAAAATCTCTGCAATGTAGGCCGACGAAATCAGGCCGAGCGCAACGATGGCGAGCGGGAAAGGGTTCGGACCGAAGATCGCGAGCCCGATCGGAGCCAGTCCTTGGCCCACCAGCAGGATGACCAGCGCCGCCGGCAGGCCCCGAAACACGTCGATGAAGACCTGCGCTGGCAACATCAGCCAGCGCGTGTGCGACACCGCCATTAGCGCGAGCACCATGCCCGCCATAATGCCCAGCACCGTCGAAAACAGCGACAGCACGAGCGTATTGACGAGCCCGGTGCAGAGTAATGAAGGCAACGACCCGATCAACAACGGCCAGTCGAGAAAGTTCTGCAAAAAGGCGTTCATGGCGCGCTCCTGTTTGAGCGTCGGCGGCGCGTTACACGCCGTCCGGTTGCGTCGCGGCTACGTCCCCCGGCTAACTGCCCGCCTTCATCGCATACGGCGGCAGATTGGCCGGCTTCGGATAGCCCGGATGGAACTGCAGATATAGCTTAAGCCAGGTGCCGTCGGCAACGAGTTCGTCGATGGTCTTGTTCAAGGCTGCTTCGAGCTTGGCGTTACCCTTGCGCACCGGAAATCCGGCGGGCAGATTGACGGCCGAGATGTCGAGCTTGTCCGCGATGTTCATCTGCGGATACTTGCCTTGCAGACCTTCGACGAGCGTCTTGTCGACGAAGTACCCGTCAATATACTTGGAGCGTAGCGACAGGAAGCCCGCATTCAGATTCGGAAAGCGCACGATCTGCGCACCGGGCAGGTAGCTATCCGAATACGTATCCTCGATGGTGCCTTGCACGACGCCGATCCGCTTGTCCTTCACAGAAGCTGGGTCACTCGTGATCGGACTGCCAGGCAACGTGGCGACGCTCAGGAGACCCGTCAGGTAGCCCTCGGAGAAGTCGACCATCTTCAGTCGATCCTTGGTGATCGAAATCGAGCCTGCGGCGAGATCGATCTGCTGGTTCGCCACGCTTGGCAACAGGCCGCTAAAGTCTTGCGCGCGAAAGTCCGCGGTGAGGCCGAGTTTCGCCGCGATGGCGCGCAGCAATTCGACGTCGAAGCCGGTCATTTTGCCGTCGTCGATATAGGAGTAGGGCTTGTTGTTCGCATCTACGCCGGCCACGAGCTTGCCAGGCGCCAGGGTGCCGACATCCTCGGCATGCGCATGGGTGAGCGCCGCAAATGAAAGAGGAACGACTATCGCGATGAAACGCAGAAAGTGGCGAAAGCGCATGATGTTTGCTCCGTCGAAAGGACCACTGATTTAAGAGTATTACAAAGAAGTCGTTGCAATGTCGTGGTGTGCTTCAGGAGAGGGTGGCGCGTGCGCGACCGTTCCAGAGATCGTCGAGCTTGTAGAGCGCGGTGCCAACAGGCACCGCCCAGCGGCTCGCCATGCCCGCTACGCTAAGCGGAAACTCGCCTTCGCCGAACGCGCCTGGGGCGGCGTCGAGGCCAAGGATGTGTCGCGCGGTGCGCTGCCCCAGATAGCTCATCAGCGCGACGCCGTTGCCGTTGCAGCCGAGCGCGTAATGAATGCCGTCGTGCACGCCGATATGCGCGAGTTTGTCGCCGGTCATCGCAACGTAGCCTTTCCATGCATGCGTAATGCGCACGTCGCGCAGCGCCGGCCACAGTTGAATCATCTTCGCGTAGAGGAGCCTCGCGGCGGCGCGCTCGTCCACTTCGCGGATCGCGGGCCGCGAACCGAAGATCATGCGGGTGCCGTCCGGCGAGGGGCGTGTATAGAACAGGTTTCGCTTTGAATCACTAATCATTCGGCGCCCCGGGTTGAGCGCGTCCATCAGGCCCGCGGGGAGTGTGTCGGTCGCGATCTGATAACTCGCTACGGGCAAGACGCGCCGCGAGAAGAACGGCAGCAGTCGTCCC
>Ga0302316_10001973_pt1 | contig 15429 bp, 10 predicted proteins | sample III_Palsa_N3_2_FD_200456 | JGI IMG/M metagenome (GOLD analysis project Ga0302316, IMG submission 200456) | Peat permafrost microbial communities from Stordalen Mire near Abisko, Sweden - III_Palsa_N3_2 | ecosystem: Environmental > Terrestrial > Soil > Palsa > Peat permafrost | place: Sweden...
CGCGCGGCTACTGGGTAGGCTAACGGCAGGAATTCACCGTCGTTGACCCGAATCGGCTGATTAATATTCGGTAATCGTGGAACTCGAATGCTCGATTGGTTTGAAAAACGGGTAAATCCGTACCCTGAGACGATTCCGGCGGATCTGCCGCGGACCTTCTTTGCCTTCATGTGGAAGTGCTCGGAGGGCCTGCGGCCGTATCTTGTGTGGATGACGCTGTTGACGGCGGCCATCGGTGCATTCGAGGCTTTGCTGTTTTCGATGTTGGGGAAACTGGTCGATTGGCTCGGCGCCTCGGGGTCCGCGCATTTCTGGGCGGAGCAGCGCACGCATGTGTTGTTGCTGGCGGGCATTCTGGCGGCGAGCCCGGTGCTCATCGCGCTCCAGGCGTGGCTCAAGTATCAGTCCATTCAAGCCGTATTCCCCATGCGGCTGCGCTGGATTTTCCACCGCCGCATGCTGCGTCAGGCCATGAGTTTTTTTCAGGACGAGTTCGCGGGACGCATCGCGGCTAAGTTGATGCAAACCGCGCTCGCGGTGCGCGACACTTGGATCACCGTGGCCGATATTCTCGTGTACGTGGTGGTGTACTTCATCACGGTGGCCGTCGTAGTGGCGTCGTTCGATTGGCGGCTGCTGCTGCCCTACCTGGGTTGGATGCTTGCCTATGCCGTGGCGCTCACGTATTTCGTGCCGCGGCTTGGAAAAATTGGCGCCGCGCAGGCCGATGCACGCTCGTTGATGACGGGGCGCATTACCGATGCGTATACGAACGTGGCCACCGTGAAATTGTTTTCTCACGGCCGTCGCGAGGCGGACTTCGCGCGCGCGGCCATGCAGGAATTCCTGGTCACGGCTCGCGAGCAAAACCGTCTGATCAGCGGCTTCGAAATCGCGAACCATGTCATGAGCATGCTGCTCATCGCGGGGACCGCTGCGATTGGTGTGTGGCTGTGGTCCCGCGGCGAAGTGGGGGTGGGCGCGGTGGCGGCGGCCACGGCCCTGGCGCTGCGCCTCAACGGCATTTCGCATTGGATCATGTGGGAAGTGGCGGGTCTGTTCGAGAACATCGGTACGGTCCAAGACGGCATGCGAACGCTGTCGAATAGAGCGATGGTGACGGATGCGGCGAACGCAGAACCCCTGCGTGTCACACGAGGCGCCATTCGCTTCGAGCATGTCACCTTCCACTACGGCGGCGAGAACCGGGTCATCGACGACCTATCGCTCACCATCAAGCCGGGCGAGAAGATCGGCCTGGTGGGGCGGTCCGGCGCGGGCAAGTCCACCGTAGTCAATCTCCTGCTGCGCTTCTACGACGTCGAGGGCGGCCGCATTCTCATCGATGACCAGGATATTGCCATGGTGCGGCAGGAAACCCTGCGGCAGCAGATCGGCATGGTGACGCAGGACACCTCCCTGCTGCATCGCTCGGTGCGCGACAATATTCTGTATGGCCGTCCCGATGCGTCCGATGAGGACATGCGCGCTGCTGCGCAACGCGCGAAGGCCGACGAGTTCATCGCCGCGCTGGCCGATGCCCGCGGCCGCCGCGGCTACGATGCTCACGTGGGTGAGCGCGGCGTGAAATTGTCGGGCGGCCAGCGGCAGCGCATTGCCATCGCTCGAGTGATGCTCAAGAATGCGCCCATCCTGTTGTTGGATGAGGCCACCAGCGCTCTGGATTCCGAGGTCGAGGCCGCGATCCAAGAAACCCTGACCCTGCTCATGGGCGGCAAGACCGTGGTGGCCATCGCGCACCGGCTGTCGACCATCGTCATGATGGACCGTCTCATCGTTCTCGATGCCGGCAAGGTGATCGAACAGGGCACTCACGAGGAACTGCTGGCGGGCAATGGCCTGTATGCGCGGCTCTGGGCTCATCAGAGCGGCGGATTTCTCGGCGAGCAGACGGTGGCGGGCGGCGAAGGCGCGGCGCATGTGGGCGATCCCATTGCAGTGGAATGAGCGGGTTCCCACGCCGTGATTGCACACCCATGAAAACTAACAACGCTCAAGGGACCACGGGCGTCGGCGTGGACTTCGGAACCTCGAACTCGACGGTGGCATGGTTCGACGGGACGACGTTACGCTGCGTTGCCGTGGAAGCCGCCAGCGCCATACTGCCCACGGCGATACATCTGAGCCGCGAATTCGTCGGCAGCACAGGGAGCGAGGCCATCGATCAGTACGTGGAGGAAAACACCGCGCGCTTGGTCCACTTGGTGCCCGAGATTCTCGGCCAGGCGTCGTCGGGCATCGAAGATCAGAGCACCGACACCGACATGATGGAATTATCGACCACCCGCAACCTCATTTTCGGGCCGTTGATCGATCACGGTCTTCCTGGGAGACTTTTCCTCGGGCTGAAACGCCTGCTGGGCAACGCCGCCATTGACCGGCTGTACGTGTTCTCGCGCGCCTATCGGCTGGTGGCGCTGTTGACGCCAATCTTGGTGCGATTGCGGGAAGCCGCAGAACACGAATTAGGCCGGCGCGTGACGCGAGCGCATGTCGGGCGACCCGTGGATTTCGAGGGCAGCGATGGCCGGCGCAACCAAGTCGCCTTGGCGCGCTTGAGCGAAGCCTGCCGGCACGCCGGCTTTCGGCAAGTCGAGTTCTACCCCGAACCGGTGGCCGCCACCTTGAGTTTTCTCTGGAAAAAAACCGGTAAACCGTCGGGCACCGTGCTCACGGTGGATTTCGGCGGCGGCACGCTCGACCTCAGCGTCATTCGCTATTCGGGGGTGGAATTCGAGGTGCTCTCCACCGCGGGCGCGGATCTGGGCGGAGACCGCATCGATCAGTTGATTTTCCGGCGCCTGATATTTCCCCTGCTCGGCGAGGGTGAGATGTGGTCGCGGCAGGTCAATGGGCGGCAAGTAGAAACCCAGTTTCCCTTCACCGAGTACGAGGAGGGAATCCTCAACTGGGCCATCACGCACACGCTCAATCAAAACAAGCACAAAACCCGGCTAACGGAGCTGATCGCACAGGGAGGACCCGCGGCGGTCAAGTTCGAGAGACTGAAGGATCTCATCAACTACAACTATAGCTACAACATTTTCAGCGCCATCAAGAAGGCGAAGGCGGCCTTGTCGTCGGCCGAGGCGGCCGCCATCGACATTCCAGAGCTGAATTTGAGCGTGCCGATCACACGGCGCGAATTCGATGTCCTGTTGGCGGATGTGTTGCGGCAGCTCGAAGACTTGACCCGTCAGGTGCTGGGAAGGGCCAAGATGGACTTGAGCGAGGTGGATGTGGTCGTGCGCACCGGTGGCTCCTCACAGATAGTTGCCGTCAAAGATCTCTTGGAGTCCTACTTCCCGGGAAAGGTGACCGAGCACGATCCTTTCACCAGCGTGGCGGCCGGGCTGGCAATCGCCAGCTATCACGGCTACCTGTTCGACCGCGGGAGTCCCCTCAAGTCCCCAGCACCAGGGCCATGACCTCGGCCGCGGACTCGTTGGTGATTTGCAGTACTTCCAGCACGCCGGCCTCGTCCAATTGCGCCAGGCGCAGGGCGGCCGCAGAGATCGGCGACGCGTCGGCCAAATTGTCGCTGCCGATTTCCGCAAGCACCGCGATACTGTTGGCGATGTGCACGGTGGCTACTTCGCTGCTATGGGCCTGGGCCCGATGAGGTTCGTGGTGGAACTCGATGCATTCCTGCAGGGTCCGCGGTAAGCCCCAGCTCTGCGCCAGCGCCAGGCCCACAGCCTGATGGTCGAACCCTAAGGCTTCGCGCTCGCATAGATAGAGGCCGAGATCGTCGCGCTCATCAATGGACTTGGAGAGTGCCTTGCGTTCCAGCTCCGGTGCCTCGCTGAACAGCACGAGCTGGCCGACGTCATGCAGTAAACCTGCGACAAAGGGGCTGTCGCCGCGGCTGCCGCGGCGTCGGGCCGCGACATGGCTGGCGGCCACCGCGCATAGCAGGCTATGGCGCCAGAAGGATTCCATGGTCACCAAGTGATTCGAGATGCCTTCGAAGGAGCGGATAGCCGCGAGCCCCACCGTCAAGTCTCGCACCTGGCGAGTTCCCAAGACGGTGATGGCGCGGCTAATATCGGAAATCTTTCCCTGCTGACCCAAGGCCGGGCTGTTGGCGATGCGTAGCAGGCGCGCGGTCAGGGCGACGTCATTGCTGATTTCGCGGCCGATGTCGGCCGAGGTTGAATTCGGGTCGTTCACGAGGCGCGATATGCGCAACGCCGCCTCTGGCAGCGTGACCAGATCCCTGACTTGCTCAACCAGCCCTTGGGGAGTCAAATTGACGGCGTTCACCATTACCTCCGCGCTATCTGTCGGCCGCATTCGGCAAACATTGAGGACTGATTGGCGCACGGGGGCGGAGAAGTACCCCTTATGGGCCGCCTGTGCGATGCTGCGCAGCACCAAATGCCATCGCAGAGAGGAGACTCGTATGCCTATCAGCCGTCGCGGTGGACGCGCAGCGCATGACCGTCGTCCCGGGATTCAACTAGGTACAATCGACGCCATCCTCAACTCGTGGAGTCTCGATGAAGGTCGTCATTGCCTGCGCCACGCGCGAATCAGCCGGCGAATTTCAGAGCCGTACGGCGCTTGGAACTTCGCTGGTACGTCTTGCCTACGACGGCCGCATGGAGGTGCGTGTGGCGCCTGCCAATACGCGAGGTCTGTCCGAGGTGTACAACAACTTCCTGGACAACATGGACGCCGATGACATCGCGGTATTCGTGCATGACGATGTGTGGATAGACGACTATTTCTTGATCCAACGGGTAGTCGAGGGTTTGGGGCAATTCGATGTGATTGGTGTGGTCGGCAATCGACGGCGCATTCCCAAGCAAGCCTCGTGGGGTTACCTCAACGAGGACTTTCTCTGGGACGATGCGCCGCACCTGAGCGGCACGATCATTCATGGAACAGGAGAGGAAATCTCGGTCAATCACTACGGCGTGTCGGGCGTGGCCTGCGAGATTCTCGACGGGGTGTTCCTGGCGGCGAAGAAGTCGACGCTGACGAAGGCGGGCCTGAAATTCGATCCTCGCTTCACCTTCGATTTGTATGACGTGGACTTTTGCCGTAGCGCACGCGAGCGCGGACTCAAACTGGGAACTTGGCCGATTTGCCTTACGCATCGCAGCCCCGGTGCCTTCGGCGGCGGGGCTTGGCGCGCGGCATATCAGGCCTACCTCGCCAAATGGGGGAGCTGAGTGGCGGCGGACTCGAAGGTGGTGATCGTCAGCGCGACGCGGAAATCGGCGGCCGATTTCCAGAGCAAAACTGCCCTGGGCGTGTCCCTGGCCCGCCTGGCGCACGATGCACGCCTGCAGGTGTTGGTCGCCATGTCCAATGCGCGCGGGCTGCCGCAGGTGTACAACGACATCATGGACCAGTGCGACAACGACAGCATCATCGTGTTCATGCACGACGACGTGTGGATCGAAGACTACTACATGCTCCAGAGAGTCGTCGACGGTTTGCAGCACTTCGACGTGATCGGCCTCGTCGGCAACAGGCGGCGAGTTCAGGATCAGGCGGCCTGGTGTTTCTTGAATGCCGATTTACAGTGGGACGACTATGGCCACCTCTCGGGAGCCATCGGCCATGGCGCGAATCCCGGCGGTGAGGTGCACTATTATGGAGAAGCCGGCGTTGCGTGCGAGCTTCTGGACGGAGTTTTTCTGGCGGCGAGAAAGAGCACCTTGGTCGACAACGCGGTGTCCTTCGACCCGCGCTTCGATTTCCATTTTTACGACCTGGACTTTTGCCGTACCGCGAGACTGCGCGGATTGACATTGGGCACCTGGCGAATATGCGTGACGCATCAAGGTGCCGGCATATTCGGCACGCCGGATTGGCGTAGATCCTATGCGGCCTACCTCGAGAAGTGGGGAGAGTGAGCGTCGGCGCGATGAGCGGCATGCGCGGATTCATTCTCCAGGCCAGCTACCGAATCCTTTCCCGCGCTCCTGGTCCGCGCGTGCCCGTCATTCACCTCTATGGTCGGTTGGAGTCGGGTGGAACCTTCTTGGTGCGCGACGATCGCCGCCTGCCGCAGTTCTACATTCGCTCCCGGGATGTGGAGCGAGCGCGGCCTCTGCACGTGCCCGCGCCCAAGTCCACCGGCAAGCGCAGCTTCGACGGTGAGGCCGTGTCGATGCTGGCATTCGACACGCCGCCTGACGTCCCTGCCGTGAGAGATCGCCTGCAGGCAGCGGGCATCGAGACCTTCGAAGCGGATATACGCTTTGCGGTGCGCTATCTCATGGAACTCGGGATCAAAGGCGGCGTTGAGATCGAAGGCGAGGCCGTTGCAGGCACCGGCATCACCTGGGTGTTCGACAACCCGACCTTGCGACCGGCCGAGGTGAAAATCGAGCCCCATGTGCTGTCCTTCGACATCGAGACTCATGGCAAGAGCGAGCGGCTGTTGGCCATATCGCTATACGCCCCGGGCCTCGACGAAGTGCTCATCGTGGACGGCAGCGAGCGCTCCATGCCGGAGAGGGCGACGCGTTGTATGAACGAGTTCGCGGCGCTGGACGCCTTTTGCGATCGGGTACGGCGCTTTGATCCCGATGTGTTGACGGGTTGGAACATCATCGATTTCGACTTGACGGTGTTGCAGCGCATCGCTGAGCGCGTGCGGCATCCCTTTGCGCTGGGTCGGGACGCCGGTGCGGTTCGAGTGCGCAAGGCGGAAGGATACTTCGGCAGCGGCCAAGCCAACGTCCCGGGTCGAGTGGTTCTCGACGGCATCGATTTGCTGCGCGGCTCGTTCATTCGCATGGACGACTACTCGCTCGATGCGGTGGCCCGCGAAGTACTGGGCGAGGGCAAGGCGGTCGCCGGAGACGTCCGCGATCGCATTGCGGAGATTACTCACAACTACCGCCATGACCTAGCTGCTTTTGCGCTGTACGCGCGCACCGATGCACGCCTGGCCTTCGAGATCGTGCAGAACTTCAATCTGGTGCGGCTGGCTTTTGCTCGCAGCCAACTGGCCGGCATGACGCCGGATCGGGTGGCGGCCAGCATCGCTTCGTTCGACTTTCTGTATATATCCGAACTCGAGAAGCGAGGCATCGTCGCGCCGACGGTGCGCTCCGGCGATTCCAGCGGGTATGCCGCCCAATTGGGCGGTCATGTGCTGGAGCCGGTGGCGGGCTTGCATCGCGACGTGTGGGTATTCGACTTCAAGAGCCTATATCCCAGTATTATTCGCACCTTCAACATCGATCCCGTGTCCTATGTGGCGGAGCCGTCGCCTGGGGAGGATGTGATACGAACGCCCGGCGGTGCCTTCCGGCGCGAGGCGGGGATTCTGCCCAGCATGCTGGATGCCTTGTTCCCGCAGCGCGAAGCGGCGAAAAGGCGCGGCGATGCGGTGGCCTCGAACGCCGTCAAAATTCTCATGAACTCCTTCTATGGCGTGTTGGGCACGCCGGCCTGCCGTTTCTACAACCCGGCCCTGGCCAACTCCATTACGGGTACCGGCCGAGATCTGCTGTTATGGTCGAAGCGCTGGTTCGAGACCGCCGGCTTCGCGGTGTTGTACGGCGATACCGATAGTCTGTTCGTCCAGTCGTATGGCGGAGATCCCGAGACCTGCCGCGCGCTCGGGCTGGAGCTCGCCGTGTCCTTGAATCGTGATTTATCCTTGCACATCGGTGAGCAGTGGAATGTCCCGAGCCGCATGGAATTGGAATTCGAGAAGCTGTACCTACGATTGTTCCTGCCGCGGGCACGGCACAGTATGCGGGGCGCGAGCAAGCGCTATGCGGGTCTGCGTCAAGGCGCGGAGGGCTTGGAATTCGTCGGCATGGAGGTGGTGCGCCGCGACTGGACCGCACTCGCCAAACAGATTCAGCGCGAGCTGTATCACCGCCTGTTCACCGATCAGTCCGTGGATGTCTATCTCGCCGACATTGTGAGCAAGGTGAGGCGGGGCGATCTCGACGAGGCGCTGGTGTACCGCAAGAACTTGCGCAAGGACGCCGAGGACTACACCGCGACCACGCCGCCGCATGTGGTGGCGGCGCGCAAGTCCAAACTACCGGTGGGCCGCTTGGTGAGTTATGTCATGACCACCGCGGGTCCTGAGCCTCTGGACAACATCCAGCACCCCATCGACCGCGAGCACTATGTGCTGAAACAAGTGAAACCCGTGGCCGAACCCGTGCTCGAAACCTTGGGGCTGGTATTCGATCGGGTCATTGGAGACGGGCGCCAGATGGATATGTACTCCTTGTTCGAAGGTTGACACGGTGGAACACATCGTCAAACTACCGTCCCTTTGGGCTGAGCCGTGAAACGTCCTAAGTGGCTTCGATGGGGTGTGGCGCTCGCGCTGGTTTGCGTGGTGCTCGCGGCTGCCGCGGGTTTGTGGGTGGTGAGCCTCGACCGCGAAGTCGTCCAGGAGTTCCAAGGGCGGCACTGGTCGGTGCCGGCGCGGGTGTACGGCGCGCCCCTCGAGCTGTATGCGGGGGCGCCGGTGGCGGCCAACGACCTCGAGGAAGAGCTGCGGCGGCTGCACTACCGGCCCGGCGACCCGGCCCAAGGCACGGGCATCTATCGACGACGCGGCGACGGCTTCGACGTGCACGCGCGCCGCGTGCGCTTCAACGACGAACTGCGCGAGGCGCAGCTCATCACGGTCAAAGTGGATGCGGATTCCATCAAGGGCTTGAGCCTGCCGGATGGCACCGACGTGCCGGTGTTCCGGCTCGATCCGCCGGTGATCGGCAACGTCTTTCCCGTGCATGGCGAGGACCGCATTGTGCTGGCGCCCGCCGACGTGCCGCCGCTGCTGCGCTCCGGTATCAAACTCATCGAGGATAGGCGCTTCGACGAACATCCCGGCGTCGACGTGCGCGGCATACTGCGGGCGTTGTGGGTGGATTTGCGCGCCGGCCGCTTCGCGCAGGGCGGCAGTACGCTGACCCAGCAGCTGGTGAAGAATTATTTTCTGTCGGATGAACAGACCTTCGGGCGCAAGGCCACTGAAGCGGTCATGGCACTGCGCTTGGAAGCGCATTTCTCCAAGGAAGAAATTCTGGTGGCCTACCTCAACGAGGTCTATCTCGGACAGGATGGTTCGCGCGCCATTCACGGCTTCGGTCTCGGCAGCGAATACTACTTCGCCAAGCCCTTGGATGAACTGGACGTCGGTGAACTCGCGCTGCTCATCGGCATGGTGAAGGGACCGTCGTACTACGACCCGCGCAAGCATCCGGACCACGCGCGCGCGCGTCGAGACTTGGTACTGCAACAATTGGCCGAGGCACATTTGATAGACGCCGATGCGGCGAAGCGCGCCGCCGCCACGCCCATTAAACTGCGGCCCAGCAGCGGCGGCAGCTACGTTCCCGCCTATCTGGATCTGGTGCGCCGTCACTTGACCCGCGATTATGCCGAGGCCGATTTGGCGGCCGCGGGTCTCGCCGTCTATACGAGCCTTGATTTACGCGCACAGGCGGCGGCGGAGCGCGCCTTGGTGCAGAACCTCAAACGTTTGGATGCGACGAGCCGCGTGCGGGGCGACCGCCTCGAGGGGGCGGTGATCATCACTGAACCGAACAGCGGCGACGTGGTGGCGGTGGTCGGAGGGCGCGATGTGGGCACCGATGAGTTCAATCGCGCATTGGATGCGCGGCGTTCCATCGGGTCCTTGGTAAAGCCCGCAGTGTATCTCGCTGCCATCGAAACCGGCCGCTACAACGCGGCCACCATTGTGGACGATTCGCCCATTGAAGTGAAACTCGGCGATGGCAGCACCTGGGCGCCGCAGAATTTCGAGCATGATGCCAATGGTCCGGTGCCCCTGGCGCATGCGTTGGCCGAATCTCTCAACATGGCGACGGTGCGCTTAGGGTTGGATGTGGGCCTGCCCAAGGTGGCAGATGCGCTACAGCGCTTGGGGCTGCCGCGCGCGCCGGTGCTGAATCCGTCGATGCTCCTGGGCACGGTGGAAATGACGCCGCTCGAAGTGGTGGAGGTGTATACCTCGCTCGCCAACGGCGGCTTTCGCGCGCGCCTGCGCGCGGTACGTGCCGTGGTCGATGAACAAGGCAAACCACTCAAGAGCTTCAAGGTACAGGTGGAGGAAGCGGCGCCTGCGGCGGCCGTGTACGAGGTCGATCGCATGCTGACGCTAGTGACCACGCACGGCACCGGCCGCACGGCGGCTGCGCGTTTGCCGCGCAATACCGTGATTGCCGGTAAGACCGGCACGTCGTCGGACACGCGCGATAGTTGGTTCGCTGGCTTTACCGGGAGCTATCTCGCCGTGGCTTGGGTCGGCTACGACGACAACAAGGAAACCGGGCTCACGGGCGCCGCGGGCGGCCTACCCGTGTGGGCGGATACGATGAGTCGACTCAAGTCAGCCTCGTTCGACCCCGTGCCGCCCGAGTCGGTGGAGGACCGCTGGATCAGCTTCCGCGACGGACAGGAGACCGCACCGGCATGCAGTGCGGACGCCGTACTGGTCGCGGTACCGCGTGGCACAGTGCTGCCGATGAAGCCCGGCTGTTCCAGCACGGCGGCCGCCAATGCGCCGGGGGCTAACGGCGCGGCCTCACGCAACCCGACGGACAACTCGCCAAACCCAACCACGGGTGACAAGATCAAGTCATGGTTCAAGAATCTCGTACATTGAAAAAAGCGTGTCGCGCCGGGGTATGGGGAGGCGTGCTGGGTGCCGCCGCGCTGCTGCTCAGCGGGTGCCCATCGCCGGGTCCGAGGCCCGAAGCCCCTAGCGCACCCCCTCGGGCGCCTGCACCGTCTCCCGCGGCGCCTTCCGCGCCCAGCCTACCGCCGCCTCCCGCGGCACCGCTGCCGGCGCCGGCGCCTCCGCCGCGCGTCAATCACTTGTCGCCGGCCACCCGGTCGCTGGTGGCGCAGGCGCATGCGCTCCTATCCCATGGCGATCTCGATGGGGCTTCATCGACTCTGGATCGGGCTCTGCGTATCGAGCCCAACAATCCACTGCTGTGGATCGAACTCGGACGGTTGCGGTTGGCGGAAAACGATGCTCACCAGGCAGAAGGGTGCGGCCGCAAGGCGCTGCGACTCGCCAGCGGTGATCGCACGACTCAGGCGCAGGCGGGACGGCTGCTCGCCGATGCACTGCGTGTCTTGGGGCGCAATCCGGAAGCCCTCGAAGTGGAACGCCAACCTTATATGCGGTGATCGCGGGCGCGGTGATCGCGGGCGCGGTGATCGCCGCGGGTTTAGTAGCTGAACGTCCCCAATATGCCCACCGTGCGCGGCCGCAGGGTGTAAGCGTACTGCAATGTGGAACCGGGGGCATCGGCGTCACGCTGCAACAAGGGTTGTGTGTTGGTCACGTTATTCAAGAACAGGTGCACGTTCAGATTGGGACGAGTGATACCCAATTGCAAATTGAGCAGGTACACCGCGGGATCGGCGACCAGCCCGGGATCATAGGAGGCGGATTTCGGGTCTAATTCGGTGAATGGCCCTGGATTGTGGCTGTGGATGATTTCTTCTCCGTGAATATAGACCGCGGTGGTGTTGCGGAACGGCCATTCGTAGCGAGCGCTCACCGTGCCGCTCCACGGCGCCGGCACCGATGGCACTCCCCCGACGACGGTGCCGCTGTCGACCAGGTTGTAGCTGCCGTCAGCCGTGGTGATGGTGCGGGTGTAGCGTACATCGATGAGACCCACCGTCGCCGCAATGCGCAGCTGATCTGTCACCGCGGCATCCGCGCTCAAGTCAAATCCTCGGCTGCGGGCATTGCCGATGTTGGTCGTGTAACTATTGCCGCATAGATCGTCGACCCGTTCTTGGATGCCGCTCCATCGAATGTCATACACACTGGTGTCGAGGTGCAGGCGTCGGTCGAATAACTGATTTTTGGTACCGACTTCGAAGCTCCACACCGAATCGGGTCCATAAGAGCGCGCGTCCTCGAAGCTGCCGCAGTGAACGATGCCGCCGCCGCCGCCGCCCGCCCGAAAACCTTTCGCGATGGCGGCATAGAACAAATTGTGGCTATCCGGCTGGTACGACAGGTCAAAACGCGGGGTCGGGGGCAGCCTCTCGTGAGGACTGTTTTCGGTGAAGCTGGCGGATCCTCCGCTCGCGAATCCGCTGGCATGCGCAAGCGCCAAACTTTGCAGCAGGCCCACCCGCACACCGGCGTCGACGGTCCAATAGGGGTTTAGTGACCATTGGGCTTGGCCGAACGCCGACTCCTCGGTCATGACGTTGTAGTCGCTGGTGAGTATTCCCGGATCGTCGGGCGCCGCGATGCCATAGGTGTCCTGGGAGGAGTTCTGGCGCTGCCTCGAATAGAACAGGCCACCCAGCCAGTTGAGGGGCGAGTCGGAGCCGGTCGAAGCCACTCGAACCTCCTGCGATACTTGGACTTGATGCAGTGTCAGATCAGTGGGAACGGCGTCCGCGTAGGACACTGGGTAGGCGGGCCCCAACGGGTTACCAAACGTGCCGAAAAATTCGATGCCCGCTGCATTGGTGGTATCTACCGTGGCCGAGGCCGATCGATCAACATAGGAACTGATGGAAGTGAGGGTCGCGTTGCCCAGCCGGTCCACGAGGTTGAGCGACACGAGATTCAAATCGTCCACCATGGGCTGGCGCAAGAGCTTGCCGTTTTCCAAATTGCCCATGAGCGGCGCTTGTGGATCGGAGTAGAAGTTCTCGCTGTCGTGCAGATTGATGGATTGATGGCTGAAGGACGGTGTGATGCGCAGCGAATCGGTGGGTTCTACGGCAAAGGCCACGCGAAATGCGCGGCTCGCGGAACGGTTGTCATGGTCGTCGATGGCCTCGCCGGTGAAGGGATCCACCCGGTTCACATAGCCGCTTTCATCGCGATACCACACGCTGACGCGGGCGCCGAGGAAGCCATCGACCAGTGGACCGCCCACGGCGGCCCCCAGCTCGAGATTGGCGCCGCCATGATCCGTGCTCGAGAGTTCAGAACGATACAGCTCGCTGTCGGTGGTGGTGCTTGGCTCGTTGGTGACATACCGGATGGCGCCGCCTTCGGCGCCACGACCGAACAGCACGCCCTGCGGTCCGCGCAACACCTCGACCTGCTGCAAATCGAAGGTCACGGGATAAGCATTGCCGAAGGTGGTATGTCCCGTTTGAATAGGCGTGTCGTTCACGTAGATGCCCGTGGTGGCATCGCCTTTGTTGGCATCGATGCCGCGGATGGCGATGTTGGTGAGAATCCCCGGTCCGTACTGTGAGCTGGAGTCGTATTCGATGCCCGTGGTCACGGCGGCAATCCCGCTGATGCCCTGCATCCCAGATGAGTCCAATTGGTCCGGCGTCAACACCGTGATGCTCATGGGCACCGAGCTCAGCATTTGAGTGCGTTTGGTCGCCGTCACCACCACTTCGCTGATCGGGTCATCGGGGACTGCGCCGACGGGGTGTTCGCTGCTGACTGTAGGCTGCGGTAAGGGCGTGGGCGCCAGTGCCCGCACCAGCCGCGGCTGCTCGTAGAGTTTGAGCGTGCGGTCGTTGAGCAGCGTGAACTCGAGGCCTGTGCCTTGCAGAAGCTGTCCGAGGCTGACGATGGCGGATTGGCCGGGCGGCACGGCATGGGACGTTTTGCCCAGCGCCAGCTGCGATACGTACACCAGTTGCAAATGGGTCAATGAGGCGAATGTCGCCAATGCCTGCGGCAGGGGTTCCGCGTCGATGGCCGGCACGGCGCGCGTGGATAGCGAATCGTCGGCCGCCAGCGCGGGCACCGCTTCAACCAATAACAGACATATCACGCACAGCCTGGTTAGCTGGCACAACCAGATCATGCAGTATCCACGGCAAAAAATGACCGGGAGACTCTAATCTGAAGCGAGGGTGCTCCGCCAGGGGTCTGCGCCGTTACTTTGCCCCATAAAGCGGTCGGGCGTTCAAATGGTCGGATCGGGCGAGTGCCTGCTGACGTCGAAGCCGGCGGCCTGGCGATCCACCCGGACGCCGTCCAGCGAGGCGAGAAAAGCGGCAAAAGACTCGGTGTCGGTGGCATCGAACGCGCCGCTGATGGGTAAGTTCCGCAGCGCCGGATCTTCGATGGTGAATGTCACGGAATTATATCGATTGAATTCTTCGGCCACGACGGCCAGCGGACGCTCGTTGAAGACGATTTTTCGCTCGAGCCACGCGGTCGCTTCCCGCAAATCGGTGGGTACCGCCGCGGCCGGAAGTATGCCGCCGACCACCCGGATTTGCTGACCTGCGCTGACCCGCAGGGAGTTGCGCAACGCAGCAGGCGTCGTCGCCCCTTGCACCGATACGGCGATCTGGCCGGTCGTGACGGAAATCAGGGTGCTGTCGGGCTGACGCCAAACATCGAAGCGTGTGCCCACCGCCACCGCATCGGTGGCACCGGCATGCACGCGAAAGTCGCGGTGGGTGTCATGCGCCACTTCGACGGCGATCTCGCCGTGATCGACGTCCACCAAACGCTCCGTCGAGGTAAAGCGCACGCTAACCGCGGTGTCGGTATTCACGTGCAGGGTCGAGCCGTCAGGCAGCGGCCAGACTCCTTGCTGGCCATGGGCTGTTCTATAGGTCTTGATCGAGGTAGATCCGTGGAAGTCGCGAACCATCCAGAAGGTGACCACCCCAAGCAGGCTCGCGCAGGCCGCCGCGGCCGCGCCATAGCGCAAACGCCGTGGCGGAGGCTCGCGAAGAGCTTGGTAGCGGGCCGCAGGGCTCGCGATATCCATCACGCCGCCGGTGGAGTCGTTGCGCGCCAGATTCACCAGCGCTTCCACCGACAGATCGGCATCGGCGCCGCCGCCCGCCAGTTTGCGTTCCACTGCGGCCACGCCCAGATACTCTTCGATGTGAATGGGCGAGGCTTTGAGCCAGGCCAAAAAGTGCGCACGCGCCGTGTCCGACAGAGGCCCGACCCGATGGGCGGCGTACCAGTCGGCTGCCACCTGAGTTATTGCGGAACGAATCAACGGGTCGGATGCTTCCATGCTTATCTCATTCGCGCCATGCGGCGACGGCAATGCGCCAGGGCCAACCCCAGATACTTTTGCACCATGTGCGGCGAAACCTCGAGTCGCTCGGCGATCTCTTGGTAACTGAGCCCATGTTGGTACTTGAGGTGGATGGTGGCGCGGCATTTCGGCGAGAGTTGCGCCAGAACTTCTCGGAGGCGCGCCCCGCGCACGTCCAGATCGAACACTTCCTCGAAACCGGCCGGTCTCGCGAGTTCGTTTTCCACCTGGGACTGATCCAGGTCCAGGGTGGTGCCTTGGCGCCGGTGGAGTACGGATTGTTCGTAGACCAGATTGTTGGCCACCGTGTACAGGTAACCTTCAGGATTGCGAATGGCGTCGGCATCCTTGACCCGCAAAATCCGCAAATACACTTCTTGAACCAGGTCGGCCGCGTCGTGCTTGGTTTTTATACGCC